>Ga0206128_1000043_pt1 | contig 151973 bp, 125 predicted proteins | sample Helgoland_Spring_7_FD_148601 | JGI IMG/M metagenome (GOLD analysis project Ga0206128, IMG submission 148601) | Pelagic subsurface seawater microbial communities from Kabeltonne, Helgoland, North Sea - Helgoland_Spring_Bloom_20160426_1 | ecosystem: Environmental > Aquatic > Marine > Epipelagic ... | reverse complement strand
GGCTCTTGTCAGCTACTTTATTCTTCTTATTCCATTTTATATTCTGAGAAAATGAAAAGATTAATATTTAGTTTATTTTTTTTAGTTTTTAATTTAGCTAATGCACAGCATCAGAATCTTTTTTTAGTAAATGATTATTCTACTAATTTTATCAATTTTGGATTAGCCTCCTATTTATCTACTAATTATTTCTATTTTTAATGGCTTATATATTAGCAATTGAAACAACTACAAAAAATTGCTCAGTTGCACTTTTTAATGACGCAAAACAACTTGCACTAAAAGAACTAGTATCGGAAGAATATTCACATTCCGAACAACTCACAATATTTATTGAGGAAGTTTTAAGTGAGGTAAAAATCTCCATTAATAAACTTAATGCTATTGCTTTAAGCATAGGTCCAGGGTCATATACTGGGTTAAGAATAGGAACATCTACTGCTAAAGGTTTGTGTTATTCTTTAGGCATTCCTTTAATTGCTATTTCTACTTTAAAAGCGATGGCTTTAGGTATTTCTAAAAATTATGATTTTCCCTTGTATTGCCCAATGATAGATGCTAGAAGGATGGAGGTTTTTGCTGGAATTTATGATTCAGAAAATAATGAGATTAGAGAGATAAATGCAGATGTAGTAGATGTAAATACTTATGCAAAGTATTTAAAAAATGAAGTCCTATTTTTTGGTGATGGGGCATTAAAATGTGCAGATATAATAAGTAATGATAACGCAAATTTTATTAAATGCTATCCTACGGCAAAAGATATTCTAACTTTAGCATTTCAAAAATATTCCAATAATGATTTTGTAGATGTTGCTTATTTTGAGCCTTTTTACCTTAAGGATTTTGTTGCAGGAAAGAAGAAAAATTAGTCTCTTCTTTTCCTTTTTGCAGCAGCATTAAATTTTCCTTTAAATGAAGAATCTCCTCCACTGCTTTCTCGTTCGGAGCTTCTTCTTGATAAACTTACGCTATCTCTTTTTGACGATGATCCTCTAGAATCAGATCTTCTTCCGTCTCTTCCGCTACTTCTTCTTTTTCTATCTCCTCTTCCTGAATATGAACCACCACTTCTTGGTCTTCTTCTCTCCCCTCCTCTACTTGATTTTGTTCCAGGTGCTTGAGAAATTTCTACATTTACTCTATTCCCATTCCAATTTGCATCTATTAAGCCACTCATAACATCAGTTTCAAAATCAGTTGGAACTTCAAAGAATGAGAATTTCCTCATAATATCAATCTTACCGATAGGAATATTTCTGTTACTTTTGTACTCATTAATTAATCCAATTAAATTATGAGCTTGTAAATCTTTTTCTTGTCCTAAATTAATAAAAAATCTTGTGTGTCCGGCTTCAGCATGCCCGGTTCTTTCTCCTCTTTTTCTATTACCTCTATCTTCTCTTTCATTCTTATCTTTTCTGCTATTTCCAGTAACATTTAAATCTTGTGCATTCTTGTAAAAGGCTAAGAATCTATTAAATTCTATAGAAACAAAATGTTTGATAATCCCTTCTTTGTCAAGGTGTTCTAATTTCTTTTCAATTGACGGTAAGTATTTATCAATTTGATAATTTACTTCAGTAGCCACTACTTTGTCAATTAGCTTCATTAATTGTATTTGACAAATCTCATCACCATTAGGTAATTTTTTAAGAATCAAGTCACGCTTAATCATTCTCTCGATTGATTTTAATTTTCTTCCCTCCCTGCTGTGTGCAATAATAATAGAAATACCTTTGTTTCCTGCTCTTCCAGTTCTTCCAGATCTATGAACATAAATTTCATTATCATCAGGTAAGTTGTAGTTGATAACATGTGTTAATTCATTTATATCAATTCCTCTTGCAGCAACATCAGTTGCAACTAGTAATTGAATTTTCTTCTTTCTGAATTTCCCCATTACATTATCTCTTTGTGCTTGAGATAATTCTCCATGAATTGCATCAGCATTATATCCATCTTGCATTAATTTATCTGCAATGTCAGCTGTTTCTCTTCTTGTACGGCAAAATACAATTCCATAGATTTCCGGGTTTACATCACAAATTCTTCTTAATGCTTTATATCTATCTCTTGCTTGAACCATGTAATAATGGTGCTCAATATTTTTTGCTCCTTCATTTCTACTGGCAACCTCAATTGTTTTTGGGCTGTGCATGTAGTTTTTACTAATTCTCATTACCTCTTTAGGCATAGTTGCTGAGAATAATAGTGTTTGTTTTTCTTCTGGTGTTTCAGCTAAAATTGTATCTAAATCATCTTTGAATCCCATGTTTAACATTTCATCAGCCTCATCTAAAACAACAAATTCAATATCCTTTAGTCTAAGAGCTTTTCTGTTGATTAAATCAATAACTCTACCAGGAGTACCAACAACAACTTGTGTTCCTGATTTTAATGATCTCATCTGAGGAACAATACTCGCGCCACCGTAAACAGGAGTGATTTTTAATCCTTTAATATATTTAGCAAAAGTATCCATATCTTTTGCAATTTGAAGGCAAAGTTCTCTTGTTGGGGCTAAGATAATTGCTTGTGGTAATTTCCTGTCAACTTCAACTTTATGAAGAACTGGAATTCCGAATGCAGCAGTTTTCCCTGTGCCAGTTTGAGCTAATGCTATAAGGTCAGTTTCATTTTCCAATAAATATGGAATTGATTCTTGTTGTATTGGTGTTGGTGTCTCAAAACCTAAATCAGCAATAGCTTTTTGTAAGTTTTTGTTTAGTCCTATTTCAGAAAATGTCATACTTAAAATTTTTTGCAAAATTACTCTTAAATAGGAGAATACTATACTAAATATAAGATTTATATAAATTATAAGTTTTCAACCCCTTAAAAACTAGTTATATTTTTGTTTTATTATCTACTACAAAGTGTATTTTTGCAATCTAAAATAAATCAAAATGAGTACATATAAGTTTTCTGATAGACATATCGGCCTAAGAGCAAATGATATTACTGAGATGTTAAAAGTAGTAAATGCATCCTCTTTAAATCAATTAATTGATGAGACAATTCCAGAAAAAATTCATTTAGGAAGAGAAATGAATTTACCTGATGCGTTATCTGAAAGTAGGTTTATTGAACATATGCAGGCAATAGCTAAGAAGAATAAAAATTATCGTTCATATATTGGAATGGGATATTTTAATACGATACTTCCAGGAGTCATTCAAAGAAATATTTTGGAAAATCCAGGTTGGTATACGGCTTATACCCCTTATCAAGCAGAAATTGCACAAGGTAGATTGGAAGCTTTGTTGAATTACCAAACAATGGTGAGCGAACTTACTGGAATGGAAATTGCAAATGCATCACTTCTAGATGAAGGAACTGCTGCTGCTGAGGCAATGGGAATGTTGTTTAGTAGTAGGAGTAGAGCTCAGAAAAAGGAAAATGTTGTAAAGTTCTTCATTTCAGAGTTGTGTTATCCACAAACTTTAGAAATTGTGAAAACTAGAGCAATCCCTTTTGGTATAGATTTAGTTATTGGTAATCATAATGAGGTAGAACTTGATGATGCATATTTTGGATGTTTATTGCAGTACCCTGAAAAATATGGTAAAGTAATAGATTATTCTGAATTTGTAAAATCAGCTAAAGAGCATGAAATAGGAGTAGTTGTTGCTGCTGATTTATTGAGTTTAAGTTTATTAACTCCACCAGGAGAATGGGGTGCAGATGTTGTTGTCGGCACTTCTCAAAGGTTCGGTGTCCCTATGGGTTATGGCGGTCCTCATGCTGCTTATTTTGCAACTTTTGAGAAATATAAAAGAAGTATTCCTGGACGAATTATTGGGGTTTCAGAAGATGTTGATGGAAATAGAGCATTAAGAATGGCACTTCAAACAAGGGAACAACATATTAAAAGAGAGAAAGCGACTTCAAATATTTGTACTGCACAGGTTCTTCTAGCGGTAATGGCTGGGATGTATGCTGTTTATCATGGAGAGGAAGGCTTGAGAGCAATCAGCAAAAAAATTCATTCGTTAACTGCTACTTTAGCTGAAGGCTTGACTCAGTTAAGTTATCATCAACTGAACGCAACCTATTTTGATACTTTAAAAATTGGGATTGGAAATGTCTCAATGGAAAATATTAAAACGTATGCTGAGGACGCAAAAATTAATTTAAATTATATTGATGATGAAACATTGTCAATCAGTATTGATGAAAAAGATGATTTGGTAAACATAAATGATATTTTGGAAGTATTTGCAAAAAGTTGTAATCATTCTGATTCTGCTGATTTGATAAAAGAAGTGTTGAGCGGTGATTATACTCAAGCAACTGCAAGAATTCCTGAGGCACTGTATAGAAAATCATCATTTATGCAGCATGAAGTGTTTAATAAGTATCATTCCGAAACAGAGATGATGCGCTACATGAAAAGTTTAGAGAATAAAGATTTGTCATTAACTCATTCAATGATTCCATTAGGATCATGCACTATGAAGCTGAATGCCGCATCAGAATTATTCCCATTGAGTTGGTCAGAATTTGGAAATTTACATCCTTTTGCTCCCTCACATCAATCTAGGGGGTATCATATTATGTTTCATGAACTAGAAGAAATGCTTTGTGAAATTACTGGATTTGATGCTATGAGTTTACAGCCAAATTCTGGTGCCCAAGGAGAGTATGCAGGGATGATGGTTATTAGAGCTTACCATGAAAGTAGAGGTGATGAGAATAGAAATATTTGCTTGATTCCTTCTTCCGCACATGGAACAAATCCCGCATCAGCAGTTATGGCAGGAATGAAAGTTGTAGTTACTGAATGTGATGAAAATGGAAATATTGATGTTGAAGCTTTGCGAGAAAAGGCGGAAGAACATAAAGATAATTTATCTTGTTTGATGATTACTTATCCATCTACACATGGAGTTTATGAAGCGAAAATAATAGAGATTACAAAGATTATTCATGATAATGGAGGGCAAGTTTATATGGATGGTGCTAATATGAATGCTCAGGTTGGAATTACAAATCCTGCAATTATTGGAGCAGATGTTTGTCATCTAAATTTACATAAAACTTTTGCAATTCCTCATGGAGGTGGTGGTCCTGGAATGGGTCCGATTGGTGTTGTTGAGCATTTGAAGCCGTTTTTACCAAATAATCCTTTAGTAAAGATGGGAGGTGAAAAAGGTATGTCAATTTCTTCAGCGCCTTGGGGCAGTGCATTGGTTTTATCAATTTCTTATGCATATATAATGATGCTTGGTACAAAAGGGTTGAAGTCTTCAACAGAGATAGCAATTTTAAATGCTAACTATATAAAAGAAGTGCTTTCTCAACATTTTGATATTTTATATACTGGTGATAATGATAGGATAGCACATGAGATGATTGTTGATTTCAGGATGTTTAAAGCAGATGGTATAGAAGTAGTTGATGTAGCAAAAAGATTGATGGATTACGGGTTTCATGCTCCTACAGTTTCTTTTCCTGTTGCAGGAACTATAATGATTGAGCCCACTGAGAGTGAAAGTAAGGCTGAGATTGACAGATTTTGTGAAGCAATGATTTCAATAAAATCAGAAATTGATGAGGTGGCAGATGGAAAAGTTAAAATTGAAGAAAGTGTATTGAAAAATGCACCCCATACTATTAATCTAGCAGTAAATGATAAGTGGAACTTTGTGTACTCAAGACAAAAAGCTCTTTTTCCTTTAAGTTGGGTAAAAGAACATAAATTTTGGCCAAGTGTAAGGAGGGTTAATGATGCTTTTGGTGATAGAAACTTAATTTGTACGTGTGCTCCAATTTCTGAATACATTTAGCAGATAATACTTTGATAATTTTAGTTTGCTAATTGCGATACTTGTCTTATATTTGCAGCATAAAAAATAATTAAAAAAACAAAAAAATGAAAAAAGTTTTACTTTCTATTTGTGCTTTAGTAATTGCAACTGTTGCTTTTGCACAGTCAAATTTGGTGAACATGCCAAATGACAATTTAACAAAAGGATATTCGACTATGTTAACTACTCCTAATTTTACGCCTTCAGTTTCAGTAGCAGCTCCGGCAACAATTTGGTCAGATGATTGTTCTTCTGCTTCTACTTGGGTATTTACAAATTCAAGCACATTGAATTTGGATTGGGCAATTGAAATGGACCCTAATGCTACTCCAGCTGGTGGAAGTTTAACTCCAATGGCATCTGCTTCAGCTGCTAATGGTTACATGATGATAAGTTCTGATGCTGATGGAGGTCCTGATGGAGATGGTACAACTATCTCTTGTGAGTTTACTAATGCAACTCCAATTGATTTAACTATGTACCCTAATGTGCAGTTAACATTCCAACATAATTTCAGATGGTGGAATGACACACGAGTTGTAAGAATATCTCCTGATAATGGTGTTACTTGGATTGAGATTGATGAAATTTCTAATGATAATAGTTATTCTTACCCAAATCAATCTTCTGATAATCCACATTTATCTACTTATGATATCTCTTCAGTTGCTGGTGGAATGTCAGAGGTTTTAGTTCAATTCTATTACAATGACAATGATATTTGGGCATGGTACTGGGCTGTTGATGATATTGCTATTTCAGAATTACCTGACAACTTAGTTGTTTCTTCTGAAGAAGTGATGGGTGGTTGGTGGATTGGCTACCAAACTATAGGTGGATTAGGTCAAGATTATACTTTTAACCCTATTTCTCAAGCCACTGCTAATCCTTATGCTTTTGAGGCGGTATTAAGAAACGGAGGGATAGGGACACAAGATGTTACTATGCATGTAGAAGTTACTGAAGATGCTACAGGTAGTAATGTTCTTTCTACCACTGCAAATGTTTTAACACTTGCTGCAGGCGAGCAGGATACTGTTGCTGCTAATTCAACTTTTACTCCCTCTGCTACTGGATTGTATACTGTGGAAATATATTCAGTTGCTGATTCAGCTGGTTTAGGTAACACGATAACTTATACTGATACTACAACTAAAATGTCATTTGTTACAGATTACCAATACGGAAAAGACTATGGCTCTGCTAATGGTTATTGGAGGTTAAATAGACCAACAGGTGGTTTTGAAGTTTCTTCTACTTACGATATCTTTGCTGATGAAGACTTATATTCTGTAGATGTTCATATTTCTGACTGGTCAATAGTTGGTTCTGTCATATACGCAACTTTATACGAAGAAGATGTTTCTGGAGGAGATCCAATCCCGTTAGATGTAACAGATGATTATACTATTACTGCAGCTGATTTAGGTGCGTGGGTTAACATCCCATTCCTTTCTGCCCAATCATTATTAGAAGGAACAGGATATAGGATTTCTGTTGGTGCAAATCAACACCCTACTGATACTGTCGGTATTGATATGTCAGGATTAGGAGAATATTCTTCACAAGGTATTTGGGATAATGAAAATGTTTTTGATGGAACAACTGGTGCTCAATGGTGGACTATTTCTGATATTCCAATGTTAAGAATGAATTTTAATCCTGTTACAACATCTATTACAGAGGGTAATAAATCAATTTTTAATGTTTACCCTAACCCATCAAATGGGAAGTTTGTAATTGTTTTAGATGCTACTGCTAAATATGAAGTAACTGTCACTAATGTTTTAGGACAAAAAGTTTACGCAACTTCAACTAATACTATAGAAACTATTATTGATTTATCAAACTTTGATAAAGGAGTTTACACTGTTGAGTTAAAGAATAATGATGCAACATTTACTGAGAAAGTTATTGTCGAGTAATTTTTAAATTATTTTAATTAATAAGAGCCCGGTTTGCCCGGGCTTTTTTTATGCTTAAATTTTCATATATTTACACACTTAATAATTTTAATAAACAACCAATGAAAAAATTTTATGTTTCAATTTGTGCTTTAACCATTTCAGTTAGTGCTATTGCACAATCATCTTTGGATGCTTTTACGGTATCCAAAGGAAAAAAATCTGATAAAGCCTTTCTCACGAATGCTGAAAAATCTGCTCCTTTTTGGTCAGAAGATTTTGCAAATGGAATTCCTGCAACATGGACTAATTCTACTGCTCCTTGGGTATATAGAGGAACCCAAACATCTCCAAACAATACAGTTGGTGGGCAGGGGGCTTATTCAGGAATAAACAACTCTCCAGCTAGTAATAGTCCAATTGCTTCAACAACAGCATCTAATGGTTTTATTATTTTTGATTCTGACTTTTATGATAATAATGGTGTAGCCGGAGCATTTGGGACTGGAATTTATCCTACACCTCATAATGGAGATTTGAGGACTGATATGATCGATATGTCAGCGTATAATGATGTAATGTTAACGTTTAATTCTTACTACAGAACATTTGCAGGCCAAGCTTTTGTTGATTTCTATGTTGCAGGTATTTTTGTAGAAAGAGTTCAGGTACATGCGAATATTGCTGTAAATGATGCTACGTTTATTGATGAAATAGCGTTAGTAAGAGTTCCATTTAGTGTTGTAGGGAGTTCAGATGTTCAAATGAGTTTTGTATTTGAGGGAACAACAAATTCTAATAATGGTTTTACTGGCTATTATTTTTGGCAGATTGATGATTTAACTTTATCAGAAACTCCATCAAATATTATTGAAATTGAGGATGTTGTTGTTGGGGGTTTCTGGATGGATTACGCAAACTATTCAGGCTTAGGTTTTAATGGTATTGTTGGATTAGATTATACTGTTACTCCAACATCGCAATTGGTAAATCATCCTTATGTCATTGAGGGCATTTTAAGAAACTCAGGGGCTACTGATCAAGAATCTATTTTGAGATATGAGACATATGGATCAGGCACTTATTCAGGCGCTTCTGCTTCAACTTCTGTTCTTGCCTTTTCTCCTACAAATACTGTTGATTCAGTAATTGTAACAACTGTTCCTCCTTTATCTCCTGCTATTGGATCTTACGGGGTCGCTATTTGGGGAGAATCTGATTCTTCAGGTGTAATTACAACTGTTTCAGATACAACATATAAGATGATTGAAATCTCAGAATACATCTATGCTAAAGACCTAGGAGAGGCAAATTCGAATAACTCATGGATTATTGGTGGTCCTGGTGATCAATGGCATTTTACAACACGTTTCGAGATGTATGCTGATGATGCGCTTAGCGGATTAAGAGTATATATCACAAATGAATCTGTTATTGGCAGTGAAGTAAAAGCAATATTGTATGAGTTAGATACAAATGTTGCTGCTGCTTCAGGAGGTGTTGTGCTTTTAGATGAATCTGACAATTACACGATTACATCTAGTGATTTGGGTTCATGGGTTGATATTCCATTTGTTAGTCCTATAAATTTGTTTAATGGTTATGCTTATGAATTTGGTATAGCAGGATTTCAACATCCAACAGATAGTGTTTTTGTTGGTACTACAGATAATTCGCTATATAATGGAGAGCACTCAGTATTTGATGAGTTTGGTTTGAATCCAAATGATCCTGCAGATATTGGAACACCAACATGGTATTATCTTACAAGAGCGCCAATGGTCCGTATGAATTTTGATCCAGGTAATTTAAATACAGTTGCTGATGTTAAACAATCTATTTTTAATGTTTATCCTAATCCTTCAAATGGAGAGTTTACAATTGAGTTAGATGCTAATGAAAAGCATGATATCACTGTAAATAATGCGTTAGGACAAACTGTTTACTCATCAACTATTAATGATATTATTACAACTATTAATTTATCTTCTTACAGTAAAGGTGTTTATACTGTAGAACTGAAGAATAATAGTTTTACTTATGTGGAGCAAGTTATTGTTGAGTAATTTTCAAATAATATAAATACTAAAAAACCCACTCATTAGAGTGGGTTTTTTTTAAAGTGGTGCTACCAAGATTCGAACTAGGGACACATGGATTTTCAGTCCATTGCTCTACCAACTGAGCTATAGCACCAACTATATTGGGCTGCAAATTTAATTCTTTTTTTTAGTTGAAGAAATTTTTGGACGAAATCATCATATAGCATTGTATTTTTATATTTTTGACAAAAATTCACATTCTCTGAAACTAATTATTGACATAGGAAATACAACATCAAAAATTGCACTATTTGATGGAAAGGAGCTAATTAAGAATGCTACTTTCGCTGATTTAGATCTTAGTAAAGTAAAGTTATTTAGCCAAAATCATAAAATAACTTCATCAATTCTCTCTTCAGTAAAAGGGATTTATGCTGAAATATCAGATATTGTTGAATTGTATTCTGCTGAAGTATTGTCAGAAAAAACCCCACTTCCAATTATAAATAGTTACAAAACCCCACTTACTTTAGGCAAAGATAGATTGGCTGCTGTTGCAGGCGCTTCTGTATTATATCCTGAAAAAGATATTTTAGTTTTTGATGCAGGAACTTGCCTAACTATTGATTTTATAAATTCGGACAAAGAATATATAGGTGGTAGAATATCTCCTGGAATTGAAATGAGATACAATGCTTTACATACTTTTACGGATAAGTTGCCGTTAATTAAAAGTAAAAAAAATACATTAGTTATTGGTAATGATACTAAAACATCAATTATTTGTGGTGTACAGCAAGGAATTTTAGCTGAAGTAAAAGCAATAATATCAGATTATAAAAGCCAAAATACAGATACTGTTTTTGTCTTTACAGGTGGGGATAGTTTTTACTTTGAAAAGGAATTAAAAAATAGCATATTTGCAAATCCTAATTTAGTGTTAATTGGGTTGAATGAAATTTTAGATTATAATGAATAAAATATTTAGTTTAGTTGTAATAATTAGTGGTTTAGCATTGCAAACTTCTGCACAAATTGCCACTAGTTCTCCCTACTCTCGTTTTGGTTTGGGTGATTTACATGAAAACATTCTCCCTGAATTTTCAGCTTTTGGAGGAGCTTCAACTGCTTTCTATAGCAGTTCAACTGTAAATCCGAATAACCCTGCCACTTTTACTTTTATAAAGCCAAATTCTTTTCTATTTTCAACCGGTGGTTGGCACAAAACTACCATAATGCGAGATAAAACTGAAGAACATACGGTAAACAATAATGCTTTTAGCCATCTTATTGTAGGTTTTCCTTTGTCAAAAAGATGGGGAGCTAGTATGGGAATGTTGCCTTACAGTAGTGTAGGTTATGAAATAAATGCTAGAAATGAAGATTATAATGCTGATTTGAATTACTTTGGTGATGGTGGCATTAGTAAAATATATTTTGGAGGCGCGTATGAACCTATACATAATTTCTCTATAGGCTTAAAAGCTTCTTATCTTTTTGGAGGACTTAACAGAAGAAAACAACTTATTTTTGATGATGATTCATTTATGAATAGTAGAGCAAATAGCACTATAAACATAAAAGGGTATTATTATGAATTAGGACTTTTATATAAGTACGATATTTCTGATGAAAAATATTTGACTTTAGGTTTGACGGCAAACAATGACTCTGAAATTCGAGCAAAGAAATCTGATTTAGTGGAGTCTTTTGTATTTTCTGGATTTTTTGAAACAACTAAAGATACTTTTGTGAATAAGATAGAATGGGGTGATGTTAACTTACCTAAATATATTTCTGGCGGTTTAACTTACAGGAATGGTAAAAAATGGATTTTTGTTGCTGATTATAGTGTCCAAAATTGGTCTGATTATAGTTTACTGGATGAATCAGATGACTTATCAAATAGCATGAAAATTGCTGGTGGAATTCAATTTACACCTGATTATAATTCGATTACTAAATATTATAAAAGGATAGATTATCGTTTAGGAGCTTCTTATAGTAATACGCCTTTAATGTTGGAAGGCAATCAATTAAAGGAAATGAGTGTTAGTTTTGGTTTTGGTATTCCTGTTAAAAAATCAAGAACAAAATATGATTTTTCATGTACAATTGGTAAAAGAGGGACAACTGAAGGGAATTTAATTAAGGAACAATTTGCACGTTTAGGATTAAGTGTTACTTATGATGGAATTTGGTTTGTAAAAAGAAAATATGATTAATAAAATTATGAAAAAGTTTTTAGTTTTAGTTGGTTCAGTTTTAGTGGTTTTCAGTGTAAGTGCTCAAGCTAAATATGGTGCAGATGAGCAGAAATGTAAAGAGAATCTTTCAATGTATAGGGAGTACTACAAGCAGAAAAATTATGATGACGCTTATAATCCTTGGAGGTGGGCTTATATGAACTGCCCTGCGGCAAGTGGGAATATATTTAAGAATGCACCTAAGATTTTAAAAGCTAAAATGAAAGCTGATAAAGTAAATAAATCAGCTTATGTGGATACTTTAATGATGGTTTTTGATGATAGAATTAAGTATTTTGGTAAGGAAGGATATGTTTTAGGAATTAAAGGGTATGAGTTAATTGGGGTTGATAAAAGTAGAAGTGAGGAGGCATTAGGTTATTTGAAACGTTCAATTGAATTGGAGGGTAATGATGCTAGCGTACAAGCTGTTTTTGGTTATATGAAAGCAATTGTAAATCTAGAAAAATCAGGTATTAAAGCAAAGCCTGATGTAATTGAGGCTTACTCAGTTGTTTCGGAGGTGATTGATTACAATATTGTTAACGAAACAAAAATGGCAGTTCACTTTGTTAAATATTCTGAGAAAGTTGAGGAACTATTTACTCCTTATGCTAATTGTGATGATTTGATTGCATTATTCTCAGTAAAATTTGATCCTGCTACTGTGGATATTAATTTACTTAAAAGAATTACTAAAGTATTAGACAATAAAAAATGTACAGATTCTGATTTGTTTTTCAATGTTTCAAGCAGATTGTATGAGTTAGAGCCTTCAGCAGTATCAGCTGATCAAATGTCAAAAATGAGTATCGCTAAAGGAAAATCATCCAATGCAATTACTTTTGCAAAACAAGCAATTGAGTTAGAAGAAGATGCAAATCAAAGAGCTATTTACTACTTAGGTTTGGCAGATGCATATCGCAATGCTGCTTCATACGCTTCAGCAAGAAATGCAGTATATAGTTCATTGGAGCTTAGAAATGGATGGGGAGAAGCATATATGAATTTAGGTAATATCTATATTGCTGGTGCTAAAAACTGTGGCAGTGATTTTGATAAATCAACTGTTTATTGGGTAGCTGTTGATGCGTTTAGAAAAGCTCGCAAAGATGAAGAAACTAGTGATAGAGCAAATAAAAGTATTAATACATATTCGAAGTATTTCCCTACAAAAGAAAATTGTTTCTTTAATGGTGTTGAAGCTGGAAAACCACATAATGTAGCTTGCTGGATAAATAAAACTACTACAGCTCGTACTAGTGATTAAATCATAAAAATGCGTTTTTTATTTTTTCTTGTTCTTGTTTTTGTTTCATGTTCAAACGATCCAAAATTGGTTCAGCAATTTGTCTCTTCTGAATTTTTGCCAATTGAAAAGATCGAAGGAGCTGAAATGTTACATACTGAGAATGGACAACTAAAAGTAAAGATTGTTGCAACTACCATAAAACGATTCCAAAACCAACAACCTCAACTCGTTTTCACTAACCATTTAGTAGTTTATTTTTATAATGATTCTGCTTTGGTTCAATCTACTTTAAAAGCAGAATATGCTGAAATTAATGACGAAAAAAAGTTAATGATAGCAAAAGAAAATGTTGTTTTAACAAATATAGCAGGAAAAAAGTTAGAGTCAGAGGAATTGATTTGGGATGAAAAGAAGAATAAGATTTATACTGATAAAAAAGTGAAGATAACTACAGATAAAGAAGTGATAGAAGGTGAAGGATTTGTTTCTAATCCTGACTTTACGCAATATTCAATTTCTAAAATACAGGGAACTTTCAATTTTGAAACTCCAAACGAATAATCTTTAGTATTTTTACAATATGCTAATTACAGTTGCTATTATCTCTTTACTTTTTTCTGCTTTCTTTTCTGGAGTTGAAATTGCTTTTATATCATCTAATAAATTACAATTAGAGTTAGATAAAAATACTGACAAATTCCCATCTAAAATAATTACGTATTTCACTAAGAATGAATCTGATTTCATTACTACTATGTTGGTGGGTAACAATATCGCTTTGGTAGTTTACGGTATTGTTATGACTCAAATTCTAACGCCACAATTTTCAAGTCATTTTAATTCAGCATTAATACTCCTACTAGTACAAACCTTCATTACAACTATGATTGTTTTAATTACAGCAGAATTCTTACCGAAAGTAATTTTCAGAATATTTCCTAATCAGATACTTAAGCTGTTTTCATTACCAATTTGGTTGTTTTTTGTAATGTTTAGACCTTTAGCATTGTTAATGTTACATTTAGCAAATTTAGTTTTAAAATATGTTTTAAATCAGAAAATATCTAACGATAAACAAGTTTTTGGGAAAACAGATTTAGATGATTTTTTAAGTAATGTAAAATCAGCAGAAGGAGCAGAGGATACAAGAGTAGAGGTTGAAATGTTACAAAATGCACTTGATTTAACTGATAAAAAAGTAAGGGAATGTATGATCCCAAGAACTGATATTATAGCTATGAATGTTTTATCAACTATTGATGATATAAAAGAGAAATTTATTGACACTAAGTTGTCAAAATTACTAATTTACAAGGGAACTATTGATAGAGTAATTGGCTATATCCATTCTTCTGATTTGTTTAAAAATCCTAAGAACGTGAAGTCTGTTTTGCTACCTATTTCTTTTGTGCCAGAAAGTATGTTAGCTTTGGATATGCTTAATCAGTTTATTGAAAACAATAAAGGTGTTGCCTTAGTTGTTGATGAATTCGGGGGCACTTCAGGAATGATTACAATAGAAGATGTTACTGAAGAGATTGTTGGGGAAATCGTTGATGAACATGATATTGAAGAATTGACAGATGAACAGCTATCTGAAAATAGTTATAGATTATTGGCTAAAATTGATGTTGAGATGGTAAACAAGAAGTATAATCTCGATCTTCCAGAATCAGATGAATATGAAACAATAGCTGGTTTACTATTGCATCATTTTGAAGAGATCCCTACTATTAATGATGTAATTAAGCTTGAGGAATACCAATTTACCATCATAAAAGTAAATGAAACTACAATACAGGAAGTGCAATTAGAGCTTATTACTAGGTAAGAATTTCAAATTAATGAAATTTTAATATCTTAAATAACAATTGTATATTCGCAAACCTTTAACAAATCAAAACAAACGAATGGCAACACTAGGAAGAATTAGAAATAGATCAGGATTATTATTAGCAGTAATTGGTATTGCAATGCTATCCTTTATTTTAGGAGATTTCTTAAAATCAACAAACACAGGAGGAGGACAAGGACTTTATGTAGGTAATGTTTTAGGAGAAGATGTTTTAAGACAAAATTTTGAAATTAAAGTTGAAGAGGGAATTGAGAATTGGAAAAATCAAAATCAACAAGCGGTTTTAAATCAAACTACAATTGGCCAGATTAGAGCACAAATATGGGATCAATATGTTAGGGAATTGATTATGAATAATGAGTTTGAGAAATTAGGAATTGATGTTTCTGATGGTGAGTTTTTTGAGCAATTACAAGGAACAAATGTCCATCCTGAAATTGCAAAGGTTCCTGCTTTTCAGGATCCTGCAACAGGACGGTTTGATAGAACTAAAGTAATTATGTATTTACAACAAATAGATCAAGATCAAACAGGTGATGCCCGTAAAAGATGGGTTGGATTCCAAAAATACCTTATTGGTTTGATAAAAACTTCAAAGTACAATGCATTGGTAAGTAAAGCTATGTATGTTACTGATGAAGAAGCAAGATTTGATTTCAATTCGAATAACCAAAATGCAACTTTCAATTATGTTGCAATTCCATTTACTTCTATTGATGATGCAGATGTTGAACCAACAGATAGTGAGCTTAATTCATATTATAATAATCATAAAGATGATTATACTCAAGTTGCATCAAAAGATGTTGATTTTGTAGTGTATTCAGTTGTTCCATCAGTAGAAGATGATGCAACTACTAAAGCTGAAATTACTGATTTAGTTGCTGACTTTAAAATCTTTGAAGATTATGAGTTGATGGCTAGAAGAAATTCTGACAATACAAATTCAAGATTTGTTTTTACTGCTGAGGGCGGATTACAAGATCAAAATTGGAAAGAACTTTTTAATGCAAAAGAAGGTGCTGTTTACGGTCCTTATCAAGCTAGCCAAGGTGTTTATAGAATTGCAAAATTAGCAGCTATTCAAAACAGAGCAGATTCTGTTGAAGCAAGACATATTTTAATTAATCCAACTCAAATGATGAGTATGGATTCAGTAAATAAAAAGATAGATGCATTAAAATTAGCTATTGAAAATGGTGCAGATTTTGCTGATTTAGCTCAAAAGAATTCAGAAGATAAAAGTTCAGCTATTAAAGGTGGTGATTTAGGTTGGTTTTCAGAAGGTACGATGGTAGATGAATTTAACGAAGCATGTTTTACATCTAATAGAGGTGATCTAACAGTAGTAACTTCTCAATTCGGTGTGCATTTAATTGAAGTAACAAAAACTAGTAGAAAAGTAAAGAAAGTTAAAATTGCTTATATTGACAGAGTAGTTAATCCAAGTACCGAAACTTTTAATACTTACTACTCTCAAGCTGCTCAATTTGCTGGTAAAATTTTAAATGAAGGAGTTACTTTTGATTCCTTAGTTGCTGAAAATAATTTAGTTAAAAGAAGCGATAGTAAAGTAACGTCTGATAAACAAGCAATTGTTGGTTTGCCAAATTCAAGAGAAATGGTAAGGTGGATGAATACTAATGAGGCTGGTAGTGTTTCTGAAGTGTTTCAATTTGAAAACTCATATGTAGTAGCTTACATAACTAAAGAATATGAAGAAGGAGCTACAAAATTAGAAGATATTAAAGAGCAGATTTCCGCTTTAGTTATAAAAGAAAAGAAAGCTAATAAAATTGCTGAAAGTATTACTGCAACTAATGATTTAGCATCAATTGCATCTAGCAATTCTACTACTGTAGTTAGTGCCCAAAAAGCTACTATGGCTAATTTGAGTGTGCAAGGAATTGGGTATGAGCCAGAATTAGTCGGTAGTATTTTTGGAACTGATGTGAATTCAATTTCGACTCCAATTACAGGTAAGAATGCAGTATATGTTGTTGAAGTAACTGCTATTGATGATGTGCAATTAGAAGGAAATTACACTCAACAAAAAACTAATATTGTAAATCAAGCAAGTTCTGCTGCTAATGGACAATCTTTTAATGCATTGAAGAAAACAGCTAATGTCCAAGATAACAGATCAGACTTCTACTAAAATTTAAACAAAAATTTTAGATTGCTTATTGCAAATGATTGGTATTTGTTTACCTTAAAATCTGTAAACGGTAGGAATCAAGATTTAAGAAAATGAAAAGTAGGATAGTAAAACCTATAAGTGAAGATCCCCCATAACTAATAAAAGGAAGAGGAATACCGATTACTGGTACTAAACCAATTGTCATTCCTATGTTTATTAAAAAGTGCATAAATAGAATAGTAGCAACACTATATCCATATATTCTGCTAAAGTTTGATCTTTGCCTTTCAGCTAAAAAAAGTATTCGTAATAAAAGCCCTATAAATACAGACATAAAAAACAGACTCCCAATAAAACCCCATTCTTCACCTATTGTACAGAAGATAAAATCAGTACTTTGTTCAGGTACAAAATCAAATCGAGTTTGAGTTCCGTTTAAAAATCCTTTACCAGATAATCCTCCACTACCAATAGCAATTTTGGATTGTATTAAGTTGTAACCAGCACCATGAGCATCAATTTTCTTACCCAACAATATGTTAATCCTTATCTTGTGATGAGGAGCCAGGAAGTTATCAAACATATAATTCACACTTAAAACAAATACCATTGAAACTATTAAAATTCCGCCAAGTGCAATGATTTCTTTCTTTCTTTTTCTTGAAATTAGGAAAATAATAAAAGCAATTCCGGTTAGAATACTAACAAGTAGAATTTGATCTAATAGTAAAGAAAGAACAAATAAAACACCAACAATTAATCCTAAGATAAGTACGTTACCTGACAATCCTTCTCTATATAAGACTAATATAAAAGAAGCATAAACTAATGCAGTTCCTAAATCATTTTGTAAAATAATGAGTAAAAATGGAAGTAAAATTATTCCATAAGTTTTCAATTTATCCTGCAAGGAAATGTGCTTGCTATTAATGTTATTGTAGTACTTTGCTACCGCTAATGCTGTGGCAAATTTTGCAAATTCAGAAGGTTGAAATTTAAAAGACCCTAATTCAAACCAAGATGTTGCTCCACCTGTCATTGCTCCAAGGAAAAGCACCCCTATCAGCAGTAGAATTACTAATACATAAAGTAAATAAGTTAAAGAATAGAAAAATTTCCAATCAATTATCACTATTAAAAAAGCAATGAATGCCGCAACTCCAGAAAATAGAATTTGTTTTCCATACCTACTTTGAAGGTCAAAAGTAAATGAAGTATCAGCATTATATTGTGAAGCATAAATATTAACAATACCAATAAACACTAGTGTTCCATAAAGTAAAATACTTACATTATCAATATTATCAAATATATTTTTTGAGCTTCTCATTTAATCTTCTGCAATGAGATTGCCGTCTAGTATAAACTTCTCCAGATAGCTATTTGAAATATGATTATTAATGTATTTATCAATCATCAAGGATGCAATCGGAGCTGCCCAAGTAGAGCCCCAACCTCCATTTTCTACATAAACTGAAATAGCTATCTTAGGGTTATCTTTTGGAGCAAAAGCAATAAAAATTGAATGATCTTCTCCATGTGGATTTTGAGCTGTACCTGTTTTTCCACAAATGTCAAGGCTTGCAATTTGACTATTTTGTGCCGTACCATCTTCCCCTGCTGTAACTTTTAGCATCCCATCAATTATAGGTTCAAAATATTTTGCTTCTATGCTGCAATATTTCTTTTTTATAAAGTTACTATCAATATTTTCCTGCCCAGATATTTCTTTTATGATGTGAGGCGTATAGTAAAATCCTCTATTAGCGATAATAGCCGTCATGTTTGCCATTTGTATTGGAGTGAGTAATAACTCTCCTTGCCCAATTGCCATTGAGATAACAGTATTTGCATTCCAACTTCCTCTATAAAGTTTTTTAAAATAGGATGATTTTGGTAGCTTTCCAGGCGACCCAGAAATAAAGTCATTATTCATATAATTCCCAATTCCGAAACTAGAAACATGGGAGTGCCAATTATCATAAGCATCAACAGTAGAATTAAAATTACTAAAATATTTATTATAAGCTGCACAGAAATAAGCGTTACAAGATATCTCAATCCCCTTTTTTAAACTTAAGGGTGTTTTATGTGTATGGCAACCTACAAACCTTCCCTTTATTCCATAAGAATAACCCATATCTCCTTCGCAATTGAAATTAGTGTTAACAGTAATTCCCTTTTCTTGCAAAGCAATTAACCCATTAATCAATTTAAAAGTTGAGCCTGGAGGATAATTTCCTTGTAATGCTCGATTAAAAAGAGGTTTATTATCATCTTTTGTTAGAACCTTGTAGTTCTCTGATCTTTTCCTTCCAATAAGTAAATTAGGATTATAGGTTGGAGCTGATATTAAAGATAAAATCTCACCAGTTGAAGGTTCAATTGCAACTATTGCTCCAATTTTATTTTGCATGAGCTTCTCTCCATATTTTTGCAGTTCAATATCAATAGTTGATTTTAGAGTGTTTCCTGCAATTGGTAGTGTATCAAATTTACCATCTTGAAATTTACCTTGATCTCTATTATGAACATCCACTAACTTTATTGTCATTCCTTTCTTTCCTCTCAATTCCTTTTCATAAGCTGCTTCAATTCCACTTACTCCATTCAAATCACCTTTTGTGTAAAAAGGATTGGTTTTAGCTTTAGTTCTATTTACCTCTCCTAGAAATCCAACCAAGTGGGTAGCTGAGTTGGTGGTATACTCACGCATAGTCAGTTTTCTTAAGTAAAAGCCGTGAAATTCATAAAGAATCTCCCCAAGTGTGCTTGAGTTTTCTTTACTAATGTGTTTGATAAAAACACTTTCTTTGTATTTGGAGTAATCAGCTGCTTTTTTGTATCTTTCTAAAAAATCTTCTTTAGTTATACCAACCAAAGTGCAGAATTTTAAAGTATCAATAGTTCTGTCATGAAGATCTTTTGGAACAATCATTAAATCATAAGCAGGTACATTTGCTACAATTAAGATACTGTCTCTATCATAAATAAGCCCTCTTACAGCATTTTGAACATCATACCGCAAAACATTATTATTAGCTGAGAATTTGTAATTTTCATTAATGACTTGAATGTAAAAAAGTTTGGATAAAAAGACAAATGCAATCAATATAATAATTCCTATAACTACTTTATACCTATCTTTATACTTTCTCATTTCTTCTTATTCTGAAACAATTCCAGTATTAAAATAAGAACAAGTGTAAGGATGCTACTCGAAACAATTTTTACAAATATGGCGAAGCTAAAACTTAAATGTTCTAAAGAAAATAATACTGTATTATGTATTATAATAAGCAAAAAGGCATAAGTGATAAATGATTTGCCACCAATCTTAGTCATAGATATTTTGTCATAATCCCCAAGGATATTATGAGGAATACTTATTTTGGAAATTGTAGGTTTTACAAAAGCTAAAAGAACAGTTGCAGTAGAATGAAACCCTAAAACTCCTGAAAATAAATCAATTAAAAACCCTAAGGAAAAAGCATATACCAGTAAAAACCACTTTGGTGTTTTTAGAGGCAAACTAAGTATTAAAGCCAAATATAAATAAGGGTTGAGATAGCTGAAAAATAAAACTTCATTTAAAACTAAAATTTGCAATAAAACAAAGAAAGGTAGTAAGATAAGATATTTTAAATAGTGCTTATTCATTTTTCATTAATTGTTCAAGTTTAAGCTGTTCTTCTGAATGAGTAGAATTAACTACATACACATATTTAAGATTGTTAAAATCTTCAAAAAGGCTAATATTTATGGTGTAAAATCCATCTTCTGAATTCTTTGTGAAATTTGCTATTGTACCAATATTTACTCCTTCAGGATAAATATTACTGTAACTATTAGTAATAATAGTATCTCCTTTGTTTAATGGAATATGAACTGGTAAATCTTTAATTACTGCAGTCCTGTAATCAAAACCTTGCCATTTTAGTATTCCTGTATGCATATTCTTTTTAAGAAAAATTCCTGTTGCAGCTTTTTTATGCAAAAGAGAAAGTACTAATGAATAATTTTTACTTACAGAATATACTACACCAATTGCACCCTCATTTGTAATAACTCCCATTCCATTTTTTATTCCACTTTTACTTCCTTTATTTAGGGTGATAAAATTATTCCTTTTATTTACTGAATTATTTATCACTTTTGTTGGAATGTAATTGTATTTTTTATTTATAACTAATAAAGAATCAGTAAAATATTCAATATTATTTACAATAGAATGCAACTTTGCATTTTCATCAATAAGATAATCATTAGTTTCTTTAAGATCTAAATAGTTAGAAAAACTTGATGATGAATTGTGGAAAGCACTAGTATATTGAGTGCTGAATTCAACAGATTTCGCCGCTTGAAAGCTATTTTTCTGTAAAAGCAAGGTAATTGAAAGACCTTCTATTAAAATAAATAATAATAGAAATTGATTGAGTTTAATAAACCGTAAAAGGTTATGCATTTGCTCTTATCAGCTATTGGATTAGGAAAGTGTAATTATCGGTATTTTTAAGTGCTATTCCAGTTCCTCTTGCTACTGCTCTTAAAGGATCTTCTGCTACATATACAGGTAATTTTGTTTTCTTTGAAATTCTTTTGTCTAGACCTCTTAGCATTGAACCTCCTCCTGTTAAATATAGTCCTTCATTGTAAATGTCAGCTGAAAGTGCAGGTGGAGTATTGAAAAGAGCACTCATTACAGCCTCTTCAATTTGTTCAATTGAATTATTTAAGGCTCCTGCAATTTCCTTATAAGTCACAATTACTTCTTTAGGTATCCCACTCATTAAATCTCTACCGTGTACAGCATAGTTAGCAGGTGGCTCTTCTAATTCAGTTAATGCAGAGCCTACATTGATTTTTATTTGCTCAGCCATAATATCACCTACAGCAATATTGTGCCTAGTTTTCATGTAGTTTTTTATGTTGTCAGTAAACTCATCTCCAGCAACTCTAATGGATTTATCACAAACAATTCCCCCTAATGATATGACAGCAATTTCAGTTGTACCACCACCAATATCAATAACCATATTACCTTTTGGTTCAAGTACATCAATACCTATACCAATAGCTGCTGCCATAGGTTCGTGTATTAGCCAAACATCTTTTGCTCCTGCATGCTCGGCAGAATCAATTACGGCTCTTTTCTCCACTTCAGTTACTCCTGAAGGAATACAAATTACCATTTTTAGAGACGGTGAAAAGATGGATCTTTTTTTCTGAATCATATCAATGAACCCTCTTATCATTTGCTCTGAGGATTGGAAGTCAGCAATTACACCATCTTTTAATGGACGCAAGGTTTCTATCTCTTTGTGTGTTTTTCCGTGCATTTGCTGGGCTCTTTTACCGATAGCCACTATATCTCCTGTTCTAATGTTTTTAGCAACAATTGAGGGTTCGTCCACAACAACTTTGTCGTTATGAATTATTAGTGTATTTGCAGTTCCTAAATCAATAGCAATTGCTTCTTGCATAAAGTCAAAAAATCCCATAGTCCTTTATTTTTAATGTTTAAAATGTCTTGTTCCTGTTAGTATCATTGCTATATTGTTAGCGTTACAATAATCAATTGATAATTGGTCTTTTATTGATCCGCCTGGTTGTATTACAGCTTTTATTCCTGCATTATTTGCTAATTCTACACAATCAGGGAAAGGAAAAAATGCATCAGATGCCATTACAGAACCCATCAAATCAAAGCCGAAATTTTTGGCTTTTTCTACCGCTTGTTTTAACGCATCTACTCTTGATGTTTGTCCAACTCCACTTGCAAATAATTGTTTTCCTTTTGCGAATACAATCGTGTTGGATTTTGTATGCTTACATACTTTTGAAGCAAATACTAAATCAGTTATTTGTTCCTGTGTTGGAGCTAGTTTAGTAGCCGTTACCATGTCAGCAATTTTATCACTCTTCAAATCTTTATCTTGATGTAACACACCATTTAGTACAGTACGAAATTGTACTTTAGTTAAAGCAACTTCATTCTGTTGTAAAAGTACTCTGTTCTTTTTCCCCTTTAATAATTCTAGAGCATTATTAGCAAATGAAGGTGCGATAAGCACTTCATAGAATAATTTATTTATTTCTTCAGCAGTTTCTAAATCTACTTCTTTGTTAGTGATAAGTACTCCTCCAAAAGCTGAGGTTGGATCTCCTGCTAAAGCAGCAGTCCAAGCATCTAATAAATTAGGTCGAGAAGCTAAGCCACATGCATTGTTATGTTTTAAAACTGCAAATGTAGTTTCGTCAAATTCAGCAATTAAGTTCACGGCAGCATCAACATCTAGTAAGTTGTTGTAGGAAAGTTCTTTTCCGTTTAGCTTTGTGAACATAGTATCTAGGTCGCCATAAAAAGTTCCTGATTGATGAGGATTTTCTCCATAGCGCAAAGTTTTTCCTTCACGGATACTTTCCTTAAATACTGGTGTGTTGTTGGTATTAAAATAATTAAAAATTGCTGTATCATAGTGGGAAGAAACATTGAAAGCAGTTTTTGCAAAACTTCTTCTTTCCTCCATATTTGTACTTGCACCATTGTTGTTTAACATCTCCAATGTTTCGCTATACTGGCTCATTTCTGATACGGTTAACACATCTTTAAAATTCTTTGCAGCAGCACGAATTAATGAAATTCCACCGATATCAATTTTCTCAATAATGTCTTGTTCTTCAGCTCCTGAAGCAACTGTTTTTTCAAAAGGGTAGAGGTCAACAATTACTAAATCAAACTCAGGAATATTGTATTGTTCCAATTGTTGTTTGTCGCTTGCTAATTCTCTTCTAGATAAAATACCACCAAATACATTTGGGTGTAAAGTTTTTACTCTTCCGCCTAAAATTGAAGGGTAAGTTGTAAGGTCTTCTACACGCTTTACGGCAATTCCTTGCTCTTCAATAAAGCTTTGTGTACCTCCTGTTGAGTAGATATTTACTCCTAATTCTGTTAGTTTTTTTACTATAGGTGCTAATCCGTCCTTATGGAATACGGAAACTAGTGCGTTTTTAATGGTTCTCTTTTCTGACATTTTAGTTTTTTAATACTACTGCAATTTTACTTAAATCCTAGGGGATTTATGCTGTGTATCACATCAAAAAAATAAATTGTTGATAAGTTGAATTAATTGTTGATTAAGGGTTGATTAAGGGTTGATTTTATCTTTTAACCTACTATCTCCTTACATACCTTTAAGGCTCCTTTTATATCAGAAATATCTTTTATTCTAATAGAAAGTTTTCCTTTCTTTTCTGTCATTTCACAGCTGTCAAAATGGTGTTTTAAATAATCCAAAGATTTTTTAAAGGCATCAGAATTATAGTAAGGAGAATCTGCTTTTGAAGGGAAGTAAGCACGCATTTTTTTATTTTTAAGTATGATACGCTCAAAGCCAATTTCTTTGGCAAACCACCTTAGTCGTAAAGCATCACACACATTGTAAATTTCTCTAGGTACGCTACCAAATCTATCATTTAATTGTTCAATAAATGTCATAATTTCCTCTTCCTCAGTAAAGTTGTTTAGCTCTTTATAAAGGTTCAATCGCTCGCTTATATTGCTTACATAAGTATCAGGAATCAATATTTCTAAGTCTGTATCCAACTGACAATCTTTCACATAGAACCTTTCTGTTTCATCTTCAAATAAATCTTTGAATTTTTCATGTTTCAGTTCTTCAATCGCTTCATTCAATATCTTTTGATAGGTTTCAAAACCAATCTCATTAATAAATCCACTTTGGTCGGCTCCTAATAAATCTCCTGCTCCTCTTATGTCCAAATCACGCATGGCAATTTTAAAGCCACTCCCAAGTGTTGAAAATTGCTCTAAGGCAGTAAGTCTTTTCCTGCTTTCTTCTGAAACTGTATGCAGTGGAGGACTAATTAAATAACAAAATGCTTTTTTATTTGAACGCCCAACTCTTCCTCTCATTTGGTGCAAATCACTCAGTCCGAAATTCTGTGCATTGTTAATAATAATGGTATTGGCATTGGGTACATCTACTCCATTTTCAATAATTGTGGTGGAAACCAATACATCAAAATCACCTTCCATAAAATCAATCATAAGTTCTTCCAATTGCTTACCTTCCATTTGTCCGTGTCCAGTTCTTATTTTTGCATCAGGGCATAGCCTTTGTAATAAGCCAGCTACTTCCTTTATGTTTTCTATTCGGTTATGTATAAAAAATATTTGTCCGTTTCGGGCCATTTCATAACTTATGGCATCACGAATTATTTCCTGATTAAAGCCAATAATATTAGTTTCTACCGACTGTCGGTTAGGAGGTGGAGTATTGATGAGTGATAAATCCCTTGCGCCTAGTAATGAAAATTGTAATGTTCTTGGGATAGGAGTTGCACTTAAAGTTAGGGTGTCAATATTTTCTTTGAACAGCTTAAGTTTATCTTTTATATTTACTCCAAATTTTTGCTCTTCATCAATTATCATTAGTCCTAAATCCAAAAATTTCACATCTTTTCCTACTATCCTGTGTGTTCCTATAAGGATATCAATTTCTCCTCTCGCTACTTTTTCGAGTGTTTCTCTTTGCTGCTTAGGTGTTTTAAATCTGTTGATGTAATCAACCGTGCAAGGTAAGTGTTTAAATCTCTTTTTAAATGTTTTGTAATGTTGTAGCGCTAAGATAGTTGTAGGGACTAAAACCGCAACTTGTTTGCTGTCCGCTACTGCTTTAAATGCTGCTCTTATTGCAATTTCAGTTTTACCAAATCCTACATCTCCACATACTAATCTGTCCATTGGCATTTCCTTTTCCATATCATCTTTTATAGCAATGGTTGCTTTGCTTTGGTCAGGGGTGTCTTCATACATAAATGAAGCCTCCAGCTCATGTTGCAAATAAGTATCTGGTGCGAATGCAAATCCTTTTTTCAGTTTTCTTTTTGCGTATAAGTTAATGAGGTTAAATGCAATTTTTTTTACTCTTAATTTTGTTTTTGCTTTTGTTTTTTTCCAAACTGGTGAGCCTAACTGATTGATTTTAGGAACACCTCCTTCCTTTCCTGAAAATTTAGCGATTTTATGAAGTGAATGTATGCTGATGTAAAGTATGTCTCCAGCTTTATAAGTCAGCTTTATTACCTCCTGATACTTCCCGTTATTTTCAATTTTGTGTAGGCCTTCAAATTTTCCGATACCATGATCAATATGAGTTACAAAATCACCAAGTTCTAGCTGTGTAAGTTGCTTTATTGTTATGGCTTGCTTATCAGTAAATTTAGTTTTTGATTTAAATTTATGATACCTGTCAAAAATCTGATGATCGGTATATATTGCTTGTTTATTGGTAAAGTCAATAAATCCTTCATGCAATGAAAATAGGATGCATTTGTAATTCAGCTCTTCCTCTGAGTGTTTAAATATGGCATTAAATCTTTCTTCCTGCTCATCTGATGAGCACAGAATAATATTTTGTAATCCTTGTTCTTTATTCTTTAATAAATCCTCTTTTAGTAAATCAAACTGCTTGTTAATTTTGGTTAATGAAGTGGTGTTTACTACTATGGTTTTATCGCTATCAAAATAAGTGTTGTTTGCATTTTCAATTATGCAGTAGTTTTTCAGTTCTACTGAAAAATCCTCTCCATTTGTAAATAAATATTTTGGGTCTAAGTGGTTGATTACACTCTCTTTTATCTTTTGATATTCTTCTTCAGCTCGTGCAAAATAATCAGTTAGTATTCCTTTAGTGTATTTGATGTCTTTAGTCCATATTACAGAATTGCTAGGCAGATATTCTAAAAAACTTACTTGTGTATTTTTACTTTTTTTAGCTTCAGTATTTGGGATAATTGTTATTTTATCTTCAGAGTGTAGAGATAGCTGAGTGTTTACATCAAAAGTTCTGATGCTCTCAATTTCAGTATCAAAGAACTCCAAACGAAAAGGGTATTCATCTGCATAAGAGTAAACATCAAGTATTCCTCCTCTTATAGAGTATTGCCCTACTTCAATCACAAAATCAACTGCTTCAAAATGTAAGTCTTGCAGTATTTCTTCCAAATCTTCAATAGCAATGTCCTCTCCTTTTTTAAGGGTAATGGTGTGTTTTTTAAGCTCTTTTCTGCTTACTACTTTTTCTGATAATGCTTCAGAATAAGTTACAATTATGGGATTTCTTTTATTGTTAAGTTTGTTTAGGACTTCTGCTCTTAAAAGGATGTTAGCATTATCAGTTTCTTCTATTTGGTAAGCTCTTCTATATGATGCTGGAAAAAAGAAAACTTCATTTTTGAGTAGGTTTTCTATGTCATTTACAAAGTAGGATGCTTCTTCCTTATCTCTAAAAATAAAAAGATGAGGTTTGTTGCTTTCTCTTACAGCTGAACTAGCTGTTGTTGCAAATGAGGAACCAATTAAACCTTTAAGTTGAATTTTAGTGTTACCAATTGCAACAGCTGATTTTAAGGAATTAGTCTGTTTTGGAGTTCCAAAATAAGTAAGTAATGGTGCTTGTACTGCCAATTATATTGCCTTGATTTCATTCATCATTTTCTTGTACCAATCTTGATTTACATCAAATGCTTTCCCTCCTTTAATTCTGTTAAATTCAATGCATGTAAGTTTATTATTGTTATCTTCATCCCATCCTGCCACTCCACTTATTCCTGCGACTGCTGATTTTACCGCATGATCAGCTACTTCAAATATTAAATCCAAATCAGCTTTATTTGCTTTTGATGATCTTCCAAAATAACCACTTTTTTGAACGAGTACTTTGTTAGCGTTTAATCGTTTGCCTAATTGTTTCGCAAACCATTGTCCTGGCTTTAGCTCGTCAAGTCTAACATGTCCAAAGGCATCACGTAAAACGGTTTCTCCACTTTTTTCAGTTTCTGTAATAATTACGTCCATTCCAGCACCTTCACTTAAAAATACATTTACACAATCATATTTATCCATTACTTTATTAAGGCGTTCGCATTCTTTCTCAAAGTTAATTTCTTCTTCAGGTAATAATACCGAGTGCACCTCCCACTTCTCTTTGCTAACCCCAACTTCTGGTATAAAATTGATGTTATCTAATCTGTTGCGGTATGCTAATGCAGTAGCTGCAGTTAGCCAACCACAATGTCTGCCCATTAATTCATGTATTATAAGCTGCCTATCAGAAGTTGTATTTTCATTTACTACATTTTCAAAAAATATTGCTCCTTGTTCTGCTGCCGTCCAAGCACCTAAAGTTTGTGCGATTGGGAATACATCATTATCCACAGTTTTTGGCAAACCAACTACAGTTAAATTGTAATTATTTTCTTTTAAGTAGTTTGATAAATCTGCTGCTGTTGTGTTTGTGTCATCTCCACCAATTGTATGTAGTATTGTTATCCCATCTTTTACTAATTGATTAGCTGCTACTTCAAGTGGATTTTCACCTTCTTTCACATATGATTTTTTGATGCAATCCTGAATGTTAGTTAGTTTTACTCGGCTATTTCCTATTGGAGATCCTCCAAATTGGTAAAACTTATCAGTATTTCCTAAAAGTGATTTTGGAAAATTGATAGAGTTGCCTAATAACAAGCCTTTGTATCCATTTAAGTATCCAATAATTTCTGAATCAGGGTAGGATCTTAAGTAATTTTCAGTTAATCGACCAATTGATGCTGATAAGCATGGAGCAATTCCTCCAGATGTTAAAAATGCAATCTTCATTTTGAGTGTTATTTGATTGCAAATATCTAAAAATTTAAAGGATTTGATGAGAAAATAATCTTTACTTTGTACCTGATTTTTAATCCTGTAATGTACAAAGTATTTAAATTTGGTGGGGCATCAATTAAAGATGTAGAAAGCATTAAGAATGTTGGAGATATTCTTCTTTCATATGATGCAGAAAAATTAGTAGTAGTTTTTTCAGCAATGGGAAAAGTTACTAATATGCTTGAAAAAGTTGTGGACTCTTATGTTACAAAATCTAATGATTCAATTGAAAAATTGCAAGATGTTAAAGATTTTCATGACAATATTTTATCACAACTTTTTGATAAGAAACATGCTATTTATGATGAGGTAAATAATCTTTTTGTTGAGATTGAATGGATACTTGAAGATGATCCAAATCAAGAATACCCCTATAATTACGATCAAATAGTTTCTATTGGGGAGTTTCTTTCAACTAAAATTATGAGTGCTTATTTACATCAAATAGGTTTTTATAATAAATGGATTGATGCTCGTGATTTAATTAGAACTAATAATGCTTACAGAAATGCAAAAGTAGATTGGAAAACTACTACTTCATTTGTCAATAATCAAATTAAAGAAAAACATTCAGTTACTCAAGGTTTTATTGGCTGTACTTCTGAGAACTTTACTTCAACTCTAGGCAGAGAGGGGAGTGATTTTACAGCATCTATTTTGGCTTTTGCTTTAAATGCTGCTGAGGTTGTGATTTGGAAAGATGTACCTGGAATGATGAATGCCGACCCTAAATATTTTAGTGAAGCTACTTTGTTGGATAGAATCTCCTTTGATGAAGCAATTGAGTTGGCTTATTTTGGTGCAAAAGTGATACATCCCAAAACAATTCAGCCTTTAAAGCAGAAGGGCATCCCTTTGTATATTAAGTCATTTTTAAGACCAAGTGAAAGAGGTTCTAAAATTTCAGAAGGCATTGCAACAAGCCCTAAAACACCATCATATATTGTTAAGGAGAATCAAATTCTGATTTCAATTTCTGATACTTCATTGTCTTTTATTGTTGAAACACATATGAGTAAGATATTTTCGCTTTTATCTAAATATAGTGTTAGAGTAAATATGATGCAAAACTCAGCCGTTTCATTTTCTATTTGTGTAGATAATGATGCTCATAAAGTCCCAAGACTTTTGGATGATTTAAAAAATGATTTTGAGGTATTTTTTAATGAATGTTTAAAGCTTTATACTATCAGGCACTATACAAGTGATTCTGTAAAGATTCTTGTTAAGAATAAAGATGTAATTTTAGAACAGAAATCTAGAAATACTTTGCAAATAGTAGCAAAGTAAATTATAACCTTTTAATACGTATATTTGCACCCAAATTTTGTTTATAATATGACTTCACAACATACTTTTCATATTCCTGTAATGGGAACAGCATTTACGGCAGATTCTCCATTAAAAGTAGCACATTATGGTATCAATACTGTAATTGCATTGGCTGATGATGTTTTGTTGGAGCGATTAAGAAAATATTATTCTGATTTGAATGATATTTATTATGATGAAATTAAGAACAATACAGTTGATTATAGAGCTGAGAGAATTACTGCTTATTTGGATGTGGTAAATAAAATTGTTTCTGATAAATTTGATGAATTTACTACTTCTACTAAAGATAAATTTGAAGAAGTAAAGAAGTATTTTGCAATGTTGCCTGAAAGTAGTGATGTTAAGCGAGAATTCAATAAGTTAATTGAAAATTCATTTAGTTTTGATGACTTATCAGTTTGGTTAAAGAATAATTTATCAATGGGAAGTATTGATGTAAACATCATGACTAAAGTTGATAAGAAGAATTATTTTAAAAAAGAGGAGTTACCTTCTGAGTATAATGACGCTCATGCAGGATTAAGAGGATATGCTAATTCTGATTTAGCTTCTTCTGTAATTTTCTCTGCAGGAATGAATCCAAGACTGTATGGGTATATTGCACAATTTGATGATTTTTTCCCTGATGTAAATGGATATATTAAGAAGAAAATAGTTTTAAAAGTATCTGATTATCGATCAGCAATTATTCAAGGTAAATTTTTAGCTAAAAAAGGACTTTGGATTTCAGAATATCGTATTGAGTCAGGCTTGAATTGTGGAGGTCATGCTTTTGCAACTGATGGTTATCTAATGGGACCAATATTAGCAGAGTTTAGAGATAGAAGACAAGAATTAGTTGATGAACTTTATGCAATTTGCAAGTCAGCATTAGAGGCTAATGGAAAAGTAGTGCCAAATGATACTTTGGCTGTTACTATTACAGCACAAGGTGGAGTTGCAACTTCTGAGGAGCATGATTTTTTAATTGACCATTATAAATTAGATACTGTTGGCTGGGGAACGCCATTTTTATTAGTTCCTGAAGCAACTACTGTTGATAAAGCGACAATGAAACAATTACAAGATGCAAAGGAAAAAGATCTATATTTAAGTAATGTTTCTCCTTTAGGAGTTCCGTTTAATAACTTGAGAAATTCATCAAAAGATGTAGAAAAATTTCAAAAAATTGAAGAGGGAAAACCAGGGAGTCCTTGTCCAAGAAAATTCTTGGCATTGAGTGATGAGTATGGCACGCAAGGAGTTTGCACCGCTTCTCGTTTATTTCAAAAAAATAAAATTGAAGAGAAAGGAATTTCTGATCAAATTACCGACAAGACCTGTTTGTGTATGGGATTAGCAGCTACAGCAGTTATTAACTATGGGATAGAAACACGTGAAAGCAAAGGGGTTTCAATTTGCCCTGGTCCAAATATGGCTTATTTTAATCAGGAACTTTCTCTACAAGACATGTCACATCACATCTATAATGGTGAGGAAGGTATTGTTCGTGCTGATAGGCCTCATATGTTTGTAAATGAATTAGTTATGTATTTAAAATACTTATCTGAAAAGATAGAAGAACACAAAGAAGATTGGGGAAGAAAATCAGGCAGATATTTGAATGGGTTTACTGCAAATATGAATGAAGGAATTTCTTATTATCAAGAAATGTTTACTTCTATTGGAGATACTTTTAATTCTGTAAAGGAATCAGCTATAAACTCATTAAATGATGCAGCTACAAGTATGCAAAAAATGGGAGATGAGATAGCAACTCTTATTGAAGAGAAGAAGTAATTTTCACTAACAAAATTTTAGCAATTTTAATGTTACTTTCGTGTGTCCAGCCTGCAATATGAGGAGAAAGGATCGTTTTTTTACTATCAATTAAGTGTTGCATTTCAGTTGTAAGTCCGTCTTTACTCAATTTCTCAAAAGATGTTTTTTCGTATTCTAATACATCAAGGCAAGCGCCCTTAATTTTTCCATTATTAAGCCCTTTTACTAAGCTAATAGTGTTAACGCATTTTCCTCTTGCAGTATTGATCAGATAGAAATCTTTTTCAAAATTATTAATGAATTTATCATCAACTAAATAAGTAGTTTCTTCCGTTAATGGTATATGTAGACTTACAATATCAGCCTTTTTATATATGTTTTCCATATTACTTTGGTAGGTGTAATTATTTAGGTATTTATCAAAAGCTAATATAGTTACATCAAACCCTTTTAATGCTTCTGTAAATGCTGATCCGTTATTCCCAAATCCAATAATTCCTATAGTCTTGCCTGAAAGCTCTACACCTCTATTTGCTTCTCTTTCCCAAATTCCATTTCTCACTTCTTGGTTAGATTTATTAAGGTTATTAAATAAAGAAAGGAGCATTCCAAGAGCATGTTCAGCAACTGCTTGCCTGTTACCTACAGCAGCATTGTAGCATTTTATATTTTTACTTTGTGCGTATTCTGTATTTATGTTTTCCAGTCCACTACCTGCTCGTGCTATAAATTTCAAGTTAGTTGCTTTGTCAATAAATTGCCTGTCAATTTTAAACCTACTTCTTATAATTATTCCTTCATAGCCATCTATTATATCTTCAATTTCTGATTTACTTTTTTTATAAGCTGTATCGCAACAATAATTTAGTTTTTCTAATTCTTCTTTTAAAAGAGGGTGTATGGTATCTATAAAAAGGATTTTCATTTTATAGAATGGCTTGTCCAATCCAAAAATAAATAAACAAACCAAGTACATCATTTACAGTAGTGATAAAAGGACCGGTTGCTAATGCCGGATCAATCTTGTATTTTTCTAATGTTAATGGAATAAATGTTCCAAATACTGCAGCAAAAATAATTACTGCTAGTAGTGAAATACTTACTGTAAGGCTAAGTTCTAAACTGTATCCTAAACCAAAAGCTGCACCTAAAATAATCACTGAACAAATTAACCCATTCAATAATCCTACACCTAATTCTTTTATCAATTTCTGAAGTAAATTCTCCATTTTAAGGGAGTCATTTGCCAATCCTTGCACAACTATTGCTGCTGATTGTACTCCAACATTACCTCCCATTGCAGCAATTAAGGGAATGAAAAATGCGAGTTCAAGATTTTCTTTTAAATCAAAAACACCAATAACTTCTGCGCCTAATAAACCGCCCATCATTCCGATAAGTAACCAAGGTAATCTAGCTCTTGTAAGTTCCCTTACACTATCACTACTTTCTACATCTTCTGTTATACCTGAAGCCATTTGATAATCTTTCTCGGCTTCTTCTTTTGCAACATCCATCACATCATCAACTGTAATTCTTCCAATTAATCTTCCTAAGTTATCAATTACAGGCAGTGCAACTAAATCGTATTTCAGCATTATGTTCGCAACATCTTCATCATCAGTTGTAGCTTTTACGGATGTAATTTCTGTAGTGATAATATCTCTTATTGAAGTTGATCTTTCTGTAAGTAAAAGTTTTCTTAATGAAAGAAGTCCAAGTAATTTATCATTATCATCTACTACATATATAGTGTAAACTTTTTTTACATCATCTGCCTGCTTTCGCATTTCTTTAAGGCATTGAACTGTATTCCAGTTTTCGTTTACTTTTATCAGCTCTTTTGCCATTAACCCACCGGCAGTATCTTCAGGATAATTTAACAAATCGCTAATATCTTTCGCTAGCTCCTCATCTTCAATATGAGATAAAACTTCTTCTTTTTTATCTTCTGATAACTCTCCAATGATATCTGCTGCATCATCTGATTCTAGGTTATCAATTACTTCTTTTGCAATTTCTTTAGCAGATAAATCTTCTAATAACTCTTCTCTAGTATCATCTTCTAGCTCAACTAATACTGCTGCTGATTTCTCCTCATCTGAGATAAGTTCAAATAAGTATTTTGCATTTTCTAATGATAAATCTTCAATAATTTCAGCAATATCAGCAATGTGTAATTCCACTATTCTTGAAATTAACTCATTTGAGTTTTGTGCTTCAATTAGTAAGGTTAGCTCATCAATATATGAGCTATTTATTTCTGTTTTATCTGACATGATTTGTAAGTTTTATAAAATCATCAACTGATAATTGTTCAGCTCGTAAAGCTAATAAATCTATAATCTCATTTCCATTTATTATCTCAAATGGTTTCATTGCATTTTTCAAAGTTTTCCTCCTTTGATTATATCCTGCTTTTACTACCCTTCTAAATTTTTTCTCGTCAACCGTCAGTGCTTTTCTGCTATTTCTTACTAATTTTATTACTCCTGATTTTACTTTTGGAGGTGGGTTGAATACATGTTCATCAACTGTAAAGCAATACTCAACATCATAAAAAGCTTGAAGAAAAACGGAAAGTATTCCTCTTTTTTTACCTTTTTTACAGGCAATTCTTTCTGCTACTTCCTTTTGAAACATTCCAACAACTTCAGGAATTTGATCTCTGTTTTCAAATGCTTTAAATAATATTTGAGAGGAGATATTGTAAGGAAAATTTCCAATTAAGGAAAAGCTGTACGGGTATTGTTCTTTTAAATCAAGCTGTAGAAAATCACCTTCATGAATTTCTAATTCAGGGTAGTTTAATCTTAGATAAAACACACTTTCTCTGTCAATTTCTACTACTTCTGTTATGCAATCTTTCTTTACTAGGTATTGAGTTAGAACACCCATTCCTGGCCCAATTTCTACCACATTATTTGCTTTATCTGATAATAAATTTGTGATATCAAATGCAATTTGCTCATCATTTAAAAAATGTTGACCAAGATGTTTTTTAGCTCTTACATTTTTCATTAAACATTCTTTATTCTTTTAAATAATTCTGATGCAAATACAAAGTCATTTAAATCTTTGTTGTCTGATTTAATTAAATCTTCTTTGCTTCCTGTCCACGAAATTTCTCCTTTATTGATGTATGCAATATGTTCTCCAATTTCCATAACTGAGTTCATATCATGTGTGTTTACAATAGTTGTAATATTGTATTCTATTGTAATTTCTTGAATCAAGTTATCAATTAAAATTGAAGTTTTTGGATCTAGCCCAGAGTTTGGTTCATCACAAAAAAGGTATTTAGGCTGCATAACTATTGCCCTTGCAATGGCAACTCTTTTTTTCATTCCACCACTCAGTTCAGATGGCATTAGATAGTTTTTACCATCTAGGTTTACTCTCTTCAAACAAAAGTTTACTCTTTCTAATTTTTCATCTTCTGTTTTCTCTGTAAACATAGTTAAAGGGAACATGATGTTTTCCTCAACAGTCATGTAATCGTAGAGCGCACCTCCTTGAAAAAGCATTCCAACTTCTTGACGTAAAGCTTTCTTCTCTTTTCGTTTCATTTTATCTACATCTATTCCGTCAAAAAGAACTGAGCCATTGTCGTTATTGTACAGCCCAACTAAAATTTTCAGCAAAGTAGTTTTTCCTGAGCCACTCTCTCCAATAATTAGATTTGTTTTTCCTTGTTCAAACTTGTGTGTCATGTCTTTTAAAACATGATTATCTCCAAAGTATTTTTCTATATTTTTAATTTCTATCATGCTAAAAGAAGATTTGTAAGGATAAAATTAAAAAAGAGAATTAGAATACTACTAGATACTACTGCCTTTGTGCTGGATTTTCCAACTGCTATTGAGCCTCCTTTTGTAAAGTAACCAAAATAAGATGATACTGAGGCTATGATAAAAGCAAAAACAACTGTCTTTATTAAAGAATAGGTTACATAAAAAGGGGTGAATTCATATTTTAATCCTGATAGAAAATCTGCAGTTGTAACATCTACTGATAACCCTCCAATCCAAGCACCAATCATACCTATACCCATGCTTATTATTACTAAAAAGGGAAAAAAGAATACTGTTGCAATGATTTTTGGAAGGATTAAAAATGAAGCTGAGTTTACTCCCATTATATCAAGAGCATCTAACTGTTCGCTAACCCTCATGCTACCAAGTTCAGAGGCAATGCTTGATCCTACTTTCCCCGCTAGAATTAGCGATATCATGGTTGGTGAAAATTCTAAGATTAATGAGTCACGGCTTGCTAATCCAACTAAGTATTTTGGGAGTATTGGACTACTCATATTAATAGCAGTTTGGATGCTAACAACCCCTCCTACAAAAAAGGAAATGAAAAGTACAATTCCTATTGAGTTAATCCCAACTTTCTCAATTTCTAACAATAATTGCTTCCAAAAAACTTTAAATTTTTCAGGCTTACTAATCACTTTCTTCATCATGATAAAGTATTGTCCTAGATGTTTAAGTATTTTTAACATTTGAGTAGTAATAAAGTAATTTGTTTAAATTTGCAATACTTATGAAAATACAAAAATATCATCTTTTATTTATTTTTGCTTTGTTTTTACTTACTTCTTGCGGAACAATAAAGAAAAATGGGTGCAATACTTGTCCTAATTTTTCATCAAACGCTAATTAATTTCAAGTAATTTAGTTTAGAATTCTTCTAAATAGTTATATTCGCGCCATGAAAATTTTAGCGTATTTAAGTATAGGAGCAAAGGGAGAAATGCTTGATATTTCAGATGATTTATTGGAACAGAAATTATTAGAAATGGGATGCACTCCTGGTGAGCAGTTTGAAGTTGTCCGTAAAGCACCTTTTGGAGGGCCAATAGCTATATTAATTTCGTCATATGTATTAAGTATTAGAAAAGAAGATGCGATGAGTATTAAGGTTAAATTATTAGAGAATGAGTAGTAAAACTTTAAAAATTGCTCTTGCAGGTAATCCTAATTCAGGAAAAACTACTCTCTTTAATGCACTTACAGGTTTAAAACAAAAAGTTGGAAATTATCCAGGAATTACTGTAGAAAAGAAAACTGGGAAGGCAATTCTATCAGAAAAAATTCTTGCAGAAATTATAGATTTACCTGGAACATATTCTTTATTTCCAAAGTCAATGGATGAGCAAGTTGCGCAACAAACAATCTGTAATAATGATAATGAAGATTATCCAGATATAACTGTCGTTATAGCTGATTCCACTAATTTAAGGCGTTCAATATTTTTGCTTACTCAAATTATTGACTTGAATATGGTGGTTGTTTTGGCCTTAAATATGGTTGATATTGCTACTAAAAAAGGAATTGTTATAGATGTTAATTTACTTTCAAGAGAATTAGGAATTCCTGTTGTTGCAATAAATGCAAGGCAAGGAAAGGGGATTGTTTCTTTGAAGGAGATAATTATTAATTCTATTGATGCAAAACCTAAATCTCCTTTTTTAGAAGTGGATAAATTATTTAAAGGAGTAATTGAGCAAGCAAATAAAATTAGAGGAGTAGAAAATAATTTTGCTTCTTTTATGGCGCTCTGTAAGCAAAAATTAAGTGGCGAAATTGATTATAGATGTGCTTTAAATCAACTTAGTAAAAAAGAAGAAATTATTCCTGAAAGAGCTCAGGCTAAGGAAACAGTAAAGCGATATGCTCAGATAGATAAAGTAATAAATTCTACAGTAAAAAAAGGATCCCCTATTGGAAAGTATATGCTTACAAAAAAGATTGATGATGTTTTGATTCATCCAATTCTTGGATATGTTGTTTTCTTATCAATTTTATTTTTACTTTTTCAGGCCGTATTTTCTTGGTCAGCATACCCAATGGAATTGATTGATGTATTGTTTACAAATTTACAGCAGTTTACAGCTGATTCAATGCCTAAAGGAATGCTGAATGACTTAGTGGTAAATGGTATTTTAGCTGGTCTTGGAGGGATTGTTATATTTGTTCCACAAATAGCATTTTTATTTGCATTTATTGCTTTTCTGGAAGATACAGGTTATATGGCTCGGGTAAGTTTTATTACTGACAAACTTCTTAGGGGAGTGGGTTTAAACGGCAGGTCAATTATTCCTTTATTGAGTGGCGCTGCGTGTGCTGTTCCTGCAATAATGTCGGCTCGTACAATCTCTTCATGGAAGGAAAGATTGATTACTATTATGGTTACTCCATTAATGAGTTGTTCAGCTCGTTTACCCGTTTATACTTTAATTATTTCTTTAGTTATTCCAGCTGATGAATTTTTAGGATTTAACTTGCAAGGCTTAGTAATGATGGTATTTTATTTAATAGGCTTTGTGTCTGCAATCGTAATTGCATTCTTAATGAAGTTTATTATAAAGTCAAAAGGGGAATCCTATTATATAATGGAAATGCCTTCTTATAAAATTCCTGATTGGAAAACTGTACTTTATACTATTATTGAAAAAGTAAAAGTGTTTTTATTTGATGCGGGTAAGATAATTATCGCAATTTCAATTGTACTTTGGGTGCTTTCATCTTTTGCTCCTGGCAAAAAGTTTGAGCAAATTGAACAAAAGTGGGCAGGTATTGAAAATGCAGAAATGCAGATTTCATCTGAAAAATTAGAACATTCTTATGCAGGAATCATAGGAAAATCAATTGAGCCAGCAATTAAACCACTTGGTTTTGATTGGAAAATAGGAATTTCTTTACTTACTTCTTTTGCAGCTCGTGAAGTCTTTGTAGGAACTATGTCTACTATATATAGCGTTGGTGATGATGATATTCGATCAATTCAGAAAAGATTGGCTGATGTCAAGAGGCAGGATGGCGAGAGATTTTTTACGCCAGCAGTAGGAATCTCATTGATGCTTTTTTATGCTTTTGCAATGCAATGTATGAGTACTCTTGCGATTGTGTATAGAGAAACAAATCATATTAAATGGCCAATCATTCAGTTTTTGTATATGGGTGTAATGGCTTATTTGTCTAGTTTTATAGCATTTCAATTATTAAGCTAAATCATGACCTTTCACTCATTCGTTCCAGATAAAAGTATTGATCTATTGCAATGTTGGGTTGATGAGTTAAACGTAACAGTAGTTGTATCAAATCCTAGAAAAACTAAGTTAGGTGATTTTAAAGTTAGAGGGAATAAGCTAATTGTTAGTGTGAATAATAATCTGAACAAGTATGCTTTCCTGATTACTTTTACTCATGAGTTAGCTCATGCTTTTGTCTTTAAAAAACATACAAACTCGCTTAAACCTCATGGTAATAGTTGGAGGCTGACTTTCAAGTCTATGATGTTAAACTTTTTAACTCCTGATTACTTTCCTGAGGATATTTTAAAAGTTTTGAGTAATCATATTATTATTCCAAAAGCATCAACTTTTTCTGATGTTGAATTGTCCAAAGTTTTGAGAAATTATGATTCAAGAAACGCACTTACTATTTCTGATTTATTAGAAGGTGTTATATTTAAACTGAGTAATGGAAAAGTTTTTGAAAAAGGAATAAAATTGAGGAAGCGTTTTAAGTGTATTGAAATTAAAACAAATAAAGTTTATTTGTTTCATCCGCTTGCAGAAGTTGAAATTGTACAATAATTTGTCTGTTTAATTGTTGTATTTTAGCAACAGATTTTCAAAAATATATAAGGTATGAATAAAAATAATTATGCAGTAATAATGGCAGGAGGGATAGGTTCAAGATTTTGGCCAATGAGTAAATCCTCTTTTCCAAAGCAGTTCTTAGATATTTTAGGAACAGGAGAAACATTAATCCAACAAACTTTTAACCGTTTAGAACGAATTTGCCCAACTGAAAATATACTTATTGTAACAAATATAAATTATAAGAATTTGTGTTTGGAACAGTTACCAAATGTTATAGAAAGTAATATTCTATATGAACCAGTAATGAGGAATACTGCTGCATGTGTGGCTTATGCAGCTTTCAAAATTCAAAGTATGAATGAGGATGCTAATATGATAATTGCAGCTTCTGATCATATTATTTTAAAAGAGGATGAGTTTGTAAGAGTAGCAAATGATTGCTTTGATATTGTTGCTAAAAATGATGTGCTTTTAACATTAGGAATTACGGCATCTCGTCCAGATACTGGTTATGGGTATATTCAATTTTCTGAAGATAATTTGTCTGGATCTAAAAAAGCTAGAAAGGTTAAAACTTTTACTGAAAAACCAAATCAGGAGTTGGCACTTAGTTTTTTAGATAGTGGAGATTTCTTATGGAACTCTGGAATGTTTATTTGGAGCGTCAAGTCAATAACTTTAGCTTATCGTAAGCATTTAAGAGATATGTATGAAGTTTTTGATGAAGGAAAGCAATTCTATAATACTATTAAAGAAAAGCAATTTATTAACAGGATTTTCCCGGCTTGTAAAAATATTTCTATTGATTATGGTATAATGGAAAAATCTCAGAATGTATATGTTTATCCAGCTGATTTTGGTTGGAGTGATTTAGGAACTTGGGGTTCATTATATTCTCATCTTGAATTAGATGAATATAATAATACGATTAAGGGAAATAATGTAATGATTTATGACTCTACTGATAATTTGGTAAAAGTATCTGATGATAAGCTTGTAGTTCTACAAGGCTTAAATGGTTATATAGTTGTGGAAAATGAGGGAACGATACTCGTGTGTAAAAAAGAAGATGAGCAAAAAATAAAACAATTTGTTGCTGATTTAAAACAAAAAGGAGAAACTGAGAGGGTTTAAACCAAAAAAGGATTATTCATTTTTTCTTTTCCAATGCTAGTTGAAGGTCCATGGCCGCAATAAACAATAGTATTTTCATCTAATGGAAGAAGTTTAGTTTTAATACTTTCAATTAATTTATCGTAATCTCCACCTGGCAAATCTGTTCTGCCGACACTTCCATTAAAAAGCACATCTCCAGCAATAATAAACCCTTCTTTTTTACTTAGTAAACAGATGTGTCCTGGCGCGTGTCCTGGCGCAAAAATAATTTCAAGTTCACTTGCCCCAAATTTAAGCGTTTCCCCTTCTTCTAAGAAATGCTTTGGATAAGGAGATTCTTCATATTTTTCAAACCCATACATTTTGGCAACTGTACCTGCATTTGCAAGTAATGGTAAATCTTCCTTGTGCGCATATAATTCTATTTCCCATTGTTCACTCACAAATTTGTTTCCTAAAACATGATCAATATGACAATGTGTATTAATAAGTTTTACTGGTTTTAGGTTATTGGTTTTAATAAAATCGATCAACTCAGTTCTCTCAAAATCTTGATAGCAACCAGGGTCAATTATAATGCATTCCTTTGTATTATCAAAAATAATGTAAGTGTTTTCATGAAATTGATTAAATGTTAATGCTGTAACGTTCATAGTATATTTTTTCTATGCAAAGATATGTTAATTAATGTATGAAAAATATAAGATTCATGTGTAGCATCCCTAAAATTCATTTTTATATTTGCGGTATTTTTTTTTCTACATTTATTGTATTAATAATTATTGGTTTACTTGCAGGGATGTTAAGTGGGTTTGTTGGAGTTGGTGGAGGTCTTGTGATGATTCCTTTACTGATGATGTTTCTCGGTTTATCACAGCTTGAAGCACAAGGAACAGCCATTGTTGCAATGTTGCCTCCAATTGGAATTTTAGCTGCAATAAACTATTTTAAATCTGGTTATGTAAAATGGGAATACGCTGTTATTATAGCTCTTACTTTTGTGGTTGGAGGTTATTTTGGTTCTAAAATTTCTTTAAATTTAAATCCGGAAATTGTAAAAAAAATATTTGGTATTGTAATGTTATTTGCTGCAATTAAGTTAATTTTCACAAAGTGATAGAAAAGATTAAACAATTAGTAGAGGCAACATTTGATGAAATTGTTGAGATTAGAAGATACATTCATAAACACCCTGAATTATCTTTTAAGGAACATAAAACATCTACTTACATTAAATCAGTACTTACTAGCTGGGGTATTGATTATTCTGAGGACATTGCCGATACTGGGATTGTAGTTTTGTTAGAGGGAAATAATCCAAGTTCAAAAACTCTTGCTTTGCGTGCTGATTTTGATGCTTTACCAATTACTGAGGAAAATGAAATTAATTATTGTTCTGTAAATAAAGGGGTGATGCATGCTTGCGGGCATGATGCGCACACGGCCTCCTTGCTTGGTGTTGTTAAAATATTAAATAGCCTAATTCGGGAATGGGAAGGAAGTGTTAAGTTTATCTTCCAACCTGCTGAGGAGATGCTTCCTGGTGGCGCTCAGCAAATGATAAAAGAGGGTGTGCTTGAAAATCCTAAGGTTGAAAAGATGATAGCTCAACATGTTTTACCTGATTTAGAAGTAGGCAAGGTCGGTTTCCGACCTGGTAAATACATGGCATCAACTGATGAATTACATATTATAGTTAAGGGAATAGGGGGGCATGCGGCATTGCCACATAAGTACAATAGTCCTATATTGGCTGCTGCTAAATTAATTACTGATTTAGATGTTTTTTTTCTAAAAGAGAAAGACCGACCTGCTGTTTTGGCAATTGGGTTTATTGAAGGATTAGGCTCAACAAATGTTATTCCTGAACATGTAGAACTCAAAGGCACCTTGCGTGCAATAGATGAGGTTTTTAGAGCATTAGCACATGATAAAATATTAGAAATTTCAAATGCTATTGCTCAAGCATATAACATAGAAATTGACTTTGATATTCGTAAAGGCTACCCTTGTTTAATTAATGATGAGTATTTAACTAAAAAGTCCATTGCTTTCGCAAAACAGTATTTGGGCGCGGGCAATGTAATTGACTTACCAATAAGAATGACAGCTGAGGATTTTTCTTATTATTCCAAAGAAGTTCCATCCACTTTTTATCGTTTAGGTACAGCTAATAAAAGCAAAGGTATTTCCCATGGCCTGCATACTTCTCGCTTTAATATTGATGAGCAATCATTAAAAATTGGGATGGGTTTAATGGCATACCTAGCTATAAAAAACTAAGATAATTTACTTCCTATTGTATGGAATTCTTCTGAAAAAAGGGTTATTCTTTCTAGTAAATCAGATGAAATAATGACGTCATCTTTAAAGTCTTTTCCGGTAGCATAAACAATTCTTGGTAATTGCATCATACGCCACTCATTCATGCAAATTTGGGTAAGTTGCATCGTAGATAGATAACTTCTTTCTCCCCCTGCAGCACACAATATTCCAAAGAACTTACCAGTTGCTTTTCCAAAACACGAATCTAATAAAATTTTTAAACCATCATTTACGCTATAACAGTGGACACCCATACCTATTATGATATTGTCAGCCTCATCCACTTGCTTAGATAAATTTTCCATTTCAGGCGTTCGTCTTCTGTGTATTGGTTGCATGGGTATATTCATAGCATCTACAAAAGTAATATTATTACCTCTTGCAATTAGATCTTCCATTACAGCTTTGCATAGTAAATAGGATCGAGAGTTCTCAGAAAGAGAACTTGATAATATCAATGTTTTCATTAGTTTGCTACTTTTGAGATAAAATCAATTCTTAATAATCGTATTTCATTATCCGAAAATTCATCTTCATCAAATTCAACTCTTGCTTCATCAAAAGAGAATTCTTCTGTTTCTTTAAAAAATTCATGAATTTCTTCCCTTTCTTCTTCATCCATCATGTCAATAATAATATGGTCAAGATTTAGACGAGTACCTTTCTCTACAATCTCTTCCATTTCTGTTAGTAAATTCTTAGGAGATAATCCTTTTCCTTTTGCGATATCATCAATGCATAATTTTTTATCTAATGATTGTATGATATAAATTTTATTAGAGGATTTAGATGCCATAGTTCTAACTACAATGTCTTGTGGGCGATCAATCTCATGTTCCTCAACATACTCTTTAATAGTAGAGATAAATTCTAAACCATATTTTTTTGCTTTACCAGTACCTACCCCTTGAACTTGAGCAAGTTCATCCATAGTTATTGGATACTGATTTGCCATATCAATTAAAGAAGGTTCCATGAATAAAATTGCTGGTGGTAGCCCAACTTTTTTTGCTATTTTTTTCCTTAAATTTTTTAGTATTTTAAATAGTAATGGGTCTGCAGCTTGTCCTTTCTGGTTTCCACTACTGTTATTAGCAACTGAGTCGTAATCATGATCTTCAGTTATCATAAAACTATAAGGGGCTTTTATGAATTCTTTACCGGAATCAGTAACTTTAAGTAGGCCATAACTTTCAATTTCTTTAGTTAAAAGTTGTTTTACATATGCTTGTCTGATAATTGAGTGCCAAAACCCTAATGATTTGTCATTTCCTGTGCCAAATACATCACTTAATTGTGACATATTTTGTTTTATAAGCGAATTACTTTCTCCCATCATTATTCGTGCCATCTCTTTAGGCTTGAACCTTCCTCTAGCACCTTCAACCCCTTTTAGTAATAGTTTTATAGATTCTTGCCCTTCAATCTTTTCCTTAGGATTCTTGCAGTTGTCACACATATCCTCACATTTTACAGCATCAAATTCCTCGCCAAAGTAGTGTAATAAATATTTCCTTCTACACATTGATGTTTCGGAAAATGCAATGGTTTCCATGATTAAAAGTCGTCCAACTTCTTGCTCAGCAACAGGTTTCCCTTGTAAGAAATTTTCTAATTTTTCAATATCTTTATAGTCGTAAAAGGTAATTAAGTCTCCCTTTCCACCATCTCTACCTGCTCTACCAGTTTCTTGATAATATCCTTCTAAACTTTTAGGAATATCATGATGCACCACAAACCGAATATCTGGCTTATCAATTCCCATCCCAAAAGCAATAGTTGCAACAATTACATCACAATCATCCATTAAAAATGCTTCTTGATGAGCTACTCTCTTTTTAGGTTCTAAACCTGCATGATAAGGCAAGGCATTAATTCCATTTATTTGAAGTACCTCAGCAATTTCCTCTACTTTTTTTCTACTTAAGCAATATACAATTCCTGATTCTCCTTTACGATTATTAATATATTGTATGATTTGCTTTGCGACATCTTTTTTAGGTTGTATTTCATAAAACAGGTTGCTTCTATTAAAGGAGTCAAGAAATAATTTACTATCCAATATGTGTAAATTCTTCATGATGTCATATCTTACTTTTGGTGTTGCGGTTGCTGTAAGTGCTATTATTGGAGCTTGACCAATATCATCAATAATTCTTTTTAGGTTTCTGTATTCTGGTCTGAAATCATGTCCCCATTCTGAGATACAATGTGCCTCATCAATAGCATAAAAACTAATTTTTACTGATCTAAAAAACTCAGTGTTTTCAGCTTTAACCAATGATTCTGGAGCTACGAAAAGTAGTTTTGTTTTCCCTGAAGCTATATCCTCCTTTACCTGTTTGGTTTGTGTTTTAGATAGAGATGAGTTCAGTACATGTGCAATGCTATCATTTTGATAATACCCTCTTAAAACATCAACTTGATTTTTCATTAAAGCTATAAGTGGCGAAACAACAATTGCACAGCCATCAGAAATAAGAGCTGGAAGTTGATAGCACATTGATTTACCACCCCCTGTTGGCATAATTACCATACTACTTTTTCCATCTAAAAGGTTAGATATAATTGCTTCTTGATCAGCCCTAAAAGTATTAAAACCAAAGATGTCTTTAAGGTTTTTATGTAGTGTTTCTGTAGATGTGCTCATTTATGATAAAAATGTGATACTTTTGTTGAGGTTTTTGTGTGAACGAATATACTAATTTATTTTTATGAAATCTTCAGCTGAAATAAAAAAAATTGCAAAAGAGACAATCTTACTTGAGGTTGATGCTATTTCTAAATTACAAAATAGAATAGAAGATGATTTTGTAAATGTTATCAATTTGATACTTAATGCTAAAGGTAGGGTTATTGTAGTGGGAATTGGAAAGAGTGCGAACATTGCAAATAAGATGGTTGCTACATTTAATTCTACTGGTCAGCCGGCTATTTTTGTGCATGCAGCTGATGCAATACATGGTGATCTAGGCAATATTCAAAGTGGTGATATAGTGATTTGCATTTCAAAAAGTGGAAATACACCTGAAATTACAGCTTTACTTCCTCTTATTAAAAATATGGGCAATTCAATTATTGCTTTAGTGGGAAATATGAATTCCTTTTTAGCTAAAGAATCTGATTTCGCATTAGATGTTAGTGTTGAAAAGGAAGCATGTCCCAATAACTTAGCACCAACATCATCAACAACTGCACAACTAGTAATGGGTGATTCAATTGCAGTTAGTTTGTTAGCGTGCAAAGATTTTACAGATAAGGACTTTGCTCGTTTTCATCCAGGAGGAACTTTAGGTAAGCGTTTATATTTAAAAATATCTGATATTTTATCACTAGAAAATAATCCAGCAGTTAGAGTTGAGGCATCAATAAATGAAGTTATTATTGAGATTTCAAATAAAAGATTAGGTGCAACTGCTGTTATTGATAATGATGAGTTGCAAGGAATTATTACTGATGGAGATTTGAGAAGGATGCTAGAAAATGGCGCTTCATTTGGTGATTTGACTGCTAATGACATTATGAATGAGTATCCAAAAAAAATTTCGACTGATACTTTAGTTTATGATGCAATGCAAATAATGGAATCAGGTAATATTAGTCAATTAGTGGTTATGGATAGCTCAAAATATGTTGGGATAGTTCATCTACATGATATATTAAAAGAAGGAGTAGTTTAAGATGAGCAAAGAGGATAATGAAATGTCATTTTTGGATCATCTTGAAATTTTCAGATGGCATTTAATAAGAGCTGCAGCTGCAATTATGTTCTTTGCAATTATTGCTTTTATGTACAGGGGTATTGTTTTTGATGTAATCTTGCTCGGTCCAAAAGACCCAAACTTCCTAACTTACAAAGTGCTTTGCGAGATCTCTCGTTTCTTAGGATTTGAAGATGCTTTATGCTTAATAGAATCTCCTTTTAGTTTGATGAATATTAGTATGAGTGGTCAGTTTTCTGCCCATATAACCAGTTCTATTTTTGCAGGATTTATTTTGGCATTCCCTTATGTTTTTTGGGAAATGTGGCGTTTTTTAAGACCTGCTTTGCATGATGGAGAAACAAAGTTAGCTAAAGGAATTGTTTTTTTTAGTTCATTATTATTTGTGTTTGGTATAGTTTTTGGTTATTATGTTGTTGCTCCTTTATCAGTTAATTTTTTAGGTTCGTATCAAGTGAGTAGCACTGTTGCAAATCAGATAAGTTTATCTTCATTTATTTCTACAGTAACAACAGTTAGTTTTGCTAATGGAATAATATTTGAGTTGCCTATTTTGGTTTATTTCTTAACTAAAATTGGTTTATTGACTCCTGAATTTATGCGAGTGTACCGTAAGCACGCAATGGTTGTTACTCTTATTTTATCAGCAATTATTACACCACCAGATGTAACCTCACAGATATTAGTTTCATTGCCTTTAATTGTACTTTATGAGATGAGTATTAAGATTTCAGCAAGGGTTATTAAGAATCAAGAAATAGCAAACGCATGATTTTAAGAGCAGATAAAATAGTAAAGTATTATGGAAAAAGGGCAGTAGTTAAAGGTGTTGCAGTTGAGGTAAAGCAAGGTGAGATTGTTGGGCTTTTAGGGCCAAATGGAGCAGGTAAAACAACCTCTTTCTATATGATGGTTGGATTGGTAAAACCAAATGAGGGGAATGTTTATTTAGATAATGTAAATATCACAAAACTTCCTATGTATAAGCGCGCTCAAATGGGTGTTGGTTATTTAGCGCAAGAGGCATCAGTTTTCAGAACAATGAGTGTAGAGGATAATATCTTGGCTGTACTTGAAATGACAGCTCTAAGTAAGAAGGAACAAAAGGAAAAATGTGAATCTTTGCTTGATGAATTTAGCTTGCAAAATGTGCGTAAGAATATGGGAGGATTACTCTCAGGAGGAGAGAGAAGAAGAACAGAGATTGCAAGAGCTTTAGCCACTAACCCAAAGTTTATTTTGCTTGACGAGCCATTTGCAGGTGTTGATCCTATTGCTGTTGAGGATATTCAGCAGATAGTCGCTACTTTAAAAGAAAAGAATATTGGCATCTTGATTACTGACCATAATGTGCATGAAACTCTAAAAATTACTGATAGAGCATATCTTTTGTTTGAAGGAAATATCCTAAAACAAGGTACTGCTGAGGAGTTAGCAGCTGATGAGCAAGTAAGAAAAGTTTACTTAGGTAAGAATTTTGAGCTTAGGAAATAATTATATTTCCTCTAAAGTAAATTCGTAAGATTCCATAATTTGATTGCAAAGCATTTTTTTGCAAGCTTCATCAACCTTATTACTAGCAATTGCCTTGCTATCCGCTTCAATTTGAAGTGTAATGTGTTTTCCAATTCTTACATTTCCAATTTCTGATAAACCAACATTTCCCATACTTGCACTTACTGCTTTTCCTTGTGGGTCTAATAATGTTTTAAGAGGCATTACATTTATCTCGGCTGTGAACTTCATAATTATAGTATATTATTTAATAGTGATAAAATCAGGTACAAAATTACAATAAAAGGGATAGCAGCAAACTGAAATACAAAGAATAATATTACAGCACTTAAGATTAATACTATTCTAAATATATTTAACCTAGTATTTAGGGATTCATTTTTACTATATTTAAGAGAAAATAAAGGCATTTCTACTACTAAGAGTATAGGCATAATTACAGCTAATATCGAAAGTAATTTTATGTCAGCAAACATGGGGAATACCTCAAAATTAATATGAGGGATTGCTGCAATAAAAATAGCAAGTGCAGGAGTTGGTAACCCAATAAATGAAGTGGATTGTCTAGTATCAATATTAAAATTAGCCAAGCGATAAGCTGAGAAAATTGGAATTAATAGCGCTAATGTGGCAGGGTATAAAAGCACATCATTTGTCATGGAGTGTTTTAGTATTGTTCCATTACTCAGGTAAAACATTAAATGAAAAAGAATAAATCCTGGGGCTACCCCAAAAGTTACCATGTCAGCCATGGAATCCAGTTGTTTGCCGAGATCGCCACTTACTTTTAATAGGCGAGCTGCTAGTCCGTCAAAAAAATCAAAGAAAGCTCCAGCAAAAATACAGAGTGATGCCATTGTGAGGTCGCCTTGAAAAGCAAAAATTATTGCAAAAAGCCCACAAGTTAAGTTGGCTAGAGTTATGAGATTAGGAATATTTCTTTTTATTGGGTTCATATTCAGCAAAAATATGATAATATTTGTAAAACTTATGAGAAAACTACTTTTAGCTTTGTTTAGCGGATTACTCTTGGCATTTTCATGGCCAGAGCGTGGTATATTTCCTTTTCTGTTTTTCGCGTTTTTACCCTTATTAATGTTAGAAGATGAATTGAATAATTTAAATGACAAGAAGAAGGGAAGAAAAGTATTTTGGCATTCTTTTTTAGCCTTCTTTATTTTTAATGCAATCACTACTTACTGGGTGTATCACGCTACATTATTTGGTGCAATTGCTGCTTTTATTGTAAATGCAACTTTAATGTCTACTGCTTTTTGGTTGTTTCATAAAGTAAAAAACGCTACTACTAATCGTTTGGGTTATTTATCCTTTATTGTTCTTTGGATATCTATTGAATATCTTCATTTAAACTGGGATTTATCTTGGCCTTGGCTTACCTTAGGGAATGCTTTTGCAAATGTGCCTGGTGTTGTTCAGTGGTATGAGTTTACAGGATTTTTAGGAGGTTCTCTTTGGGTACTTTTTGTAAATGTACTGCTTTTTAACTTATATATTTCTGCTGATAAAAAGAAAGCAATGCTGTTGCCTTTACTAGTTTTATTGTTGCCCTTTTTTGTTTCTTATCATATGTATTCAAATTTTGAAACTGAGAATGAAGATACATTAAAAGTGCTGATTGTTCAGCCAAATATTGATCCTTATACTGATAAATTCAATGTTGGATACGAAAAGCAATTAGCTGATTTTATTACGCTCTCGAAAACAAAGTTAACAGCTGAAACTCAGCTTCTAATTGGTCCTGAAACTGCATTGCTTGAAGGGATTTGGGAAAATAAATTGGAAGCAACTTATAGTGTAAGGAAGTTTAGGGAGTTGCAAAAGGAATTCCCAAAATTGAATGTAATTGTTGGGGCTAGTACTTATAAAATGTTTGGTCATGGCGAGAGAAAAACTACTACTGCTCGTCAGGTTAGAAATGAAAAAATCTATTATGATGCTTATAATTCAGCAATTTTTATACCTGATAGTGGGTTAGTTGAGGTGTATCATAAAACAAAACTAGTACCTGGAGTGGAGAAAATGCCTTTTCCGTACATACTTGATCCGTTAGCAAAATTGGCTGTTGATTTGGGTGGAATGAGTGGGTCTTTAGGAAGTTCTAATACCCTTCATGATTTTGAAGTTGATGGAGTAAATGTTCGCCCTTTAATTTGTTATGAAAGTATTTATGGAGAAATGAATTATCAAAATTCTGCTTTGATTGCAATAATTACTAATGATGGTTGGTGGAAGAATACTGCAGGATATAAACAACATTTTTCTTATGCTAGTTTAAGGGCTATTGAACAGAGAAAAGCCATAGTGCGTTCGGCAAATACTGGGATTTCTGGGGTGATTTCATCTAAAGGTAAGATTTTGCAAGAAACTAATTGGGATGAGGCAATTTGTATTGCTGCTGATGTAAAGTTGAATAGTAAACCAACTTTCTATGCTCAGTTTGGAAATTATATCGGAAGGCTAAGTATTTTTGTTGCCTTTATGCTTTTGATAGTTACTTTTGTTAAAGGCAAGTTGAGAAATTAAAAGCCCACTCTTTTAAGAACAGATTTTAATTATTTTGTAAAATAATAATTTATTCTTCTGTTGTTTCTTTTTCCTCAGTTAAGTCAATATTGATTTCAATTACAGTATCAATCTCACCTTCTATATCAATATTTTCAATCACTGTATCGACCATGCTGTCAATGTTTAAGTTTTCATCTTCAACTTTAATTTCAACTCTTATTTCTTTTTTTACTTCTGTTGAGCATTCAGTTTTGTAACAATTTCCCATAAATAAGTACCCTAGTATTCCTATGATAAGAATCCATGTTAGTGGCTTTTCAAATTTTACCATAATATTTTTTGTGTTGGTTAGTTGTAGCTAAATTAGTAAAAATAAACTACTTCAAATTTTTAGGTATGATACAAACAGGAATAGCCTTCATTTTGTGTTGGTTAGCCTTGTTAAGTTGTGTGTAAATTTTAAGCACTTCTCTTTCTCTTTTGTTAAGAGTATTTTTTTCGCCATCAAATTGCATTGCCCATTCAAGTTCAGGGTAGGTAGCTCCAATCTGATATTCATCAGTTTTATCATTCTCCCAAAGTCCGTCAGTTGGTGGTGCAATTAGAATATTATTATCAATGCCTAGTTCTTTTCCAAGTATATAAACTTCCGATTTTAACAAATCAGCAATAGGACTTACATCTACTCCCCCGTCTCCATATTTGGTAAAAAAACCAATTCCAAAATCCTCAACCTTGTTCCCTGTACCAAGTACAAGTGAATTATTTGCTTGTGCAAAATAATAAAGAGTCGTCATCCTTAGTCTTGCTCTTGTATTTGCCAAAGCAAGTTCGTGAGTGTTTTTATTATTTGGTAGCTGGCAAATAAACCCATCATATACTGACGTAAGATTAAGTTCTGTTGAACTCACATTTTGGAAATTCTTTTTTAACCAGTTGATATGCTCTTTTCCTCTTTCAACTTGTTCTTTTTGTTGATGAATTGGCATTTCAATACAGATTAATGGTAAACCTGTTTTTGCGGCAAGTGTTGAGGTTACTGCCGAGTCAATGCCTCCTGAAATTCCAATTACAAAACCTTTTGATGCTGATGATTTAGCATAATCTGAAAGCCAATTAGTGATGTGAGTAATTACTGCTGTTGTTTTCATATTTGTTTGCAAATGTAATGCAAAACTTATTACTTTTGCCCTATGAAGCCTATAGTCTTATTTCTCTCTATTACTCTTGTAACTTTTTTAGTAGTATCATTAATTTTTTCATATTTTCCTGTGGATAAAAAAGTGAAATTAAAAGTAAATAGATTTGAACAGGAGTTGTTTTCAATTACTAATGATAATTTGATTAAAAAATCAAATTCTTGGAATACTATTTTCGGGTCTTTTACTGAGGTTTTTGCTACACAGATTATGAATAGCTCTCAATTGACTACAACTCAGTATTATGATGAGTTGCTAGCTTTTACTCAGCATAAAGATATGCGTGAAGCATATGATTCTACTGCTATTGTTTTTGATGATTTCAGTGAATTTGAGCATAGTTTGGAATTGGCATTTGGGCAATTTACTAATGAGTTTCCTTCTTATCCTCTTCCTGAGATAACTACTTTTTTTGGTGGATTTAATTATGGTGTAGTAACCTATGATAATAATATAGCAATAGGTTTAGAGAATTTTTTAGGTACAAATAGTAAGTTTTATCAGTTTTTAGGAGATCCTCAATATTTAAGATTTCAAAAACAAAAAAAGTTTATTCTCTCAAATGTGATGGAAGTTTGGTATAATGAGCATTTTCAAAAATATCTTCTAGGTAGAGATTTACTTTCTCAAATAATAGATAAAGGTAAGGCTATGTATTTTATTGATAAAATGCTTGTTAATATTTCTTTAGAAGATAAGTTTCGTTTTACAAAATCTCAGATGGATTGGGTTATTAAAAATGAAGCAAGTATATGGGAATTTTTAGTACATGAAGATATGCTTTTTTCAAAGAAAGAAATGGAATTTAGGTCATTTGTCAATTATGCTCCATTTGCCAAAGGGATGCCTCAAGAAGCTCCTGGTAGAGTTGCTTATTATATTGGCTATAAAATTGTAAATGAGTATATGAATAATAATGAAATTGATATTGAGGAATTGATGTATTTAACAGATTCCAGAAAGTTTTTGCAGGAATCAAAATACAAACCCACAAAATAAAATTATGAAACAAACTTTAAAATTTGAAGTTGAGTTAGATGAAAATCATTTACCAACAAATATAAAAATGGATGCAACTGGTGGTGCAGATGAGGATAATATCAAAGCATTAATGATATCAGCTTGGGCTGCAAAAACTAAGGAAACTTTGCGTATAGATTTATGGACAAAAAATATGCCTGTTAATGAGATGTTTATAATGTATCATCAGACTATGATGGGGATGGCAGGTAGTTTGGAAAAAGCAACAGGACATGATAAGCTCGCTGGTGCTTTACGAGACTATTGTGAATTTTTTGCTGAGCAAACAAAGATTAAAGGGTAATTACCTTACCTCTTTAAAATGTGGATTAAGCTTTTCAATATAGTCTGCAATTTCTTGCGTTCCCATTTTCTTTTCAGATGAGGTGACAAATGTTTCTGGAAGTTCTTCCCATTCTTTTTGCATCTCACTTTTGTACGCTTCAATTTGTTTATTGAGGGCTATCTTCCCTAGTTTATCTGCTTTGGTAAATATTATTACAAACGGAATTCCTTTTTCGGCTAGCCACTGCATAAATTCTTGATCAATTGCTTGTGGTTTGTGCCTGCAATCAACTAACACGAAAAGGCACATTAAATTTGTTCTATTTGTTAAGTAATTGCTAATCATATCATGAAACTGAGCTCTCAATGATTTAGGAATCTTTGCGTAACCAAATCCTGGTAAATCAACTAAATACCATTCTTTGTTAATTAGAAAATGATTTATTAATTGGGTTTTCCCTGGCTTTCCTGATGTTTTGGCAAGATTTCTGTGATTAACTAATGCGTTTATCAAAGATGATTTCCCGACATTTGACCTTCCAATAAATGCGTATTCTGGCATTTTTGGAGCAGGACAAATTCTGTAATCACTATTACTAATTACAAATTCTGAAGTTTTAATCTTCATGAATAGTTAAAATCTTTTTTTAAGAAATTCTAGTACTAACTCACTAAATCTTTTTGGGTGTTCCCACATTGCAGCATGTCCGCATAATGGAATCCAATTGAGTTCAGAGTCAGGAAGTAGTTTGTGGAATTCCTCAGCCACATGAGGTGGAGTTACTTTGTCTTCAGCTCCCCATATTAATGACACAGGCTTATTAATATTTGGGATATCTTCAGCCATATTGTGCCTAATAGCAGATTTTGCATATCCTAATAGTTTTAGGATTGACATTCTGTTGTTTGCAATTTCAAATACTCTATCTACTAAGTCGTCAGTTGCTACTTTTGGGTCGTAAAATACTTCTTCTGTTTTTACTCTTATATAGTCTTTATCTCCTCTTCTTGGAAAAGAATTTCCCATTGAACTTTCAAATAAACCTGAACTTCCAGTTAAAATTAAACCATCTACTTTTATAGGATGATCTTTTGCAAATATTAAGCCGATATGCCCCCCCATAGAATTTCCCATTAGTACTGCGCTTTCTAATCCTAAATGCTCCATGAATTCATAAAGGTAATCACTAAGTCCTTTTACTGACACTTTAAGTAATTTGCCTTCAAATAACTTAAGATCTAAACCATAAACCTTGTACTCCTCAGAAATATAATCTACCATTTCACCAAAGTTCTCCACACCACCCATTAAACCATGTAGTAAGATGATTGGTTGTCCTTTAGTTCCTTCTTCAAGCCATTTAAATTTTCCCTCTTCCTTAACCATGTTTAGTTGTAGATTTTATACTGCAAATAAACGAAAATATTTGTTAATAGCAACGCCTAGGTTAAAATGAGCTCAAAACAGGATGTTGTGGTGGAAGTTATCAACAAAGTGGGGTTAAGTGGGGAATAGTGGGGTTTATTCGTATATTAGCACCCAGATTTAAACAAGAACAAAGTGATTAATATAATTGGAACATACGAATGTAAAGCAGATGCCAAAGGGCGTGTAATGTTTCCCGCTGCTTTAAAAAAACAGTTGCAAAAAGTGCTTGGAGATGGTTTCGTAATTAAACGTTCAGTTTTTAATCATTGTTTGGAGATTCATCCTATGCAAGAATGGAATGAAGTTGTTGGGCACGTAAATAAGCTGAATCGTTTTGTTAAAAAGAATAATGATTTTATCAGATCCTATATGGCTGGATTGAAAGTAGTTGATGTAGATGGCTCTGGTAGGTTCTTAATTCCTAAGGATTTATTGTCTTTTGCTGGATTGCAAAAACAAATTGTCCTTTCATCATCAGTAAATAGGATTGAGATTTGGGATAAAGATAAATATGAAAGTTCAGTGGCTGAATCTTTAAAGGATTTTGGTGATTTAGCTGAAGAGGTGATGGGTAATCAACCATTAGACGGATCGGATGGGATATCATAGTCCAGTATTGTTAAACCAATGTATTGAAGGGTTAAATATAAAGCCCACAGGAATTTATGTTGATGTCACTTTTGGTGGTGGTGGTCATTCTAAAGAAATAATGAAACATCTGGATGGAGGTAAATTATTTGCGTTTGATCAGGATGCGGATGCACATAAAAATAATTTGGAGCAAGATGGGTTTAAATTGATTGATGCAAACTTTAGCTATCTAAGGAATTTTTTAAGAATGGAAGGGGTAAAAAAAGTTGATGGGATTCTAGCTGATCTGGGAGTTTCTTCTCATCAATTTGATGTTGCTGAAAGAGGTTTTTCTACTCGATTTGAAGCAGAATTGGATATGCGAATGAACTCTAAATCTGATTTATCGGCAAAGGAAATAGTAAATAATTATTCTGAAGAAAATTTGGCTAATGTTCTTTATAAATACGGAGAGTTAAAAAACTCAAGAAGAATAGCCAGGGAAATTGTAAACGCAAGACAAGTTGAAAAGATTAATACTACTACCGAACTTATTTTTGTAGTTGCAAAAATAGTTCCTGAAAAATATAGAAATCAGTTTTTGGCTCGAATTTTCCAAGCAATTAGAATAGAAGTGAATGATGAGATTGTTGCTTTGGAGGAAATGCTTTTAAGTGCAGTGGATATGTTAAAGCCTGGAGGAAGATTGGTAGTGCTTTCTTATCATTCTTTAGAGGATAGATTGGTTAAAAACCTAATGAAGAAAGGGAATTTGGAAGGAAATGCAGAGAAAGATTTTTTTGGCAATCCGATTAAAGATTTAAAAGAAATAAATAGAAAAGTAATTGTTGCTACTGCTGATGAGATAAAAAAAAATTCAAGAGCAAGAAGCGCAAAATTAAGAATAGCTGAAAAATCAAATGACAACTAAAAAAGACACATCAAATACACTTATCTCAATTATGAGGGGGGAGTTTATTGCTGAAGAAAGCAATAGAAAATATGTGCCTTTTTTATTAATGATAGTTTTTTTGGTTTTGGTAAATATCAGTTCTTCTTTCCGAGCAGAAAAATTATTAAAGCAATCTATTTCATTAGAAAAAGAAGTAGCTGATTTAAGGTTGATTTATATTACTACAAAATCTGATTTGATGAGTATGTACAGGAGGTCGGTAATTGAAAATGTTGTGAATGACCATGGCTTAAAAACATCATTAACTCCTCCCATAATCATTGAAAAATAGTGAAGAAAACTACAAAAAATAGCAATTTAAGAATCATAGGACTTTACTTATTCGTGTTCCTCCTTGCTGTTGGTGTAGTTGTTAAAATTGTAAAAGTTCAGCAGTTTGATGAATTGATTAACACTACCAGTCAGCCAAGGTTTTTTACAGTTGAAGCCCCAAGAGGAAATATATTAGCTGATGATGGATCTTTACTTGCAATTTCAATGCCACTCTATAAAATTTATCTGGATTTAAGTGTGATAAGCCAAGTGCTTTTTGATAAGCATATTGTTGAGATGTCTGAGGGTTTGAGTGATTTGTTTGCTGATAAATCTGCTGAGGAATACGAACGGTTTTTAAGATTGGCTAAAAAATCAAGAAAAAATAAATATGTCCTTTTGAAATTGAAGGTTACACACAATGAATTAAAATTTTTGCAAAGTCTTCCTGTATTTAAATTAGGACAAAATAGAGGAGGATTAATAGCAGAGCAAAGGCCTCATAGAGAAGTGCCATTTGGTTTGCTTGCACAAAGAACTGTTGGTGTTTTAAGAGATGTAAATCCAGTTGGTATTGAGGTGGCTTTTAATCAAGTATTATCTGGAGTTGATGGTCAGCATTTAAAAAGAAAAATTGCACAAGGAGCTTGGGTTCCTCAAGATTCAGAGGGGAATAGTTTACCAAAAGCTGGTAGAGATATTTTAACAACTATCAATATTGACATGCAGGATGTTGCTGAAAAATCATTGGAACAAACCTTAATAAAAGAAAATGCAGATTGGGGTTGCGTAATAATGATGGAGGTAAAAACAGGTGAAGTGAAGGTTATTGCGAACTTGCGTAAAGATACTTCTGATAGAGTAACTGAGTATTTTAATTATGCAATAGCTCAGCATGATGCGCCTGGATCAACTTTTAAATTAGCATCTATAATTGCTGGATTAGAGGATGGAAAGTTTACAGTAAATGATTCTGTGAATTTGCAAAAAGGAAGAAGAATATATTATGATAGAGTAATGAGGGACTCTCCGCATAATTTTAAAAATGTAACAATTAAAAAAGCGTTTATTATTTCCTCTAATGTTGGGATTTCAAAAATTATAAATGATAATTATAAGCAGAATCCTGCTGAGTATACTGATCGAATTTATAAAATGGGATTAAGCACACCTCTAAATTTGGAATTACCATTTCCTGATGATGGTTTAAGAATGCCAATCCCAAATAAAAGAGGTTGGTCTGGTGTTACTTTACCATGGATGTCTACTGGTTATGAAATGGCATTAACGCCTCTTCATATGCTAACTTTTTACAATGCAATTGCCAATAATGGTAAAATGATGAACCCAATTTTTACTAAAGCCATAATGATGGGCGGAAATATTATTGAAGAGAAAAGCCCTGTTGTTGTAAATCCTTCTATTTGTTCAGAATCAACAATAAGAGAAATTTTACCTTTATTGATAGGTGTAGTTGAAGAAGGAACAGCTGCAAATATCCGTACTGATAAATATAAAATTGCTGGTAAAACAGGGACAACAGTTCTGAATTATGCTGGCAGAAAGGAAGATGAGGAGAAAAAGTACCAAGCTTCTTTTGCTGGATTTTTTCCAGCTGATAATCCAAAATATTCCTGCATAGTTGTAATTAATAATCCTAAGAATGGTCAGTTATACGGAGGGAAAGTTGCTGCTCCCATCTTTAAAGAGTTAGCTGATAAAGTTTATGCGCTTGATATGGATATTCATAATCCGATTATTAGTACTGATACATTTACAAATCTTCCAATAGTAAAACAAGGCAAGACTTTTGATGCAAATCAAATTCTGACTGAACTTAATATTTCTACACAAAATACTGAATCAAATTGGATGGTATCCCAAACATCAAATTCAGAAGTAAAGCTAATGGTAAGAAAAATTGAAGAGGATTTACAAAGAGGAAAGATGCCAAACTTGAAAGGAATGAATTTGAAAGATGCAGTCTATTTGCTAGAAACATATGGTTTAAATGTAAGTATTGAGGGGTCTGGATCGGTTGTTAGTCAGTCGATTAAAAAGGGAGTGAAGTTCAAAAAAGGAAACTTAATTAAATTAGAATTAGCTTAATGAATTTACAAGATATTCTATATAAAGTAAATATTGATAAAGCAGTTGGCTCTACTGATATTGAAATTTCAAACATTGCTTTTGATTCAAGAAAGGTTAGTGCAAATGGACTATTTGTTGCTATAAATGGAACTATTTTTGATGGTAATCAATTTATAGATAGTACCATTGAAAAAGGTGCAGTTGCAATTATTGTTGAGCAAATTCCTGCTAATATTAATAAAGATATAACTTATATTAAAGTTGAAAACTCCCATGACGCTCTGGGAATTATTGCAAGTAATTTTTATAACAATCCATCTGATAGAATAAAATTAGTTGGCGTTACTGGGACAAATGGAAAAACAACAATTGTTAGTTTATTGCATCAATTGTTTGGGTTTTTGAATGTAAAAGCAGGAATGCTTTCTACAATTCAGAATAAAATTATTGAGCAGGTAATTCCATCTACTCATACAACTCCTGATGCTTTACATATAAACTTTTTGCTAAGTGAAATGTTAGAGAAAGGTTGTGAGTATTGCTTTATGGAAGTGAGTTCACATGCACTTTCGCAAGGAAGGGTTAATGGCTTAAATTTTGCTGGAGGAGTTTTTACAAATCTTACGCAAGATCATTTAGATTATCACAACACTTTTGCTCAATACCGAGATGTGAAAAAATTATTCTTTGATGCTTTACCAAAAGATGCTTTTTCATTAGTTAATAAAGATGATAAAAACGGCATGAAAATGCTTGAAGGAACAAAATCGAATAAGCTTACTTATTCTCTAAAATCAATTGCTGATTATAAATGTAGAGTTTTAGAGAACGAGTTTGAAGGCATGTTATTGCAAATTAATAAAGTTGATGTTTGGGTGAAATTGATAGGTGATTTTAATGCTTACAATATTCTTTCTGTTTACGCTATATCTAATCAATTTGGCTTTGAAGATTATGATGTGCTTACTGCCTTAAGTATGCTAAATTCTGCTGAAGGCAGGTTTCAGTTTATTCGATCAGAAAATCAAATTACTGGCATAGTTGATTATGCTCATACTGATGATGCTTTAAAGAATGTACTTTCTACAATTAATAATATCAGAAGTAATGCAGAACAGTTGATTACAGTAATTGGCTGTGGTGGAGATAGAGATAAAAGTAAAAGGCCACTAATGGCAAAAGTTGCTTGTGATTTAAGCACTCAAGTTATTTTAACTTCTGACAATCCGAGATCAGAAAGTCCTGATGCAATTATTGATGATATGCTTGCAGGATTGGATCCTGTGCAAAATAAGAAAGTACTTGTTATTTCTGATAGAAAACAAGCAATTAAAACTGCTTGCAGATTGGCAAATGATACCGATATAATACTTGTTGCAGGAAAAGGACATGAAAAATATCAAGAAATTAAAGGAGAAAAATTTCCTTTTGATGATATGGAAGAACTAAAACAATCACTAAATATAATTAAAGACTAATGTTATACTATTTATTTGAATATCTTCAAAGCGCATATGATTTCCCTGGGGCAGGTTTGTTCCAGTATATCTCTTTTCGTGCTGCTATGGCAGTGATTACATCCTTGTTAGTCTCCTTAGTTTTTGGAGGAAAAATAATCAGATTTATCCAAAGAAAACAAATTGGTGAGGAAGTTAGAACTTTGGGTTTAGCGGGGGAGGAGAGTAAGAAAGGAACTCCAACTATGGGGGGGCTAATTATTTTGGGTGCAATATTGATTCCCACTTTGTTATTTACGAAACTGGATAATGTCTACATCCAAATTATGCTAGTTTCTACTGTATGGCTAGGATCTATCGGCTTTATTGATGATTATATTAAAGTATTTAAGAAAGATAAAGAAGGTTTGGCAGGTAGGTTTAAAGTATTAGGGCAAATTGGAATAGGATTAATTGTTGGAATAGTGATGGTATTTCATTCTAATATAGTGGTGAAAGATGAAGTAATTTTATCATCAGAAACGGAAGTTATTGGCTCAATTAGTTTGGCTCAGAAATCATCTAAAACAACTACTCCATTCTTTAAAAATAATGAATTTGATTATCAGTCATTAACATCCTGGATGGGTGATACGGCAAAGGATTATGCTTGGATTTTATTTATTTTGATAGTTGTTGTAATTGTTACATCGGTAAGTAATGGAGCAAACATGACGGATGGTTTAGACGGTTTAGCTACAGGAACTTCAGCAATTATTGGGGCTACTTTGGCGCTTTTTGCTTATGTGTCGGGTAATATTATTGCAGCTGATTATTTAAATATTATGTACATCCCAGATACGGGAGAACTTGTAATCTACATGTCTGCTTTTGTTGGGGCTTGTGTCGGTTTTATGTGGTATAACTCTTACCCAGCTCAGGTTTTTATGGGGGATACAGGTTCTTTAGCTCTTGGTGGGATAATAGCTGTTGTTGCTATTTTAATCCGTAAGGAATTATTGATTCCAATTTTATGTGGTGTGTTTTTGGTTGAAAACTTATCCGTGATAATGCAAGTTGGTTATTTCAAATATACAAAGAAGAAATTTGGGAAGGGGAAGCGAATATTTAAAATGGCTCCACTACATCATCATTATCAGAAATTAGGGATGCATGAAAGTAAAATTGTTACTCGGTTTTGGATAGTTGGAATTATGCTTGCAGTAATAACAGTTGTTACTCTTAAATTAAGATAATGGTAAAAAGAATAGTCGTTTTAGGAGCAGGAATTAGTGGAGTTGGAGCGGCTGTTTTAGCACAGAAAAAAGGGTATAAGGTTTTTGTTTCTGATAAAGGAAAAATTACTGAAGACAATAAAAAAGTTCTTTTAAATAATGAGATTGATTGGGAAGAAAACAATCACACTCTTGATAAAATTTTAAATGCTGATGAAGTAATTAAAAGTCCAGGAATCCCTGATAGTATTGAGCTAATTATGAATCTTAAAAATGCAAAAATCCCTTTGATTTCTGAAGTAGAATTTGCTTTTAGATATACTAAAGCAAAAATTGCAGCTATCACAGGAAGTAATGGAAAAACAACTACCACTTTGCTTTTAGGACATGTGCTGAAAAATGCTGGATATGATGTTTTAGTAGCAGGTAATGTTGGGGTTGGCTTTGCTCTATCAATTGCCGAAAGGGATTATGATTATATCGTTCTGGAATTAAGCAGTTTTCAACTTGATGGAATTAAAAATTTTAGAAGTGATGTAGCAATTTTACTAAATATTACTGCTGATCATTTGAATAGATATGACTATAAGCTAGAAAATTATTCAGCATCAAAATTCAAAATCACAGAAAATCAGCAAGAACAAGATTTCCTGGTCTATAATGCAGATGATGAAATTGTAAAAGAAATAAAAACTAAAGCAAAAAAGTTACCAATCTCATTAAAAAACGAACAAAAAGAAGGGGGATTTTTAAATAAGAATGAATTAATAATTAAATTAAATAATAATACTATGACAATGCAAGAATTAGCTTTACAAGGCAAACACAACATCTTTAATTCAATGGCTGCTGCAATGGCTGCAAGAGTTTTTGAAGTAAAAGATTCAGTAATCAGACAGTCAATGATAGACTTTCAAAATGTAGAACACAGACTGGAATATGTGCTAACAGTACATGGGATTGATTTTATTAACGATTCAAAAGCTACTAATGTAAATGCTTGTTGGTTTGCATTAGAAAGTATGAATAAAGGGGTAGTGTGGATAGTTGGGGGGGTTGATAAAGGAAATGATTATTCTGAGTTAGCGGAAATGGTTGATGAAAAAGTAAAAGCAATTATTTGCTTAGGAGAAAACAATCAGAATATAATAGATGCTTTTAAAGATAAGGTAGTTACTATTGTCCAGGCATCAACAATGTCAGAAGCGGTAAATCAATCTTATAGTTTAGCAAACAAAGGTGAAACTGTTTTACTTTCTCCAGCTTGTGCAAGTTTTGATTTGTTTGCGAATTATGAGGATAGAGGCGTTCAGTTTAAAAAGTATGTAAGAACACTGTAAGTGAGTTCATTCTTTGGAAATATAAAATTTAAAGGTGATAAAATCATCTGGGCAATTGTAATTTTACTTTCATTATTCTCAATAATGGTTGTGTATTCAGCTGCTGGATGGTCTGATTTAACAAGTCATATTCCAAAATTATTAATAGGACTTTTTGCAATGTATGTAGTGCATTTAATTCCGTTTAAATACTTTTCAAAGTTAGGGCAATTGGGTTATTTTACGAGCTTATTATTACTAGTTTTAGTGTTAGTAATTGGTGTTACTGTAAATGGTGCCTCAAGGTGGATAAACATAGTTGGCTTACAGTTTCAGCCTTCTGATGTTGCGAAACTAACAGTTATTTTATTTATGGCTCGTCAGATTAGTGTAAATAGAGATAATCTATCTGGATTTAAGGAATTTATTTGGTTTGTTTTAGCACCACTGGTCATAGTGTGCTTGCTAATATTACCTAATAATTTTTCTACATCAGCTTTAGTTTTTATTAATGGTTTGGTTTTAATGTTTGTAGGGAAAATCAGATTTCAATTTATAGCGAAAGTTTTAGGAATGGCATTAATTGGAGTATTTATTATTTATGCTTCGGCAAAATGGACTCCTGTAGGAACTAGCGTTATGCCTAGATCAGCAACATGGGTAAGTAGGATAGATAACTATGTTACAGGAAGTGATGAGCAACAAATGGATAAAGATTATCAGCAAACACAAGCATTAGTTGCTATTCAGAATGGTGGATTATATGGGGTTGGTCCAGGAAAAAGTACGCAAAGGAGTATTTTACCTTATTCATACTCTGATTTTATTTATGCTATAATTCTAGAAGAGTATGGTTTGATTGGAGGTGTTTCTGCCATTTTATTTTATTTGATTTTACTTTTTCGAGCAGTACGAATTTCCTTAAAATCAGGAAGTGTTTTTGGTAGTTTAGTTGCAATTGGCTTAATGTTTTCTTTAGTATTTCAGGCTTTTATAAATATGTTAGTTTCAGTAGAAATTATGCCAGTAACTGGGCAGACTTTACCTCTTATAAGTATGGGGGGGACATCAATAGTTTTTAGTTGTATAGCAATAGGAATAGTATTAAGTATTAGTAGAGATTCAATAGAAGGAGAATATGAAAAATCTTAAAGTGATTATTAGTGGTGGTGGTACTGGAGGACATATATTTCCTGCCATAGCAATTGCGAAAGCAATAGAAAATAAAGTGCAAAATGTAGAGTTTCTTTTTGTAGGTGCAAAGGATAGAATGGAGATGGAGAAGGTCCCTGCTGCTGGGTATAAAATAATAGGACTTTGGATAAGTGGCTTGCAAAGAAAATTGGATAAACGAAATTTACTTTTTCCTTTTAAAGTGCTTCATAGTATATTTAAAGCAAAGAATATTGTAAAAGAATTTAAGCCAGATTTAGCAATAGGTACTGGTGGCTATGCTAGTGCGCCACTGCTTTATGCAGCTGCTAAAAAAGGCATTCCAACTGTTATTCAGGAGCAGAATTCTTATCCTGGGATTACAAATAGAATTTTAGCAAAACATGTGCAGAAGATATGTGTAGCATATGATGAGATGGAACGCTTTTTTCCAACTGAGAAATTGATTATCACAGGAAATCCTATCCGTGAGGGTATTTTAGATTTTAATAATAAAGTAACAGATGGGCAAGTGAAATTTAATATTGACAAAACAAAACTAACTGTTTTAGTTGTGGGTGGTAGTTTGGGTGCTTTAACGATTAATAATGCAATTGCAGAAAATATCAATCAGATAAAAAATATGGATGTAAATCTGATTTGGCAAACTGGAATTTCATATCAATATCAAGCTCAAAATTTCATCACGGATGTTAATACAAAAGGGATTAATGCTCATACATTTATTAAGGAAATGGATTTGTCTTATGCTGCTGCTGATGTAATTATTTCAAGAGCTGGAGCGATTGCTATTTCAGAATTATGTTGTGTTGGAAAGCCAATTATATTGGTTCCATCTCCAAATGTTGCAGAAAATCATCAGTATAAAAATGCACAATCGCTAGTTAATAAGAATGCCGCATTGCTTGTAGAAGATGCTGATGCAAGCCGTAAACTTGTAAGTACTCTGGAGGAGTTGATTAAAAATGAAGATTTAAGAACTTCTTTAAGTAGTAATATTAAAAAAATAGCCGTAACTGATGCAGCTGAGCAGATCGCAAAAATTGCATTAGATTTAGTAAAATGAACTTAGATTTATACAAATATATTTACCTGATTGGTGTTGGTGGGATTGGAATGAGTGCTTTGGCGCGCTATTTTAATTCTAAAGGGAAAATGGTTTCTGGATATGATAAAATAAAATCTGAGTTGTGTATAGAATTAGAAACTGAAGGAATTAATATTCATTATTCTGATGATGTAAATGAAATTCCAGAACCTATAAAAAATGCAGGGTTTAATGATATTTTAGTGATTTATACTCCTGCAATTTCTAGCGAAAATAAAGTAATTTCTTTCTTTACCAATAAAGGATTTAAGGTTTACAAAAGAGCAGAAGTTTTAGGAATGATCAGTAAGCAATCTTTTACAATTGCAGTTGCTGGGACTCATGGGAAAACGACTACTTCTACAATTTTGGCTCATATCTTAAAACAAGCAGGTAAAGAATCAACAGCTTTTCTAGGAGGTATTAGTAGAAATTATAATACTAACTTGTTATTGGCTGATAAAGGAAATATTTTGATTGTTGAGGCAGATGAATATGACAGATCATTTTTGCAGTTACATGCTGATATTGCAATTATAACATCTGTAGATACAGACCATTTAGACATCTATGAAAATAAAGAAGATTTAGAGAAAGCTTTTGTGCAGTTTGCTACACAAATAAAACAAAAAGGATTATTATTAGTTGAGGAAAGTGTTTCTATTGATTTTCCCGCTCCGGAAGATGGAGCAAAACTGACTTATTCAGCAACTAAAAATGCTGATTATTATGCTGAGAATATCAAAGTCAAAGATGGGAAAATGAATTTTGATTTAAAGGCTTTAGATATTATGCCTGGAATGTCATATGAGCAAAAACAGGAAGGCTTAGAATTTATTTTACCTGGCATTCACAATGTAAGTAATTCTATTGCAGCCTCAGCTGTTTCTTGTTATTTAGGATTAGGATGTAAGGATATTGCAAGGGGACTTACTACTTTTAAAGGAATTAAAAGAAGGTTTGATGTGCATTTAAGTACTAGTAAAGTTGCTTATGTTGATGATTATGCCCATCATCCAGAAGAAGTAAGTGCAACTATTGGTGCAGCAATACAATTGTTTCCTCAAAGAGATTTGACGATTGTTTTTCAACCTCATTTATTTAGTAGAACGCAAGATTTTGCAAATGAATTTGCTTCTTCATTAGTTGGGGCTAATGATTTAATTTTGCTAGACATCTATCCTGCGAGAGAAAAACCAATTACTGGAGTTGATTCTCAAATGTTATTGGATTTATGTACTAACCCGATAAAAGAGGTTTGTAAAAAAGAAGAACTATTGGCTGTACTTAAAAACAAAGAGTTAGATGTTTTGTTAACGCTAGGAGCTGGCGATATAGGGACATTAGTTGAACCGATAAAACACCTTCTTAACTAATGAGAAAAGTGTTTTTAATATTACAATGGGCTAGTGTATTGGCATTATTTATTGTAGTACTGTCATTCACTAATTCTAGGCAGGCGCAACAATTTGTTTCTTTGGATAAGATTAGTGTTTTATTATCAGAAGATAATTTTGTAAATGAAAAAATTGTAATGAGTTATATGGATGAAAATAAAGTGAGTTTTGATAGCACTCTACTGAGTAATTTTAAGTCTGAAGACCTAGAATTATTGTTAGAGCAATACCCCTTAATAGAAAAGGCAGAAGTTTTTGCAAATCAAAAAGGTAATGTAGTTGTTACTGTTAAGCAGAAAAAAGCAGTTGTAAGAATCAAGAGTATTTATGATGATTACTATTTAGATGAGTTTGGGAAACGAATGCAATTATCATCAAATTATACGCCAAACTTATTGGTAGTAACAGGTGAAGTTAGAAAGACTAATCATCAAGAAATATTTGATTTTGTTTCTATAATTAATAAAAGTGAATTTTGGAAAGCACAAATTACTCAGTTGCATTTTATGGGTAATGAAGTAATAATGTCTCCTAGAGTTGGTAATCAAAAGATACGCTTTGGTTATTTGGTAGATGTAAAAGAAAAATTAAATAATCTGTATGAGTTTTACAAACAAGCTATGCCTGTGAAAGGTTGGCAAGCTTATAGCGATATTAATTTAAAGTTTAAAAATCAAGTGGTTTGTACTAGAAAATAAATGATGGAAGAGAATATAAAAGATTTGCAAACGGGAGCTTATATGGTTGGGCTCGATATTGGGACGACTAAAATATCAGTAATGATTGGTAGAAAAAATCAATATGGAAAATTAGAAATCTTAGGAACAGGAAGAGCTGTTTCTAATGGGGTTGCAAGAGGAATTGTTTCTAATATTGACAAAACTGTAGAATCCATTAGAGAAGCAGTTGTAGAAGCAAAACAAAAATCAGGATTAGAAATTATTGATGTTTTTGTTGGTATTGCTGGGCAACATATTAAAAGTTTACAACACAGGGGTGAAATTGTAAGAGACAATATTGATATAGAGATTGATAAAGCGGATATTGATAAGTTAAAGTCTAATATGTTTAAGTTAATTACTATTCCTGGAGAGGAAGTGATTCATGTAATTCCTCAAGAATATACAGTTGATGGTGAGGATGGAATACAAGACCCAAAAGGAATGGCTGGCGTAAAGCTAGAAGCTAATTTTCATGTGATAACTGCACAAGTAGGGGCAGTAAGAAATATCATGAGATGTGTTGAAAAGGCAGGGCTTACACCTAGAGAATTAATTTTAGAACCATTTGCGTCAGCAGTTGCTACTTTGGATGAAGATGAACTAAGAGAAGGAGTTGCATTGGTAGATATTGGAGGTGGAACAACTGATGTAGCTATCTTCTTAGATAATATAATAAGACATACAGCAGTGATCCCTTTTGGAGGAAATATTATTACTAAAGATATAAAAGGAGGATTGGAGATTTTAGAGAAACAAGCTGAACTGTTAAAAGTAAAATTTGGCTCTGCAATGTATACTGAGGATCAGGAAAATGTAATGGTTTCTATTCCTGGATTGCGAGGTAGACCTCCAAAGGAAATTGCAGTAAAAACATTATCAGAAATTATCGGTGCTAGATATAAAGAGATTATTGATTTAGTATATCATCAGATTAAAATATCAGGATACGAACATAAATTAATGACAGGAATTGTATTGACTGGAGGTGGTTCTCAAATCAGAAATTTAAAACAATTGGTAGCTTTTGTAACGGGTAAAGAAACAAGAATAGGCTTGCCTAATGAACACTTAGGAACTGAGTCAGTGGATAAAGTTGTTAGCCCAATGTATTCAACTGGAGTTGGGCTGGTGATTAAAGGATTTGAATATGCTGAGCAACATCCTGACAAAATAAGTATGCCAAAGCCAATAAAAGAAAAGGATACTATTGTTGAGCAGGAACCTGAAGAAATGCCAAGTGAACTATCTATTGTTGATAGAATAACACAGATATTCACTGATGATGTAAAAAGAACAAAATAATAATATTAATAAATTCAAAAAAGAAAATTATGAGCGAAATTGACTTAGGAATGGATTTCCAAATGCCAAAAAACCAATCATCACAAATAAAAGTTATGGGAATAGGTGGTGGAGGAAGTAATGCTGTAAACTATATGTTTGAGCATGGGATTAATGGAGTAGATTTTGTAATCTGTAATACAGATTCACAAGCATTAGAAGCAAGTATTGTACCTGTTAAAATACAGCTTGGAGCTTCTCTTACAGAGGGCTTGGGTGCTGGAGCTAATCCTGAAGTTGGAAGAAAGGCAGCAGAGGAAAGTGCTGATAGAATTACTGAGCTTTTGGATGCAAATACTAAGATGTTATTTTTAACTGCAGGTATGGGAGGTGGTACTGGTACTGGTGCAGCCCCTGTAATTGCTGAAATTGCAAGGGAAAAAGGGATCCTTACTGTTGGTGTAGTTACTATTCCTTTTTCTACTGAGGGTGGTTTTAGAAAAAAGTATGCTGATGATGGTATTGCAGAGCTCAAAAAGTATGTAGATACACTTCTGGTAATTAATAATGAAAAACTAATTGAGGTGTATGGTGATTTAACTTTTACTCAAGCATTTGGTAAAGCGAATGAAGTTTTGAATACAGCCACTAAGGGGATCGCTGAAGTGATTTCACAGCACTTAATGGTTAATATTGATCTTAATGATGCAAGAAGAGTTTTAGAAAATAGCGGAACGGCTGTAATGGGACAAGCTGAAGCTGAAGGTGAAAATAGAGCTATTGAAGCTGTAAAAGAAGCATTGGATTCTCCACTTTTAAATGATAACGATATAACTGGCGCTCAGCAAGTATTGTTAAAAATTGTAACTGGTGCAGGTGAGGATGAAATAAAAATGTCAGAGTTGGCTAATATTAAAAATGCAATACAAAAGGCTGCAGGTACAAATGTTAATATTATTGAGGGTATTGGAATTGATGCTGATTTAGGGTCTAAAGTGAGTGTTACCGTTATTGCTACTGGATTTGAAGAAAGAAGAAAGCCAAAAGGGGAAAGAAAAGTTATCTTGGGAGAAGATTGCCTTGATAGTATTATTTCATTAGAAAATGAAGGTGTTTCTGAGCCTACTATTAATGCACAACAAACATTGTCTCTTGAAGATGAAATAGATTTTTCAATCCCTTATATTGATGATCCTATTGCTGAAGTTGCTCCTTCAGTAGTAAATGATGTAATTGAATCAGTTGTTGATTCACAGAATAAACCAGAAAAAATTGTTTTTGATTTAGGAAATGAATTTGAAACTAAAGAAGTCGATATGCTTAATGAAACTGTTGAAGATGAAAGTCCTGATGAACTAATTGCTTCAATTATGTTAGATGAGAAAGTTCAAGAGGTACAACAAACTGTTGTACTGGATTTAGATATTGAGGAAGATGTGATAGAAGAGCTAACTCTTAATTCAACCCAAACTGCTACTGTAAATACTGAGGTGATGAAAGTAGAAGCAAGAGAAAGAGAGAACAGGTTAAGGTCTATTTCAATGCAGTTGCGTACTCCTTCAGGATTAACTTCTTTGGAAGATGTTCCTGCTTACAAGCGTAATAACATTGAGTTGGATGAACCTACTCATTCATCAGAAAGTGAAGTGTCTACTTATACTTTAACTAATGGAAATAATAATACTACAGAATTAAAGCAAAACAATTCTTTTTTGCACGATAATGTAGATTAACGGAATGTAATTTGACTGTCTTTATATTGAAAATCTCTATTGTATCAGTAGGGATTTTCAATTTATTATGCAAAGCATAACACTATATTTTTGGTTACTTATTTTTGTTCTGCAATCCAACTTATTGTATTATGAAAAAACTAACACTACTTTTAATAGCACTAACTACATTTAACAATGTGAGTTATGCTTCTTTTCCTGTTACTGAAACTCAGCAAATAGAAATTGTAGAAACTACTACTTTAGAGTTGCCGACTTATAAAAGAGAGACGTCATTCTGTGCTATTTTATCTATAAGTTGTGCATTGCTTAGTTTTGGATTAGTGCAAAATCCATTGGCTGCAACTATAGTTGCATTATTAGGTGTTGTATTTGGTGTAATTGGCTTTAATAAAGAATTAAAAGGTTTAGCTATTTCTGGCTTTGTATTGTCTTTGATTATTTTCTTAGTATCATCTTTTATAACGTTTGTATTATTGTTATTTGGAGAAGATCCTACAAAATTAGGTGATTAAATTTTGTTAAATTTATTATTATCAATTATGAAAAGAACACTACTAACTTTAATAACGCTAACTACATACATGAATGTGAGTTACGCTTCTTTTCCAATTTCAGACACTCTGGAGTTGCAACAAGATATTTTACAAACTGAAGAAATTAAGCAATATCATTATAGTTTACAACAAATGGGGATTGATCTTAATACTTGCAAATGCGAAAGTTGTAGAAATGGTTTATATCCATTAACAAATAAGAGAGAAGTAAATAGGCCAATAAATCAATACCAAAGAATATTGATACCAATAATAATAGCAATGGCAATTTTAGTAATCGTAATTGTGATTTTACTTTTTAGATGGGTTGATAATTTCAATAAATCTCATCAATATTAATTGTATCTCCGTTGTAGAGATCGTAGTTAAAAAAAATCCCCACCAAACTGGCGAGGATTCTTGTTAATGTTTAGCTCATTCTGATTACATCATTCCTGGCATACCGCCACCACCCATTGGAGGCATAGCTGGAGTGTCTTCTTTTATTTCAGCAATAACACATTCAGTAGTCAATAGCATTCCTGCAACTGATGCTGCATTTTCAAGTGCAACTCGAACAACTTTAGCGGGGTCAATTACACCTGCTTTGTAAAGGTTTTCATATATTTCTGTTTTGGCATTGAATCCAAAATCATTTTTTCCTTCACGAACCTTAGCAACAATTACACTTCCTTCCAATCCAGCATTTTCAACTATTTGTCTCAACGGTTCTTCAACAGCTCTTGTAATGATATTGATTCCTGTTTGTTCGTCATCATTATCTCCTTTTAGTTTTGCTAACTTATCAGTTGCACGCACAATAGCAACACCACCTCCAGGAACAATTCCTTCTTCAACTGCAGCTCTTGTAGCAGCCAATGCATCATCCACTCTATCTTTCTTTTCTTTCATCTCTACTTCTGTTGGAGCTCCAACATACAATACGGCAACACCACCTACTAGTTTTGCTAATCTCTCTTGTAGTTTTTCCTTGTCGTAATCGGAACTAGTACTTTCAATTTGTGCTTTAATTTGATTTACTCTAGCTTTAATAGTGTTAGTATCTCCAGCCCCATTTACAATAGTTGTATTGTCCTTGTCAATTGTGATTTTTTCAGCAGAACCCAACATTTCTAAAGTAGTACTTTCCAATTTAAAACCTCTTTCTTCCGAAACTACTGTTCCGTTCGTAAGGATAGCAATATCTTCTAGCATAGCTTTTCTTCTATCTCCAAAACCAGGAGCTTTTACTGCTGATACTTTTAATGCACCTCTTATCTTATTTACAACTAAAGTAGATAGTGCTTCACCATCCACATCTTCAGCAATAATAACCAATGGCCTTCCTGATTTTGCAGTTTGTTCTAGTATTGGTAAAAGGTCTTTCATTGCTGAAATCTTTTTGTCATAAATAAGGATAAATGGATTTTCCATATTTGCCTCCATCTTGTCAGCATCAGTAATAAAGTAAGGGGATAAATATCCTCTATCAAACTGCATTCCCTCTACAACCTCAACATGTGTTTCAGTTCCTTTTGCTTCTTCAACAGTAATTACACCTTCTGTTTTGACTTTCTTCATTGCCTCAGCAATTAGCGTGCCAATTACATTATCATTATTAGCCGATATACTTGCTATTTGCTCAATTTTATCATAAGAATTACCTACTTTTTTAGCTTGTGATTTAATATCTTCAATAAGTACTTTTACGGCCTTGTCAATTCCTCTTTTTACATCCATCGGATTTGCTCCTGCAGCTACATTTTTAAGCCCTGAAGTGATTATAGCTTGTGCTAATACGGTTGCAGTTGTTGTTCCATCTCCTGCTAAGTCATTAGTGTTACTTGCTACTTCTTTCACCATCTGAGCTCCCATGTTTTCTGTTGCATCTTCTAATTCAATTTCTTTTGCAACTGTCACTCCATCTTTAGTTATTATAGGTCCTCCAAAACTTTTCCCAATAACTACATTTCTTCCCTTTGGTCCTAAAGTTACTTTTACTGCATTCGCTAAGGCGTCAACTCCTCTTTTTAATGCATCTCTTGATTCTATATCAAATGTGATTTCTTTTGCCATGTTATATTATTTTATGATTGCTAAAATGTCCGATTCTCTCATTATAAGATAATCTTTTCCTTCATGTTGTAGTTCAGTTCCTCCATATTTTCCGTAGAGGATATTGTCCCCAACTTTTACCGTTATGGGGTTGTCTTTTGTTCCTTTTCCGCAAGCAATTACGCTACCTTTTTGTGGTTTTTCTTGTGCAGTATCAGGAATTATTATACCGCTAGCAGTTGTAGTTTCTGCTTCCGCTTGTTTAATAATAACTCTATCAGCAAGTGGAGTAATGTTTATCTTTGACATATTTATATAATTTAATTTGTTAATTCTGATGTATACTATTGCATAAAGTATGCCAAAGCAATATCAGCACAAAATAACTGAAATTATGTCAGATAAACTTACAAAATAGGAAAATGTGTTGTTTGCTTACTCGCCAGCAGGTGCAGCAGGTAAGTTAGGGATTACAGCATCATCAATCATGTCTTGAGCTTTTATTTCAGTTGATTCTATAGTATTGTTTCTTGGTATTGCAAAGTTTGATGCTAATGATAAAACAATTAATGCAGTTGCCAAAAACCAAGTTGCTTTTTCTAAAAAGTCAGTGGTCTTTTTTGCTCCCATTATTTGGTTGCCTGCCCCACCACCAAATGATGAAGATAACCCTCCTCCTTTAGGATTTTGAACTAAAACAACTAATACTAATAAGATTGAAGTGATGATAATTAGGATTGCAAAAATTGTGTACATTTTATTTTTTATTTAATTTATTTATCAATTTAATTTGTTCTGCAAAGAAACTACTTTTTTCTGGATATTTCAGAATTAATTTCTCATAAGCTAAAATAGCTTTACCATAATGCTTTTGCTCTAGGTAAACCTTTGCTAATGTTGGGGTAACTAATTCATTATTTTTTATCAGACTTTCTTTAGCAGCATCTGATGCTTTAAAAAATACTTCTTTTTTTGGTCTGCTTATTTTTACTTCTTTTTCTAAAAATTTATTAACCAAGTTAGTTGCTTTAGTTTGTTCTTCTCTTTCAACTTTCTTAACTTTTATTAAAGTTAGCCATTCCGAAAATGAGTGATTATCACCTTCAGAAAACTCCAAAGGTTTTCCAATCTCTAATTGTTCTTTAGCTGTTTCTGTTTTTTCTTCCTTGCTAATTATCGCTTCAGATTTTGTGATGTTGTTTAAAGTAATTAAGCTAAAAAGTTTCTGTCTGTCCAAGCAATAAGCAGCAGCTTTTTTAAGCTGTCGGTTATATCTAATGCTGTTAGTATTCAATAATCCTTTGGTTAGTAAAAGTTGTGCGCTACTAAAATAGGGGTGTTTTATTAGATAAGCATCTAATTTACTGACATCAGCATTCGTTATTTCTTGCGGATTATTAATTAAGGATATGAATTTTTCGTTTACCAATTCACAAAGGCTTTATTAAATACATCTTCAATTAATTCTTTACTTATTTCTTCAATAAGTCCCTCTTCCACATCAACTATATTTTCTGAACTTGCATAATCTCTATATCTAGTAAAAGTAGTTTCAAAGTTTTGTTTATCATCAAAACTATTGTTGTATTTTAATTTTATGGCTATAGTTAATCTGTTTTGACTGGCGGTTTCATTTGCCTTTATTGCCATTGGTTTTATCTGATATTTTGTAATATATCCGCTAAAAGACAAATCACCTTCATTCTCAGTCATTTCTAAGTTGGTTTGTCCAGCAAAAGCATCAATTAAGCCATCAGTAATTACTTGGCTTAATGAGGGTTGTACTATTGCTGCCTTATTACTTATGTGTTGCACAGAGATAGTTTTCGCTTCGGTTGGTATTGATGCTCCAGTAAAAGAATAAACTCCACAAGAAACAACTAGGGTGCTAAGTGATATAAGGCTTAAAAATAGCTTCATTACAATCCGAATTCTTTTAATTTACGGTAAAGAGTTCGCTCAGATATTCCTAGTTCAGCAGCTGCATCTTTCCTTTTACCTTTATGTTTTAATAATGATTTTTCTACCAATCTTTTTTCTTGTTCAAATAATGATAATGACTCCTCAACTTCAATTGTTTTTGGTTCGTTCTGCTGATTTAAAACAAAATTATTATCATCATTTTCGTTAAAAATTCTAGGATTAACTGATTGCATAATTTCAGCGTTTCCTTCTTTTTGCATCAGGTCAAAAGTAATCTTTTTAAGTTCAGATAAGTCTCTTTTCATGTCGAAAAGTACTTTGTAAAGTATTTCCCTCTCTGATAAATCTGATTTATTTTTATCCTCAAACTTAACTAAACCACTAGTAGAAATATTAGGTAACTGCTCTTTTAATCTGTTAGAAGTTATCATTCTTTCTTCTGCCATTATTGATAATTGTGCTACAAAATTCATCAATTGCCTGATGTTTCCTGGCCAATTGTAGTTTTTAAGAACCTCAACCGCTTCATCAGTTAGTTTAACGGGGGGGGTGTTATATTGATCTGCAAAATCAGCCGCAAACTTCCTAAAAAGCAGGTGAATATCATTCCCTCTATCTCTTAGTGGAGGGAGATTAATGCTGATTGTATTTAATCTGTAAAATAGATCCTCTCTAAATTTTCCTTCCTTTACAGCTTTAGGTAAATTTACATTTGTAGCGGCAATAATTCTCACATCAGTTGTGTATGCTTTAGATGAACCTACCTTTAGGAATTCTCCATTTTCAAGTACTCTTAATAATCTTGCTTGTGATGCCATAGGTAATTCTCCTACTTCATCAAGGAAAATAGTCCCTCCATCAGCAGCTTCAAAGTATCCTTTTCGGCTATCATGTGCACCTGTAAACGATCCCTTTTCATGTCCAAATAGTTCAGAATCTATTGTTCCCTCAGGTATTGCTCCACAATTAACAGCAATATAAGGGTTGTGTTTTCTTTTACTATTTTGATGAATAATTTTTGGAATATTTTCTTTTCCTGTTCCACTTTCACCAATAACTAATATTGATATGTCGGTAGGAGAAACTTGCAAGGCTACATCAATTGCTCTTTCTAGTTTTCTATCGTTTCCAATTATGCCAAATCTTTGTTTTGCTTGTTTTGAATTCATAATACGGTGCCTTTTAAAGTTGCAGAAGTACAGTCATCAATTTTTACCATTATATAATCTCCTAATTTATGGGTTCCTTTTTCAAAAATAACTGAAGCATTATGTGTTGTTCTTCCGTACAAATGATTATTTGATTTTTTTGAAAACCCTTCAACCAATACCTCATAAGTTTTTCCAACTTTGGCTTTCATGTTTTTTAAAGAATGCTGTTGTTGTTTTTCAATAATCTCAGCAAGTCTTCTTTGTTTTTCCTTAGGTGTAACATCATCTTCAAATCTTGCAGCTGGAGTGTTAGGCCTTACTGAATATTTGTACATGTATCCAAAAGCATATTCCACATAATCCATTAATGATAAGGTTTCTTGATGGTCCTCCTTAGTTTCTGTGCAAAATCCTGCAATCATATCCATTGATATTGTGCAGTCAGGTATTCTTTGTTTTATATTATCAATTAAAGTAATGTATTTTGCTCTGTCATATCCTCTTTTCATTACTTCTAATAGTCGGCTACTGCCTGATTGTACTGGCAAATGAATATAGTTGCAAATATTGTTGTGTTTTGCCATAACATCAATTACATCTATTCCCATATCTTGCGGGTTTGATGTAGAAAATCTTATTCTTAATAGTGGATTTACTTTTGCAACTCTATCTAGTAAGTTAGAAAATTTGATGCAATTCTCTTGATTTTCATTAGTTGCTTTTTTAAAGTCTTTTTTGGCTCCACCACCATACCAAAGGTAAGAGTCAACATTTTGCCCTAGTAGTGTTATTTCACGATACCCATCATTAAATAAGTCATTACATTCCTTTAAAATGCTTTCAGGATCTCTACTTCTTTCCCTTCCTCTTGTAAATGGTACTACACAAAAAGTGCACATATTATCACATCCTCTAGTGATAGAAACAAATGCTGTAACTCCATTCCCTCCAAGTCTTACTGGGTTGATGTCAGCATATGTTTCTTCAAGAGATAAAATAACATTAATTGCTTTTTTTCCATCTTCAACTTCTTTAATTAGGTTTGGTAAATCTCTGTAAGCATCAGGCCCTACAACAATATCTACTAATTTTTCTTCTTCTAAAAATTTAGATTTTAATCTTTCGGCCATGCATCCCAATACCCCAACTAGCATTTTTGAGTTTTTATCTCTTTTTATTGAATTGTAGAATTCTAATCTTTTTCTTACAGTTTGTTCTGCTTTTTCACGAACTGAGCAAGTATTTACAAAAACTATATCAGCTTCTGTGATGTCTTGTGTAGTTGAAAATCCTTCTTTTATTAAAATTGATGCAACTATCTCACTATCAGAGAAATTCATCTGACAACCATAGCTTTCAAGGTACATCTTTTTTGTTGATTTTTCAGATGTAGGAATGCTTAAGGCATCTCCTTGCTTGCTTTCATCAATTTCTTTTCCAAATAATTTTTCTTGGTCCATTCTTTACGTATAATTAATTGCAAAAATAGTAAAAATATGACAATGTGTCAGTATATCATTTTACTTATATTATAAATAATATAATGGAAACTGACACAATTTTTTGTTTTTTTTATGTCAAAAAAGTTTTTTTAATTTGCACAAAATTCAAAGACAAAAAATATGGCAAAGAACTTAGTGATTGTAGAATCACCAGCAAAAAAGAAAATCATTCAAGGATTTTTAGGTAAGGATTTTGTTGTGGAATCCAGTATTGGACATATTAGAGATTTACCGAAAAAAGGAGGTATGGCTATTGATATAGAGAATGGTTTTGAGCCTAATTATGTAATATCAGAAGATAAAACTAAGGTAGTAAAGCATCTAAGAAGTGTTGCAAAAAAAGCTGAAACTGTTTGGCTTGCTACTGATGAGGATCGTGAGGGAGAGGCTATTGCATGGCACCTTACTGAGGCACTTAGGCTAGATGCAAGCTCTACTAAAAGAATTGTTTTTCATGAAATTACTAAAAAAGCAATTACGCATGCAGTTGCAAATCCTAAGTTATTAGACACTAATTTAGTAAATGCACAACAGGCTAGGCGTGTACTTGATAGATTAGTTGGTTTTGAATTATCTCCTGTACTTTGGAGAAAAGTAAAACAAGGACTTTCTGCAGGGCGTGTACAATCAGTTGCTGTTCGTTTAATAGTAGAAAGGGAAAATGAGATTACTAACTATACATCTGTATCATCTTATAAAGTTGTTGCTTTTTTCTTAAATATAGATAGTAAAGTTGTAAAAGCTGAATTGCCTCAAAGATTTAAGTGTAATGAAGATGCTTATTCATTTATGGAGAAATGTAAAGATGCTAATTTTTCAGTTGAATCTTTAGAAGAAAAGCCAGCTAGAAAATCACCTACAGCACCATTTACTACTTCTACTTTGCAGCAAGAAGCATCAAGAAAACTAGGCTTTTCAGTTTCACAAACAATGATGGTTGCTCAAAAATTATATGAAGCAGGTAAAATTACATATATGAGAACTGATAGCGTAAATTTATCTAATGACGCACTTGATGCTGCTGAAAAAGCAATTAGTTCGATTTATGGTGATGAATATGCAAAAAGAAGAGCTTATACAGGAAAATCAAAAGGAGCGCAAGAGGCGCATGAGGCGATTCGCCCTTCTTATATGGAGCAAAAAACTGTTGATGGAGATAGCTCACATCAAAGACTTTATGATTTGATTTGGAAAAGAACAATTTCTTCTCAGATGGCAGATGCTCAATTTGACAGAACTACTGTAAAAATTAAAATATCAAATACTTCTGAGCAATTTGTTGCTAAAGGTGAGGTGATTACATTTGAAGGATTTATGAAGGTTTATCTGGAAGGAAAAGATGATGATAATGAAGAGCAAAAAGGAATGTTGCCTAAATTATCAATTGGGGAATTTTTAGGGCTTTCTGAAGCTATTGCTTCTGAGCAATTTTCGCGCCCTCCTGCTAGGTATGCTGAGGCAAGTTTGGTAAAGAAAATGGAAGAATTAGGGATTGGAAGGCCATCAACTTATGCTGCTACAATTACTACTATTCAAAAGAGAGGATATATTGAAAAAGAAAGCCGTGATGGTATAGATAGAATTTCTCAAATGATAGAGCTGAAAGATGGAAATCTTAAAGCATTTGAAAAAACCTCAATTACTGGAGCTGAGAATAAAAAACTTTTTCCAACAGATGTAGGTATTGTTGTTACTGATTTTTTAGTTGAACATTTTTCTGATGTGATGGAGTATACTTTTACGGCATCAGTAGAAACTGAATTTGATGAAATTGCGGAAGGGAAAAAGGTTTGGAATGAAATGATTGCTTCTTTTTATGGGGGATTTAAAGACAAAGTTGTTGATGTAATTGGAAATGTTGGAAAAGCATCTGGAGAACGAGAGTTAGGTGTTGATCCAGCAAGTGGAAATAAGATTTTTGCTAGAATTGGGCCTTTTGGACCTATGGTACAATTAGGAGAAAAGCAAGAAGATGAAGAAGCTTCAAAACCAAAATTTGCCTCACTTTTAAAAGGGCAAACAATTCAAACCATTACAATGGATGAGGCTTTGGATTTGTTTAAATTACCTAGAATTGTAGGAGAGTGGGAAGGCAAAGAAGTTGTTGCTTCTGTCGGTAGATTTGGTCCTTATTTGAGGTATGATGGAAAGTTTACATCTATTAAGAAAGATGATGAGGAAGATCCTTTAACAATTGATTTAGAGCGTTCAATTGAATTGATAAAAATTAAGATTCAAGCGGATAAAGACAGATTAATTTCTAATTTTGAAGGAGACCCTTTAATTCAAGTTTTAAATGGAAGATATGGTCCCTTTATTCAGGTGAGTCCTGTAAAAGTTAAAAAGATAAATGTTAAAATCCCAAAAGGAACAGAGCCAAAAGATTTAACGAGAGAAGATTGCATTTCTCTTTGGGAAAATCAACCAGCTAAAAAACCTAGAGGTAAAAAGAAAAAATAATGTTAGAACTCAATTCCTATTTTAATTCTGTAAGCTCAGAATTGTATGCTGATAAGAACAGATGGGAAACTACTCAAATTGGTAGAGGAATTGACACGCATGTAAATGAAAATTTTCCGAACATTAAATTTGCAGAAATAGCAATTTTTAATGTTCCAGAATATGAAGGTTCTAAGAACTCACTAAGTGAATATGATTGTAAAGTCAGAACTACTTTTTATTCTTTTCATCATGATAATTTACCAAGAATAGCTGATTTAGGAGTTTTTCAATTATTGCCTACTCGTAAAGAGTCCTTCAGTTTAATTCAAAAAGTTTGTAAGGAACTATTGCATCATGGAATTATTCCTGTAATTATTGGTGGAGGACATGATGTGAGTTATGCTGTTTATAAAGCTTACGCATCTTTAGATAAGTTCATTACTTTAACAGCTGTGGATAGTAAATTTGATATTGGTTTAGAGGAAGATAATTTAGCTTCTTTCTCTCACCTAGGCAAGATGATTTCCCATAAACCAAGTCATCTTTTTCATTATGCTAATTTAGCTTATCAGACTTATTTTGTTTCGGGTATGGCTATTGAAATGTTACAATCAATGAATTTTGATGTAATAAGACTAGGGGAATTAAAAGCTGATTTTTCAGAAGTAGAGCCTATTATGAGAAACACTGATTTTTTAAGTTTTGATATTTCATCAATAAAGCATGCTTATGCTGGTGCAAATGTGTATTCTTCTCCTAATGGGTTGAATGGTGAAGAATCTTGTAAAATCATGCGTTATGCTGGAGTAAGCGATAAAATTACTGCTGTTGGGTTATTTGAGTACAATCAAGATTTAGATGCTGATAGTCAAACTGCCTATTTGTTGGCTGAAATGATTTGGTATTTTATTGATGGTTACAAAATCAGAAAGAATGAACTAAATCCTAACATTAAAAACTGTGTAAAATACACGGTTTCTTTTGATGATGGTAAGAATGAAATTACTTTTTACAAAAGCAAAAGTAGTGGTAGGTGGTGGATGGGTGTTCCTTTCAAGAAAGAAGGTTTTAAAGAACTTCAATATTTCTATGTAGCTTCCTCTTATCGTGATTACGAAATAGCTAATCAGGGAGAAGTTCCTGAAAGATGGCTTAAGACCTTAAATAAATTCCTGTAGACAACTCTTTGATTATCAATTTATTTCTAGCTAATTATTGCTAAAAATATAAGATGTGTATCTAGTTTTAGTGCAAAGTGTTAAAAAATGTTTATTTTAGCGGAAATTTTTTATTGAAAATTACAATATGAAGAGAATCTTAATTCTAGTTTTAGCTTTCTTATCAGCAGGAATTGTTTCAGCACAGCAAGTGCCACAGTTCAGTCAGAATATGTTTAATAAACTAGCTAATAATCCAGGTTTCGCTGGTAGTAGAGGTTTAATTGCTACTTCAGTTTTACACAGGTCACAATATATGGGATTTGGAGAAGGAGGTTCTGCTATTTCTACTCAAAATTTTAGTGTTGATGCTGAAATTCCATTTTTAAATGGGGGTGTAGGATTAAATATTGTAAAAGATGAAGTCGCTCAATTTAGTAATTTAGGATTGCAAGCTTCTTACGCATACAGAACAGAGTTAGGAATTGGACAGCTTGGTTTAGGTATGTCAGTAGGCATGTATCAAAGTGGTGTTAATGGGTTAAACTTTAATCCTGCTCAAAGTGGTGACGTTGCAATTCCTATGAATAGTGTATCTGGATCAAAATTAGATTTGGGAGCAGGTGCATATTTCAACACTCAGGATGTTTATATTGGCATTTCTTCTGCTCATTTATCACAACCAGTAGTTGAATGGAGTGATGGAAAAAAATATGCATTAAAAAGACATTATTTCTTAATTGCTGGCTATTATTATGAATTGAACCCAGTTCTTTCTATAAACCCATCTATTTATCTTAAAAACGCTCCAGGAGTTTCACAATTAGATATTAACGCTAACCTAATATACAATAACAAGATGTGGGGGGGCGTTAGTTACAGGTTAGATGAAGGTTTAATCTTACTTGCAGGAATGAATATTAATTATGATTTCAGCTTTGGAATTGGTTATGATGTAACTATGGTAAATCCTTTAGGAAACTCATTTGAAGTTATGCTAGGGTATAACTTTAAAATTAAAGTGAATAATGTAATCTCTAAATATAAAAACCCGAGATTCTTATAAAACAGATTTTAACTCGCTTAGGTGATAAAATAAAAATGAATATGAAAAAAATAATATTATTAAGTTCAATAGTTGCTCTTCTAAGTGCCTGTGGAGGTTCTGGAAATGGAGAGTTAATTGGAGTGCAAAACAGGGCAATCTGGAATCCTACTGATCCTTATGGAATGGTGTTTATTCCACAAGGAAGTTTTAATATGGGGCCTTCTGATCAGGATGTTCCTTTTGCGAATGTCTCTCAAGCTAAAACAGTTTCTGTTGGTGCTTTTTATATGGATGAGACAGAAATCACAAATAATGAATACCGTCAATTTACATCTTGGGTAAGAGATTCTTTAGCTCATATTATATTGGGTGAAGCTGGAATTGAAGGTCATTTAATTGAAGAAGATAAGTTTGGTAACTTCTTAGATCCTGCAAGAATTAATTGGAGTACAAGAATCAATTGGGATGATCAAGAGGTTAGAGAAATTCTTGAAGAAGAAATGTATTTGCCTGAACATGAGAGGTTAAATTCAAGAAGAGAGTTTGATACAAGAAAGTATATTTATAAATATCAAGTTTTAGACATCAGTGCTGCTGCAGTAAAAAGTAAAAGAGAAGGTGATGCTACGGGAAAAAGAGATAGAAGTGAGTTTTTATCTACTGTTGAGTTGAATATTTTCCCTGACACTCTAACTTGGACACATGACTATTCTTATTCATTTAATGACCCTTACACTAAAAGTTATTTCTTTCACCCGGCTTTTGATGATTATCCTGTGGTTGGTGTAAATTGGAAGCAAGCAACTGCTTTTTCTAATTGGAGAACTAAAATGATGAATTCATTCTTAAGAAAAATTAAACAACCAACATTGCCAGAATTCAGGCTACCTACTGAATCTGAATGGGAATATGCATCAAGAGGAGGTTTAGATGCATCTCCTTATCCTTGGGGAGGGCCTTATACTCGTAATATTAAAGGTTGTTTCTTAGCAAACTTTAAACCATTAAGAGGTAACTATGTTGCTGATGGAGGGTTAAAAACAATTAAAACAGCATCTTATAATCCAAATGGATATGGACTTTATGATATGTCAGGAAATGTTTCTGAATGGACTTCAAATGCTTATGATGAGTCTGCTTTCTCTTATTCTCATGATATGAATATGGATCGTCATTATAATGCTGAAGAAGATGATCATGCAGTATTAAAGAGAAAATCAATTAGAGGAGGTTCTTGGAAAGATATTGCGTACTTTATACAAAATGGAACAAGAACTTTTGAATACCAAGATACTGCCAAATCTTATGTAGGATTTAGAAATGTAGTTGACTTCTTAGGTAGAGATAAAGAAGATTTTCAATAAAAATAAAATTTAAAACTAACAATTTAATAAAACAAAAAATGGGATTAGGAAATATTACAGATGCGACATGGTACAAAACAATGATGCCAAAATTATATGGATGGGGAGCTGCACTAGTAATTATTGGTGCGTTATTTAAAATTGAACACTTACCTGGGGCCTCAATCATGCTTATACTTGGTTTAGGTACTGAAGCTATTATTTTCTTCTTCTCTGCATTTGAAAAACAGCCTGAGGAAACAGATTGGTCATTAGTTTATCCTGAGTTAGCTGGTATGAATGATCCTAATGCAGCTAAAAGACCAGCTCAACAATTAGATGATGCGTTAGCGAAAGCTAAAATAGATAATGAGTTAGTGGAAAGCTTAAATGAAGGTTTAAGATCATTTGGAGAATCTGCAAAGGCTTTAAATGAAACTGTTTCTGCCGCTTCTGGTATCTCAGAGTATAATTCTCAAATTCAGGAAGGAGTTCAAAATATGAATGCTTTAAATTCACTATACGAGTTACAGTTACAAACTTCTAATCAACAAATGGAAGCAACTACTTTATTCTTGCAAAACTTACAATCTTCTGTTGAGGACTCTAAGAAATTCCAAGAACAAGTTAGTAGCTTAGCTGAAAACTTAGAGCAACTGAATAAAGTGTATGGAAATATGCTTACTGCTATGAATCCAAATAAATAATCATCAATAATTATTAATTAATAAATAAAATTATATGGCTGGAGGAAAAGTGTCCCCAAGACAGAAGATGATTAATATGATGTATTTAGTGCTTACGGCACTGCTTGCTTTAAATGTATCTAAAGAGGTTTTAAATTCATTTTTTGAAGTAAATTTAGGTATTGAGAGATCTACAAATAACTTTAATGCTAAGAATGGAGATACTTATGCCGCATTTGATGCTGCTGCTGAATTAAATAAAGTTAAAGCAGGCGCTTTTAGAGATCAAGCTTATGAAGTAAAAGCTAATGCTGATAAACTTGTTGAGTTTATCCAAGAGATGAAGTATAATTTAGTTTTATCAGCTGACAATGAAGTATATTTGGGTTCTCAGTCTGAATTGAAAGACGAGGATGGAGATCTTTTAGAAGATAAAGCTAAAACAACACCCTGGAATGAGTTGTCTCAAGCTGAAAAGAAAATGACAATTGGTAATTTATCTGTTAAAGATGATAGGCATGCTGCAGGTGATTTATTTTATAGTGCAAAAAGAAAAGATAATATTGCGACAGATTTAAAGAATGAATTGATTTCTTACAAAAATTCACTTCTATCTCTTTCTGAAGGAAACGAATCTCTTATTAAATCAATTAATGAGACTTGTAATTATGATGACAAGAAAGTAAAAGGGAAAAAACAGTTATGGGAAGAATATAATTTTTATGATATGCCTTCAGTTGGAGCGTTAACATTGCTTTCAAAAATGCAATCTGATGTAAGAAATACTGAGGCTGATGTCATTACTATGTTAAGAGAAAATATTGATGCGACTTCATTAAAATTTACTACTGCTGAGGGGATTCAGATACCACAATCTAATTTTGTGTTAAGAGGAGATTCTTTTAGAGCTCAAATTTTTATTTCTGCTAAAGATACTACTCAAGATCCAATGATTTATGTTGGTGAGTATGATAGTATAGGAAATGGGAATTACCAAATGAAAGGAACTGAAGGTGTAGATTATAATTCAGTAAAAGTTGTAAATGGAAAAGGTATTTTTTCAGAGAGAGCTAGCTCTGAAGGTATGAAAAAGTGGGGAGGTTTAATTGCTATGAAAACTGCTAGTGGGACTAAAATGTACCCATTCAATGGCGAATATTTAGTTGCTGCTAAAACTGCTGTTGTTTCTCCAACAAATATGAATATACTTTATCTTGAGGTTGATAATCCATTAAAGATATCAGTTCCTGGTTATACTGCAGGAGAAATTTCTGCTGTAATTAGTAATGGTAAAGTTGCTGCTACAAAACGATCTTTAGGAGAATACTCAGCTAGACCATCTAAAAAAGGAAAGGCAATTGTTAGTTTGTTCGCTAATGTTGAAGGAAAAAGGACTAAGATGGGACAAATGGAATTTAGAGTTAAAGAGGTGCCGCCACCAAAAGCTAAAGTGCAATTTGCAATTTCAGCAAATGGAGTTTTAGTTATTGATAAGATGAAAATGGTAAATGCTGGTGGTTTAGGGGCTGAACTAAAAGACTTTGATTTTAAAGGAGTAAGGTATGTTATTACTTCTTATAGATTATCAGGAGTGTATAAAGGTGAACAAATGAAGGAGGATACAAAAGGACCTCAATTTACAACTAAGATGATTAATATCATTAAAAACACAAAATCAGGAAATGCAATAACAATTTCTAACATTAAGGCAAAAAGAGTAGATGCAAAAAATACTGCTGTCAGAGTTCTTGATCCTTTAGTGATAGAAATAAAATAAAAATAATTATGAAAAAAGTAATCTTATTAGTTGCAACTATCTTTACTTATGTGGGGGTAAATGCACAAGATGTTTTAACAACTGAACAAATGAATTCGGTTTATAAAAAAGAAAAACATCATGAAAAGAAAGTACAACATTATGCTCCATTAAGACAAGCTGATGTCATGTGGTCTCGAAAAGTTTGGAGAGAGATTGATTTAAGACAAAAAATAAATCACCCTTTTTATTACCCAGAAAACAATGGTATTGTTGGTGCTGCTGTTACTGGAGATAGAAAAAGTTTAATTGATGTTGTATACTCTGCTATAAAAGAAGGAAGTATTACTGCTTATGGTAATGCAGTATATGATGATGAGATGCGCGTGCCTATGACTCAACAAGAAATTAATTCTGTTGGAGGAGCAAAAGAGGAAATTATTGAAGTTACTGATTGGGATGCCGTTGCTTTAGGTGCTGATCCTGAAGATGCAAAAACTACTAAAACTAATATTGTCCCATTCAACAGAAATACAGTTAAAAAATGGAGATTGAAAGAAGAATGGTTTTTTGATAAACAAAGATCTGTAATGGATGTTCGTATTCTTGCTATTGCCCCATTACAGGAAGATAAAGATGAGGTTAATGGCCAATTATTAGGTACGTTTTCACCATTATTTTGGGTATATTTTCCTGAAGCTAGAGAAATTCTTATTAATGCTGAAGTATTTAATTTAGTTAAAAATGATGCTGAAAGAAGAACATATGATGATATTTTTTGGAAAAGAATGTTTTCTTCTACTATTACAAAAGAGGCGAATGTAATGGATAGAAAGATTAATGAATATATGGTTGGGCTTGATGCTTTGTTAGAAGCTCAAAGAATTAAGACAGAAATCTTTAATATGGAGCATGACCTTTGGGAGTATTAAGTTTGATTTTTTAAAATAATTAAAGCCCCATTTGGGGCTTTTTTACTTTAATCGAAAAACAAGAGAAAATATAAATTATTTTTTTAGGTTTCTTAGTTATCCCTTTACTTTTGCTTATTTTGAGTTTTATCAGTAATATGTTTTTGATATTTATTCTACAAGAATTTCTGAGTTAATTAATTCTCTTGCTGATTTTAAGTTGTTAACAAAAGGAAAACTTGTACTTTTGTAACCTAAGGGGGTTTACGAAAAATCTTCATGGAAATTGTAAAAAACATAAAAAATGAAAGAAGAATTAAGTTTAAGAGAAATAATTAATGAGGTGATTATCTTTTTTATTAATTTTAAAACATTGATAATTGTAATTACCTTCGTTGGAACTTTAGGTGTTATTGTTTTTCAAAAGATACGACCAGCTTATTACAATACTACTTCTATTGCAACTTCAGGTATCTCTGCTTTTGAAAGAATTGAAGATGAGAAGGAGGTTTTGAACCAAAGGACAGCAATAAATCTTATTAATACTCTTGATCTAGATGTTCAGAAAGAAGATTTCATTGTTCTTGGAGAAAAATTAAATATATCGATGGAAAAAGCAGCTTCCATCAAGAGTATAAACGCAACTCAAATATTTAGAAAAGATCAGGATGGGAAAGACTTTAATACACCTAAATTTGAAATACTTTTAACTGTAAAAGATAATGGGATTATTAAGAATATTGAAGAAGGATTATTGCATTATTTTAATTCTAATCAATATATACATTCCTATTATGATTACTTTAAACTTACAAATGATAATGAAATAATAGCGATTGATAGTGAGATAGAAAGTTTGCAGAAATTTAGATCAGATAAGGGTTCTAATATTGATATGAGTTCTTTTAATTTATATTCAAAAAAAGGATTAACTGAGGTGCAAAATCAGATTATTGAACTAAATCAGCTAAAATCAATTAACGCGACAAATCAAATGTTACTTAAGCCACTATCATTTGTTCAAGGATTTACAATTTCTCAAACACCAGAAAGAGGTGTTTTACTTTTAGGTTCTTTAGCGTTTGTGATATCTTTTATAGTTGCTATAATAGTTGCTGTTTTTGTAAATGTTAAACAAAAATTAAACATTAAATAACATGAAAGTAGGTATTGTAGGTTCGGGATATGTGGGTTTAGTGGCGGCTGCTTGTTTTGCTGAAATGGGAAATAAAGTTGTTTGTGTTGATATTGATGATGAAAAAATCAACAAACTTAAGCATGGAGAGATTCCAATTTATGAGCCTGGTTTGTCTGATTTAGTTATTGAAAATCAGAAAAAAAATAACTTAACTTTTACAACAAATCTTATTGATGCGTTAGTAGTTTCAGAAGTGATATTTATTGCTGTTGGAACTCCTATGGGTGATGATGGTTCAGCAGATTTGAAATATGTTTTACAGGTTGCCGAAGCAATTGGTAAAAATATGACTAAGCATTTAGTTGTTGTTGATAAATCAACAGTTCCAGTTGGTACTGCTGATTTAGTGACACAAACTATACAAAAAGCTTTAGATCTACGTAAATCTTATTTAACTTTTGCTGTGGTTTCTAATCCAGAGTTTTTAAAAGAAGGTGCTGCAATTAAAGATTTTATGCACCCAGATAGAGTTGTTGTTGGAGCTGATAATGATGATGCAATGAGTTTAATGAGAAATTTGTATGCTCCTTTTACCTTAATTAATGATAGGTTTATAGCAATGGATGTTAGGTCAGCAGAAATGACTAAATATGCTGCAAATGCCATGTTAGCCACAAAAATCTCATTTATTAATGAAATTGCTAATATTTGTGAGAAAGTTGGTGCTGATGTAAATCATGTAAGAACTGGAATTGGCAGTGATAAAAGAATTGGTTATCAATTTATTTATCCTGGTTGTGGATATGGAGGTAGTTGTTTTCCAAAGGATGTTCAAGCTTTAATTAATATCGCTAATCATCATGGCTATAACCCTGAGTTAATATCATCTGTTGAAATTGTAAATAAAGCTCAAAAAGAGGTGTTGTTTTCTAAATTAACTTCTCAACTAGGAACTAATTTAGAAGGCAAGAAAATTGCAGTTTGGGGCCTTTCCTTCAAGCCTGAAACTGATGATATGAGAGAAGCTCCATCCATTAATTTAATTAAATCAATTATTTTAGCCGGTGGGAAGGTCAACGCTTATGACCCTAAAGCTATTCATGAGGCAAAATTTTATTTAAAAGGAATGGAAGTAAATTATTTAGAGGATAAATATTCAGTCTTAGAGGGTGTTGATGCTTTAATTCTAGTTACTGAATGGAAAGAGTTTAGGAGTCCTGACTTTGAATTAATTAAGAGCAAAATGAAAGGTAATATTTTTATTGATGGAAGAAATCAGTTTAATAAAGAATATATTCGTTCAAAAGGCTTGGAATATTTTCAGATAGGAGTTAAATAATAAAAATGTTTAAATCATATGTCTTAAAATCAAAATCGATTATTGATTTTTTTTATATGTTTATTTCTAACATAATTAAGAAGAGTTTTGGTTTTGTTAGAGAAATAATTCTTGCTTATTTCTTTGGATCTTCAATGGTTTATGCTAATTTTTTGCTACTTAAAACTGCCGCTGACTTGTTTTCTCAATTAACCCAAGGTAGTGCGCTTCAGGCAAGTTTGCTGTCCAATTTTTCAAGTTTATATGACAAAGGACATAAAGTTTCATTATCAAATGTTCTAGTTTTCTCTAAGAATTTAGCATGGAAAATATTTTTAGTAAGTCAAATTATTCAAATACCATTAGTGTTTTATATTTCTCCTGAAAATTTCTGGTTATTTATAATGATATCTCTGGTGCTAGGATTAGTGGTATCTTCTAATTTTTTTAGTTCCATTTTTTTAATTGTGATCCAAGGAAAAGGTGATTTTAAGAAATTTTCTATCTCAACAGCTGTAGATATTTTTGTATCAACAGTTTTGTTGTATCCCCTCTCCTTAATGTTTGGTGTGGTTGGTATTGCTGTCAGTAGAGCTATAGGTCTAGGTGTTTTAATATATAAATACTTTACACCAATTTTTAATGAGACAGAAGGATATAAAATCGGTTTTGGAATGAAAGATATAAATTTGTCAATTATGCTTCTTGGTAATTTTGCAAATATAATAATGTTTCTATCACGCTTTGTTGTAGGTTTAGATGCTGGAAATAGTATTACATTTTTTAATTATTCTATTGTGTTGTTAAATGTATTCCTAACGGCAATAATTATGAATGTCAATACTATTGTTTTAAGAAGATTGTCAGTTAAAAAAGAAGTAAAGTTAATAGTATTTTCTTTTTTAATTTCATTAGGTCTTGGGTTAATTCTAGTTTTTGGTGTTGAAGTATATGGGTTAAGTATTATTAAATTCATTTTTGAAAGAGGTGCTTTTACTTCTGAAGATACCGTGTTAACTTATGAATTTGCTAAAGACTTAAGTATTAGTTTTATTTTTATTTTTATTGCTTCAGCTTTGTTTCAACCCTTCTTTAGTATTGATCAAAAATTAATAAGAAGGGAGAGTAGTGTTATGGCGAGTATTTTAGTGCTTAGTACTCTAGTATTGTTTGTGATTTTTTCTTTTACAACTACATCTGCAAGAGAAAATTCTTTGATTATGATTTACTCTTTATCTTTTTTAAGTGTGGTTTTAGCATCTTATTCGTCATATAAATATTTTACAATTAAAACTATATAAAATGGAATTTATAGGTTTTATAGTTTTATTAGTTTTAGGTATTGCAGCAATTATTTTTGACAGAATAGAGATACTCAAGTACTTGTATATTCCATTGTTATTTTCGTTTATGGTTATTGTTAGGTTAAATGCATTTATTTTTAATGCCTTTGAAATTGATATCATCACTTATGGGCTAGAAATGAAGGCCTATTCATTTGACATCTATTACTTAAGAGAATTTGTTTTCTGGTTTGGAATTAGGATACTCTATTTTATTACTCAATCAGAGTTAGTTGCATTCCTTCTACTTGATATTTTATGGATTTACTTGCTTTATAAGGTGTCAATGAAAGTTAGTGTTAATAAGATTGGCAACACCTTATTAATCATTTTAGCTACTTGTTTCCCATTCTTTTTTGGATACCAAAATATTTATAGACAATTTTTTGCGACTATTGTATTGTTATATTCTTATTCATTAATAGATGATAGATCTAATCGTTCAATATTCTTCTTCCTTATTTCTATATTCATTCATAATTTATCTTTATTAATTCTTCCACTATTTATAATTAAGAAATTTTTCACATTTAAGTTAAATGACAGATTAGTATTGTCTTCATTTTTAGTTGCTATATACTTACTTGTTTTACCGTCACTTCTCTCATTAAAAGACGGTGATGACCCGACTGAAATTGATTTAAGTATACTGTATATGGTATTATTTATATTCCTGTTTTTATTTTACATATATAAATTTAGGAATAATATTCTTAATTTCATTTTAATTGTTCCCTCATTAATTCCCGCTACTTTATTAACGATAGGGTTTGTCGCATACAGACAAGAAATGATTGCTGAACGATTAGGAATGATGTTTATTCCTTTTATTATTTTTGATATTTATAATTACTCATTATTAATTAAAAGTAGTTTTAAAAGAAAGTTACTTCAATTATTTTTGTTGTTATTGTTTAGTGTTCCAGTTTTGTTATTTACAAGTTCTTTAATGTTTTTGGATTAGAATTATGATGAATAATTGGTTAAAATATAATGGCTCAATAATTCCATCATCGCCTCCACATATTATGGTTACGGAGTCTAAAGTAGAAATTCAAAAATTACTTGTAAGTAGTAGATCTTTTTTTGCAAGGTGGGTTTCAAATTTTGATGCATCTATAGATTCTTCTTTTTGGTATGTAATTAATGATAAGGCTTTAGAAATCGAAGATTATAGTAAAAATACCAGGAGTAAGATCAGGAGAGGATTGAAGAATTTTGTTGTGAAAAAGATTGAAAAATCTGAGTTAATTAATCATGGTTATCAAGTTTATGTTGCCGCTTTTAAAAGGTATAAAACAATTAATAAGCCAATGAGTAGTAAAAAGTTCATTAAGCATATCAATAGCTTAGATAAGGGTTGGGAGTTTTGGGGAGTTTATTCAAGAGAAACTGATGAATTGATTGCTTATAGTCAAAATAAGATTGTAACTGACCAATGTTATTACTCAACTATTAAGTTTCATGAAAAATACTTGAAAATGTACTCTAGTTATGCTCTTTATTTTGCAATGAATAGTTATTACTTAAAAGAAAGAAAATTAAAATATGTAAATGAAGGCACAAGAAGTATTTTACATGAAACAAATGTTCAATCTTTTTTAATTGATAAATTTAAATTTAGAAAAGCTTATTGTAAATTACACGTTCAATATCATCCTTTAGTCACTCCAATTATTTTTGTTTTGTATCCTTTTAGGAAAATCATTGTTAAAAGTAATTTATTGTTTTTTAGAAAAATTGGAGTAGTTTTATCTCAAGAAAAATTGCGTAGAAATCCTAATGAATAGTTTAGTTTCCATAATAACTCCATCTTATAATTCCTCAAAATTTATTATGGAATGTATTGCTTCAGTTTTTTCTCAAACGTATACAAATTGGGAAATGATTATTGTAGATGATTGTTCTAAAGATAATTCAAAAAAAATAATTAAAGAACTTGCAGTTAAAGATAAAAGAATTAAGCCAATCTTTTTAGAAAAAAATGTTGGTGCTGCTAAGGCCAGAAATGTTGCAATTAGACAAGCAAAAGGAAAATATGTTGCCTTTTTAGATTCAGATGATTTATGGAATCCTAAAAAATTAGAAAAACAACTCTCTTTTATGTGTGAAAATGACATAGCTTTTTCTTATACAAATTATCAGTTTATGTCCGAAAATGGTGCCAATCTATCAAATATCATTTTAGCTCCTAAAAAGATGACTTACGATTCATATTTGAAAAATACTATTATTGGTTGTTTGACCGTTATTGTTGATAGAGAGAAATCTGGTGAATTTGAAATGCCAAATATCCGTTCTTCTCATGATATGGCTCTTTGGTTGTTAATTATGAAAAGAGGTTTCTATGCTTACGGATTAGATGAGAATCTTGCAAGATATAGAATTGTCTCAACATCAAATACCGCTAGTAAATGGCATGCAGCAAAGGATGTTTGGAAAGTATATAGGCATGTTGAAAAGTTATCATTTACATATAGTGCTTGGTGTTTTTTTTGGTATGCTTTTAATGCATTAAAAAAAAGAATATAATGAAAAGAGTCTTTGATTTTTTAGTTTCCCTTATGGGATTATTTTTATTCACCCCATTGCTTGTATTGTTATCATTGCTAATTAAATTTACTTCTAAAGGAACCATATTTTTTATTCAGGAAAGAGTTGGAGAGAATGGAGTTTTTTTTAAGATGATTAAGTTTAGAAGTATGCAAATGATTCAGGATTCAGATATTACAATATCAGTGAAGGGTGATATGAGAGTTACTAAAGTTGGTTCATTTCTGAGAAGATATAAATTAGATGAATTGCCTGAGTTATGGAATGTTTTAGTTGGGGATATGAGTTTGGTTGGACCAAGGCCGGATGTGCCTGGATATGCTGATTTTCTGAAAGGAGAAGATAGAAATATCCTAAAATTGAAGCCTGGAATTACTGGTCCTGCAAGTTTAAAATATGCTAATGAGGAAGAAATATTATCAAGACAGGAGAATCCTAAAGAATATAATGATGAGATAATTTACCCAGATAAAGTCAGAATCAATTTAGATTATTACTATCAATCTAACTTATGGATTGATATTAAAATTATATTTGCGACAATATTTAGAAATTCGTATTAGTGAAAGATAATAAAAAAATATGGTTAGCCTCACCACATATGGGAGGAGATGAGTTGAGATTTGTAAAAGAGACATTTGATACGAATTGGATTGCTCCTATTGGTCCGCATATAAATACTTTTGAAGAACAACTTTCTAAAATCTCAAATGGATATAAGGTAGCGGCATTAAGCAGCGGAACTGCCTCAATTCATTTAGCTTTGATTTTAGCTGGAGTCAAAGCTAATGATGATGTGATTTGTTCTACTTTTACCTTTTCAGCATCAGCAAATCCAATTAAATATTTGGGTGCAAATCCAGTCTTTATTGATAGTGAATCCTTGAGTTGGAATATGTGCCCTGAACTTTTGGAAAAATCAATAGTTGAAGGAATTGAAAAAAATAAAAAACCAAAAGCAATTATTTTGGTTCATCTATATGGGATGCCTGCAAAAATGGATGTGATAATGGAAATTTCCAATCAATATGATATTCCTTTGATTGAGGATGCTGCTGAGGCACTTGGCTCAACATACAAAAACCAGCCTTTAGGGACATTTGGTAAGTTTGGTGTTTATTCTTTTAATGGAAATAAGATAATAACAACATCAGCAGGTGGAGCTTTACTTTGTAAGGATAAGAGTTTGATTAAAAAAGCAAAATTTTTTGCTACTCAATCCAGGGATAATGCTCCCCATTATGAACATTCTGAAATTGGATATAACTACAGAATGAGTAATGTGTGTGCTGCTATTGGATTAGGTCAATTAGAAGTGTTATCTGATAGAGTAAGACGAAAAAGAGAAATTTATAATTTTTATAAAACTGAACTTTCTGGAATTAAAGAGATTACTTTTTTATATGAAAGTATAGGTAGTTTTTCTAATTATTGGCTAACAACAATTTTACTTGATAAAAATAGCACAATAGATAGAGAACAATTGCGTTTGCATCTGGAAAAAGATAATATTGAGAGTCGTCCATTATGGAATCCAATGCATTTGCAACCAGTATTTAAAAATTGTAAAGCATATGTAAATGGAGTCTCTGGTGATTTATTTAATAGAGGATTATGCTTGCCTTCTGGAACCAATATTTCTAATAAGGATTTAAAAAGAGTAGTTAATAAAATAAAAGAATTATATGAAGCTTAGACTTCAAAATCTGCAGCGAATTTACAAGCAAATTATCATGTTGATTGTTGATGTTCTGACTTTATTTTTAGCTTTGTGGTTAGCTTTTGTTTTACGATTAGGTGAGGCCTATCCTGTAGAATATCTTCTTCCATCATGGTGGTTGTTTCTTGTAATACCAATAATAATGATGCCGCTTTTTGTGAAGTTAGGCTTATATCGTGCAGTTTTGCAATATATTGGAATTAATGTTATAACTACAACTTTTAAAGCTACAACCATTTCGTGTTTAATTGTAGGGTTTTTTATGATGTTTTTTCGTGAATCAAATTTACCAAGATCAGTGTTGCCAATATTTTGGTTTATAATAAATATCTTTATTATTTCAAGTCGTTTCTTGTTTAAGGGTTATTTGTATTCTTGGGATAGTTTTGTAAATTCTAGAAAACAGACTATTATCTATGGAGCGGGAAATGCAGGAGTTCAGCTCATTGAAAGTTTGAAAAAAAGCTCTGTTTATGCGCCAATTGCCTTTATTGATGATGATAAAACAAAACAGGGTACTATTCTTAATTTTTTAGAGGTTTTCCCATACAGTTCAATTGAGAATCTTATTAAAAATAAAGAAGCAAAAGTTTTGCTTTTAGCTGTTCCTTCTGCAAATGTAAAACAAAGAACACAAATACTAAAGAAATTATCAAAACACCCTATTGAGGTTAAAATTTTGCCTTCAATGGACAATATAGTAAATGGGGTAGTTTCTATTGATAATATAAAACATGTTGAAGTTGGTGATATCTTGGGAAGAACAGTAGTTTCTCCAAAGAAAGATTTGCTAAAAAGAAATATTTCAGGAAAAAATATTTTGATTACTGGCGCTGGAGGAAGTATTGGTTCTGAGCTGTCAAGACAGATCATGAAACTTTCTCCAAATAAGGTTGTGCTGTTAGATAACTCAGAATTTAATTTATACAATATACATTTAGAGCTTGTTAGTAAAGATTTTTCAATTGATTTGATTCCATCACTTTGTACGGTTACAAATTACCATCAGTTGAAGAAGATTACTGAAATGAATAAGATTGATACAATTTATCATGCGGCCGCCTATAAGCATGTTCCTATGGTTGAAATGAATGTTGTTTCTGGAACCTATAATAATGTTGTTGGGACTTTTAATGTCGCAAAAGTTGCTGATGAATTAAATTTGGAAAATTTAGTTCTTGTTTCTACAGATAAAGCAGTCCGACCTACAAATGTGATGGGAGCCTCAAAGAGAATGTCAGAATTAGTATTACAAGCATTTTCTGAGAAAAGCAACACATGTTTTTCAATGGTTCGTTTTGGTAATGTATTAAATTCTGCTGGTTCAGTAGTGCCTCTGTTCAGAAATCAAATAAAAAAAGGAGGACCTGTTACTGTAACTCATAGAAATATTACAAGATATTTTATGTCAATCCCAGAAGCAGTTGAGCTGGTTATACAATCAGGAGCTATGGCAAAAGGAGGTGATGTTTTTGTTTTAGATATGGGGGAGCCAATTAAAATTATTGATTTAGCTTATAAAATGATTCATCTAAGTGGGCTTACACCTATTGATAATGAAAACCCTGATGGAGATATAAGAGTAGAATTTACTGGACTTAGACCTGGGGAAAAATTATATGAAGAGTTATTGATTGGAAATGATGTAGTTCAATCAGAACATCCCAGGATTATGCAAGCTAAAGAAAGTAAATTATCAATGCAAGACATACTATATTGTATCGGTCTTATTAAATCCTCTAGAGAAGGTCAGGATGAAAAGGTTGTTAAAGAACTCTTGTTGAAATATGTTGATGGTTACACATCAGAAGTAGTATAATCCTGTTATTTTTGTAAAATGAATATTATTGTACTAGGAGCAGGTGCATTTGGAACAGCTATTGCTAATGAACTTTCAGTAAATACTGAAAATAATGCAGTATTGTTTTCCAGAAACAAAGAGAAAGTTGAAGAGATTAATTTACACAATACTAATCAATCTTGTTTCCCTAACAAACATCTTACAAAGCATCTACGGGCTTCTTTTGATAAAAAGGAAATTCAAAGAGCAGATGTTATTTTTATTGCATTGCCATCACCTATTATTATAGAGTATCTAAAAAAATTAAGACCGTACTTTTCAAAAAGTGTACTGCTTGTTAATTTATCGAAAGGATTATTAGAAAATGGAGTAACAATAGTAGATAGAGTAAAGATAGAGTTAAATACTGAGAATGTTGTTGCATTAAAAGGGCCTTCTTTTGCGGTTGAGATTATGGAACATGCAGATACATTGTTAACTCTTGGTTATTCAACAAGAGAACAATATGAAATTATCAATAAAATAATTATTGACACTGCATTGCATATTGATTGTACAACTGATATTAGGGGTGTTGAGGTTCTTAGTGTTCTAAAAAATATTTATGCTTTAGTTTTGGGTATTGTAGATGCAAAATACAATTCTCCTAATACTCGTTTTATGATATTAACTAAAGCATTTTCAGAAGTTAGGGTATTGTTAAGGGCATTGGGTGGTGCTCACGACACTTTGTTCTTGGCTTGTGGTTTTGGTGATTTATGCTTAACATCACTTAACGATTTGAGTAGAAACAGAACTTTAGGATTGTTAATTGGAAAAGGCTTTTTTAATGCTGATTATAAATCAAATTCTGTGATTTTGGAGGGATTGAAAGCAGTTGATTTAGTTCATAGTTTTCCATTGGATCATGTTATGGATACTTTACCTTTATTAAATAAGTTACATTCGTTTTTTGGGAGTAAGGAAAATGTACTTTCAATACAGTTTGATAAGCTAGTAGACCAAAAGTTTAAAACTGTTTTGACTTATGGTACTTTTGATTTATTACATTATGGACATCTTGAAATATTAAGAAGAGCAAGTTCACTAGGAGATAAATTAATAGTTGGAATTTCAACTGATGAATTTAATGAGTTGAAAGGCAAAACGTGTATTTTGCCATACGAGAAAAGAAAAGAGCTATTAGAATCACTTGATTATGTTGACAAAGTAATTCCAGAAGATAATTGGGAACAAAAAGTTTCAGATGTTAAAGAAAATGATGTAGATATTTTTGTAATGGGAAATGACTGGGAAGGAAAATTTGATGAATTAAAAGCTTATTGTAAAGTGATATATTTTCCAAGAACAAAGGGCATCTCAACAACTAAATTAAAGTCAATTTTAAAAGAAGAAGAGTAAGCTATTAATGAAAATTGATGCTGAAATAATTAATAAAGAGGATTTTAAAACAATTCTTAATAATTTTTTTTCACTTACATTGCTTAAGGTATTGACCTATATTTTACCTTTAATTACGTTTCCATATTTAATTAGAGTATTAGGGGTAGAAAAATTTGGGCTTATTATGTTTGCTCAGGCAACAATGTATTATTTTGAGATTGTCGTTGATTTTGGGTTTAATCTTTCAGCTACTAGAGAGGTTGCTTTAAATGCTAAAAAAGTAAATAAATTAAATGAGATTATTAGTGCTGTATTTAGTATTAAGTGTTTTTTATTAATCATTTCCTTTTTAATTTTATTTATAGTGCTTAGTATTTTTGATCGCTTCACAGATGATTATTTAATTTATTATTATTCCTTTTTAAAAGTAATTGCCATTACTTTTTTTCCAGTTTGGTTTTTTCAAGGAATAGAGAAAATGAAATATGTAACTTACATTAACATCGTTTCTAAATCCATATATACAGTTCTGATATTTGTGTTTATTCAAACTGAATCAGATTATCTGTTGGTGCCTTTAATTAATGGTTTTGGTTTTTTTATTGGAAGCCTATTAGCTTTGTATTATGTATTTAAGCATTTTAAGCATGTTTTTGTGTTTAATTCTTTCGCAATAATTAAACAGCATTTTATAGATAGTTCTATGTTCTTTTTATCTAGAGTTTCTGTATCGCTATATACTTCTAGTAACACTTTTGTACTGGGTCTAGTAGCAAGTAATCTTACGGTAGGTTATTATGCAATAGCAGAAAAATTATATATGGTTATTCGCCAACTATATCAGCCAATTGTACAGGTGATTTATCCATATATTTCTAAAAGTAAGAATTTGGTTTTTTTCAAGAAGCTATATCCAGTAGTTGTATTACTAAATTTTATTGGAGTTTATATTCTTTGGGTTTTTGCTCCTGAGCTGATTTATTTGGTATCCAAGGAATATTTTTTAGAATCTATTAAAGTATTTAGGATTTTACTTGTTGTATCATGTATTGTTGTTCCCTCTATTTTAATTGGTTATCCATTTTTGGCTGCTTTAGGATTTAAAAATGAAGCAAATTATAGTACAATTATTGGTTCTCTTTTTCATGTAGTTATTTTAGGTATTTTATATTTTAGTAATCTGATAAATATGTATAATATAGTTTACTTGCTGTTAGCAACTGAGTCGATTGTTCTGTTATATAGATATTATGCAGTATATAAAAATAAACTTTTTCAAATCGCCTGACATGATAAAGAAATATATTAAGTACTTGCCTAAAATATTGAATCCTTTAATGTATATTATTTATTGTTTAGTATATTTTATTCCTAGAAATAAGAAAAATTGGGTTTTTGGTTCTGGAGTAGGATTAAATTTTAGCGATAATGCAAAATATTTATTTTTGTATTGTACTTCTTTACCGGAAATTAATTCTTTTTGGATAACAAGAAATAAGACTTTGGTAGAAAACTTAAGGAGTGAAGGGTTAAAAGCATATTATAAATATAGCTTAAAGGGTTTATGGTTAAGTATTTCATCTAAGGTATATGTATATGATTCTCGGACAGGAAGTATTAATCATTGGGTCTCAGCAGGAGCTCTTAGAGTAAATCTTTGGCATGGGTCACCATTAAAAACAATTGACAGAGACATTACGGTTAAGCATAATGCATTTTATATTGGTAATCATACTTGGGGTCCAAAACGATATCTTGTAAGGATGATGATGCCAGAATGGTTTGTGGTGGCTGATTTAATGATAGCTACTTCTGATAAAGTAAAAGGTTATTTTAAGTCAGCTTTTGGCTCGGAAAAAATTGAGGTCACAGGCTATCCCAGGAATGATATTGTTATCAATCCTAATTTGTATGCAAGACATTTGGGATTTGAACAACAAATTATTGAATCTATTACTACTGAAAAAACAATTTTGTATGCACCTACTTTTCGTGATACAAATCGTTTTGCTAGAGAAACTCCAATTGAATGGGAAAAGTTAAATAATTTATTAATAAAACAAAATGCTACTTTTCTAATTAAATTACATAGGCATGATTACTCTATGGTAATGAAAGAAGAGTATAGTAATATTAGAGTGTTAGATAATGAAAGTGATATGTACCCATTATTTACTAAAGTTGATCTTTTAATCACAGATTACTCATCTATTTTCTTTGATTTCTTATTAACAGATAAACCAGTATTGTTTTACCCTTATGATAAAGATGAATATCTGAATATGGACCGCTCTATGTATGATGATTATGACACAGTAACACCAGGTTATAAGGCTTATGATTATTCTGATTTTCATAAAAAGTTAGAATTGTTTTTTGAACAGCCAAATGCATTAAAGGAAGGTGATTTAGATTATCAGAAAATTAAGAAAATGTATAATAAGTATAGTGATTTCAATGGTGCAAAGCGTACTTATGAGTTTATTAATTCAAACCTATATAGTTTTTGAGGCAAGGATTAAAAAATAGAATTGTTTCAGAATTATATTTCTTAATACTATTATTCCCCATTTGGTGGATTCTAGGCATGGAACAATTTATTTGGGTCATCTCAGTTGGCTTGATTTTTATACAATTTTTAATATATAGCAAATTTCAATTTAAAATGAATATTCTTGGATTATTGTTGTTATTTTTCCTTGTGATCTATGGGATTTCATTTATTAGCATTACTGAGAAAATGAGATATATAACCTATTTTAGAAACTTGAGCACCTATCTAACAGCTTTTATGCTTGTTATTGTAGTGTGGAATATTGTTGATGAATGGTGGCAGGTTGAGAAATTATTAGGGGCTATTATTTTTGTAATGCTGATAGCATCTATTGTTGGAGTTTTAGCTTTCATATTCGATTCATTTAGAGTTAGATTTAAATCATTGGCAGGTTTTTTTATGCCCTCATCAATATCAAGTACAGGTTATGGAAGTGTAATTGCTATTAGAAATGTAGGTTTTTATAATTGGTTTATTGGTTTGGGTGAGTATTTTAGGGTCAGTTCCTTTTTTTTGTATTCAACTATGTTTTCTTCTACATTAGCAATTGTATTACCAATTGCAATGTTTCTTAAAAAAATAAACATTGGTATAAAAAAAACTTACTTTACAATAGTAGTTATAATTATGGGTTTAGCGCTTTTAGCTACAACAGGGCGTGTTGCAATATTAGCAATATTTATTGCGTATTTTATTTTTAAATTTCTCTCTATTAAGAATTTTAGTATTCGTTTTTCTATTATTGCTTTTTCTTTTTTCTTTATCTTACTATCTTTACTTTGGCTTGAACAAACTGGATTACTTTATCAGATTATTGATTTTGCTTTATATTCAAGGGGTAAAGGTAGTGCAAACGCAAGGTCTAAAATATATATTCAAACCTTTGAAGGTTTTTTAGAACGACCAATTTTTGGATGGGGAACTGAAAGAGATGTTAAGGGCTTAGCATATCCATTAGGATCCCATAGTTATTATCTTGGGACGTTATATAAACAAGGTGTGGCTGGTTTAATATTGTTTTTAAGCATTTTTGCAAATGTTTGGACTAATATTAAAGTTAAGAATAATTTAAATTACCGGGTTTCTTTATTTTACAGATATGGTCAATTTATGTTATTAGTATTTCTTATTAATAGCTTTACAGATGTTTTAGATTTAGATGCAACTACTATGATGTTTTTATGGGTTATTATTGCACTCTTAACTGTTTCTAAAAGATTATCTACTAATCCCCAAAATCAATTCAATGATTAATCTTATTGTTAGAGATAAAAGTTCAAAAAGACCAACTACTTTCTTAAATCCATTTTCATATATTGTTGCAAGGAGAAATATTAAACACCTAAGCCAGTTTAATATTGAAATTGATGGAGGGATGTTAGTGGTAGTTTTAAGATTTTTTGGCATTAGAGTTAAAAGGAAAAGTTTTGATATGACTTCTTTAGCACCTCTTGTTTTTGAAAATGCAATTAAGAATAATCAATCAGTTTTTTTTATAGGCACTAAACCAAAAGTTATTGACGTGGCTATTCAGAATATTCAGAATCAATTTCCTGAGTTAAATATTTGTGGTTATAGAGATGGATATATGTCAATTGAAGAAAGAGAATCGGTGCTTACAAAAGTTAAGAGTCTTAATCCGTATTTTGTCATTTGTGGTATGGGAGCCCCTTTGCAAGAGCAATTCCTGATTGATCTGAAAAATATTGGATGGGTTGGAAAAGGGTATACATGTGGCGGGTTCTTGCATCAAACTGCTGATGGAATCGAGTATTATCCTAAGTGGATAACTGAATTTGGTTTAAGGGCTTTTTATAGAATGTATGATGAGCCTCAGTTATTAAAAAGATATTTTATCAACTATCCTATTGCAATGATTGTGATTGTATATGACTTGATTAAGTATAAAATGAGTTAGATTAATTCCCTACCTTTACATCAAATTTTAGAAAATGAAAAGCAAAGTTGCATTAATCACAGGTATTACAGGGCAAGATGGTTCTTATTTGGCAGAATTCTTGTTAAAAAAAGGGTATAAAGTTCATGGAATAAAAAGAAGAGTATCCTCATTTAATACAGATAGAATAGAGCATTTATATGAAGGCCCGTATATTGAAAATAGAAATTTGATTTTGCATTATGGTGATATGACAGATTCTATGAATCTGACTAAAATTATAAAGGAAGTTCAGCCAGATGAAATTTACAATTTAGCAGCAATGAGCCATGTCCATGTTTCTTTTGAAATTCCTGAATATGTCGCTAATACTGATGGAATTGGAACACTAAGACTTTTGGAAGCAATAAGGTTATTAGGCTTATCTGATAAAACAAAAGTTTATCAAGCCTCAACTTCTGAGTTATTTGGTAAAGCACAAGAAGTTCCTCAGTCTGAATCAACACCTTTTTACCCTAGAAGTCCTTATGCAGTTGCAAAGATGTACGCTTATTGGATTACAGTTAATTATCGCGAGGCCTATGGTATTTTTGCTTGTAATGGGATTTTGTTCAACCATGAGTCGCCCGTTAGAGGTGAAACTTTTGTTACTCGTAAAATTACTCGTGCTGCATCAAAAATTGTATTAGGATTGCAGGATAAATTATACTTAGGAAATTTAGATGCCAAAAGAGATTGGGGACATGCTAAGGATTATGTGCGTATGATGTGGATGATATTACAAACAGAAGTTGCTGAAGATTGGGTAATTGCAACAGGTAAAACGACTACAGTTCGTGATTTTGTAAAAATGTCTTTTGCTCATGCTGGAGTAGAATTAACATTTAAAGGTGAAGGTAAGGATGAGAAAGGTATTGTTATGTCTTGTTCTAATCCTAATTACAAAGTTGAGATAGGAAAAGAGGTAGTTGCTGTTGATCCAACCTATTTCAGACCAACTGAGGTTGATTTATTGATTGGAGATCCAACAAAAGCAAATACTCAATTAGGTTGGATTCCAGAATATAACTTGGAAAAATTGATAAGTGAAATGATGGAATCAGATTTGAAATTGATGACGAAAGACCAGTACTTGAAGGACGGAGGCTACACCATTAAGAATTATTTTGAGTAAAATGAAAAAAGATAGTAAAATCTATATTGCTGGGCATAGTGGCTTGGTTGGCTCTGCAATTGTTAAAAATTTAAAAGCAAAAGGGTATAGTAATATTGTTTATCGCACACATTCAGAATTAGATTTAACGAACCAAGAGGATGTTAAAAAATTCTTTCAGATAGAAAAGCCTGAATTTGTAATTTTAGCAGCTGCAAAAGTGGGGGGTATTATAGCTAATAATAGATATAGAGCTGATTTTATTTATGAAAATAGTATGATTCAGAATAATGTGATTCATCAATCATATTTGCAAGGAGTTAAAAAATTATTGTTTTTAGGAAGCACTTGTATTTATCCAAAAAATACAGAACAACCTATTGTTGAAGAAAGTTTAATGACCTCTGAATTAGAATATACTAATGAGCCTTATGCAATTGCTAAGATAGCGGGAATAAAAATGTGTGAGAGTTATAATTTGCAATATGGCACAAACTTTATTTCAGTAATGCCGACTAATTTATATGGTCCGAATGATAATTTTGATTTAGAAAAATCCCATGTCTTACCTGCTTTAATTCGTAAAATTCATTTAGGGAAATGTTTGCAACAGAACAAATGGAATTCTATTAAATTGGATTTAGATAAAAACCCAATTGGAGGGATTAAAGGGGATTCAAATAAAGAACAGATTACTAATATCTTGTCAAAATATGGGGTTAAAGAAGATTCAATTGAGATTTGGGGAAGCGGAAACCCTAAAAGAGAGTTTTTATGGTCAGAGGATATGGCAGATGCTTGCGTATATTTGTTAGAAAACATGGATTTCAGTGATACATTTGACTCAGAAAATACTGAAATTAGAAATACGCATATTAATATTGGAACAGGTATAGATATATCAATAAAAGACCTTGCTGAAGAAATTAAATCTGTTATTGGATATAAAGGTAATTTTGTTTTTAATACATCAAAACCAGATGGAAATATGATGAAACTCACGGATGTAAGCAAGTTGAACAATTTAGGTTGGAAGCATAAAATTCCACTTGAAAAGGGTGTTGAAAAGATGTATGCTTGGTATCTTACAGAGTAGAACTATTCTTTTCTTTTTCTTACTTTTGTTCTAATGAAAGGTTATTCTAAATATTTTTGGTTCATACATTTTATTGGTGATATTTTATGTATTAATATTGCTTTTATCTTAATGTATTATCTAAAGTTTGATTCTTTTGATTTTTCAGATAAGTATCGTTTTTTAATAATTATTTTCAATGCGAACTGGATACTAGTTGCATTGATGCTAAAGCTTTATGAGTTGAATAGAATCATGAGGTTAGATAAAGTTTTGTTCAATCTTTTTAAAGCATTTGGATTTAACATTTTAGTAATTACAGCTGTTCTTTTTTCTTTAAAACAATCTCAATTTTCAAGAGAACATTTGTACGCAACATACTTAATATTATTTGGGTTAATTATGTTTTGGAGATATTTGTCAATTAAGTTAATTAGACTTTACAGAAAATCAGGATATAACTATAGGAGGGTTGTTATAGTTGGAGGAGGAGAAGTAGCTCAACAATTAAATGACTATTTTAATTCTGATGATGTTTTAGGAGTAAGGTTGCTAGGTGTATTCACCGATTCTGACTTATCTTTTGGTATAAAGGATAGTGTAAAAACTGGTACATTAGATAGTTTAGAGCAGTTTGCATTAAAAAATGATATTGATGAGATTTTCTATACTATGCCTTTAACATATACTAAAAAAATTAAAGGATTAGTTGATTTCTGTGATAGATACATGATAAGGTTTAAAGTAGTTCCTGATTTTAGAGGGTTTATATTTAAACGTGTAAACATTGATTTTTTTAATGATGTACCAGTTATTACTTTAAGAGAAGAGCCTCTTACGGATTTTATTAATAGATTTACAAAAAGAGTATTTGATTTGATATTCTCATTACTTACTGTTGTTTTTGTGTTGAGTTGGTTGTATCCTATTATAGCTGTATTAATTAAATTGTCATCAAAGGGACCTGTTCTGTTTAAGCAATCTCGTTCTGGAGTAAATAATGAAGAATTTTTGTGTTATAAATTTCGCTCAATGACAATGAGTGAAGAAGCTGATACTAAACAAGCTACAAAAGGTGACGTGAGAATAACAAAGATTGGAGCATTTTTAAGAAAATCATCTTTGGATGAGTTTCCACAGTTTTTTAATGTACTTATGGGGGATATGTCCATTGTTGGGCCTAGGCCACATATGCTAAAACATACAGAAGAATACTCTGAGTTGATACAAAAATATATGGTAAGGCAATTGGTAAAGCCCGGTATAACTGGGGCTGCTCAAGTAAAAGGGTATAGAGGAGAAACTAAAGAATTGGAAGATATGGAGGGGCGTGTGCGTTTAGATGTTTGGTATATCGAGAACTGGTCATTGTCATTGGATATAAATATAATATTTTATACGGTTTGGAATGTTTTTAAAGGTGATGAAAAAGCATATTAAATTACTTATTTTAGTTTTCTTTCCTTTTTGTTTGATTGGTCAGATTTCTAGCTTTAAACCTTATCCATATACACAATTCTCAAACTACTTTTTAGATACGATTACTTCTTATGATTCTGATATAAATCAGCATATTGAGTTAGGCTCAAGAATCAACTCTAAGATTAATTATCGTGATAATAAGATGTATAGTAGTTTACTTTTAGGTAAAGTTTTTTCAGCTAATCTTAAAAATAAGATTACACTTAATTCTAATCTCGATCATCTAATTGGAGATTTCCATCCATTAAATCAGCATCTTGCTGATTCTCTAGATTTATATTTCCCTACTTATGGAGATAAAAGGTTTAGATGGCAATTTAATTTAAAGTATAAGGTAAATAAATTTATAACTGCAGATTTTGGAAAAGGCAGGCATTTTATTGGAAATGGTTATCGTTCACTTTTATTGTCTGCTAATCATACCCCTTACCCTTACTTAAGATTGACAACAGAATTCGGTAGAGTTAAGTACTATAATTTATATACAACTTTCTTAAATCCTAATCAAAGTGATTTTGGAAGAAAGAAACATTCAACTATTCATTTTTTAGATTTTGCTATAACTGAGAATATTCACTTTGGAGTTTTTGAAAGTATTTTATGGCAATCAAAATCAGAAGAAGTTAATAAAGGCTTTGAGTTTGCTTATCTTAATCCTATCATTTTTTATCGTCCGGTGGAGTTTTCAAAACAATCTAGTAAAGGTAATGCTTTGATGGGCGCTAATTTTAATGCTACGTTCAATACAACTCTTATATATGGGCAGGCAGTGCTTGATGATATTAATATTTCACGCCAAAAAGATAGTGATGTAGAAGATTATGAAGAAGGGTTTTTTCAAAATAAGTTTGGGTTTCAGATTGGAGTACAAACTAAATATAAAGGAGTTGATTTATTAGCTGAGTACAATCAAGTCCAACCTTATACTTATGGGCATAGAACAATATTGCAAAATTATTCTCATATGAACGAAGCTTTAGCTCATCCTTTGGGAGCCAATTTTAAGGAAGTAGTTTTGGTGGCCAATTATAAAAAAGATAAATGGATGTATAGCATTAAAGTTACAACTTCAAAAGTAGGTTTGGATTCGTTAGACACTCATTATGGACAGAATATCTTTGAATCAGATTATGAAGCAAGTACAGGGGGTCAATATTCTTATGGGAACTATAACGGGCAAGGGTTTTTAACTCAACTAAACACTATGTATGCTGAAATCTCTTATGATTATAAAGGGTTTGATATTTTTTGTTCATTATTCTATAAAAGTAAGAAGTCTGAACTATTAGATCAGACTTCTTACTTTTATTCATTAGGATTGAGGACTTTTCCATTCTCAACATTCACTGATTATTAAAATTCTAATTTCTCTCCATCTTTATAAGCAACTATAAAGCTGTTAGTATACCCTTTCCTTCTCATTTCTTCTTGGAATTCCTCTGCCTCATCTAAGCTATAAAATAGCCCAGCTAAATAAGCTGTTTTTCTCTCATCAATAGGGATTGTAATTACATGCTCTTCATTAAATAATGATACTGGAGTATCAAAATCTCCGAAAGTACCAAGGTTTAGCCTAAAGATATAAGGAGCGCCTCCTTGTGCTATTTGATCTTCCTTGCTGAATGAGCGCATTAAGTTATCTCGTGCTTTGAGGTAAGATTTGTGAATATTAAGAGCTTTTTTATCTTCTCCTTCATTTTTATAGATGTAAATTAAATTCTCATAAGCAGGTAAGAATAATCTTTCTTGTTTTATTGATTTTTTAAATAGTTTTATGGCTTCTTTTAAATTTAAAGAAGAGGCAGTTGTGTGTTTTACACTACCATCTCTGTTTTTACGAGCAGATCTTGCTGAAAAATCAGCATAAGCAACAGCCAAATTATATGTCCATTTTTGATTGCTGTAAATTTTTGATGTGATTGCTTTTAAGTATCTTTTAGCTTGACCTAGCCCTCTTTTATCTTGCAACGCAAGGTAAGAAATTGCTAAATTTGCTCTAGAGAAGTTTAGCCCATCTTCAGATATTTTTCCTCTTTTCAATCTTTTTTCTGCATTTTTAAGATTCTTTTGAGCTGATTTATATTCTTTTTTAGCAAGAGCTTTGGCTCCTAAATTATACTCTCCAATCCCTTCTTGAATTTGAATCATACTTCTTTCATCAATTTTACTCACTTTATCAAACTGTAAGTGATCATCCTTTTTTATAATTTGTAAATTAGTTACATCTGCTTTTTTTCCTCTAGGAACAATAGCTCTTTTAATGTTATTAGTTTTAGCAACATCCTTTACTTGAGATTTTGTTTTTTTATTTTTTCTATCAAGTTTTTCAATAGCTGTTTGCATTCTATCATTAACTCTGTTTGCATCATCATCATTTCCAGAATTTCTATAAAGTGCTTCCAGAGTTATAAATGCTTGAAAGTCAAATTCAGCTTTACGAATTAAGGCACTTAATAATGAAGCGGCTTCATTTTGATTTCCTGAAAAATAATGGCCCATAGCAATATTATAAGTCCAATTATTATCATTAAAAGCCTTTGATGTAATTAAATTTAAATATCTATTTGCTACTGCTAGATCCTCTCTATTTCCTGTTTTTGCATAAGAAAGAGCCATATTTGCATGTATGTAGTTTAGGGCATCTGGAGTTAATTTTGCTCTTTTGTAGCGCTTCATTGCTGCCTTAAACTCAATTAAAGCTGCATCATATTCTTTATTTTCCATCAAATTAAAAGCAGCAACATAATGCTCTTCAGCTTTCTTTGTTTGGTCAATAGTTCTCTTAGTAATGTCTTTTTGATTTTCGTATTGCAAAATCTTTTCTACATCAGATATAGGTTTCCATTCAAAGGCCGTAATTCCATCTGTATATGAGGTGTCAATAGCTGAGATAGTTGCGAAAATATTTGTCGTAAATACGATTAGAGCTATTGAAAGTATGATTCTTTTTATCATCTTATTTTTGTTTTCTTTTATTGTGTGCCAAATTATAAAAAATTATTGAAGTACAATTCTGTAATTCATAATCTGATTATTTTGTTCAACTTGAATGAAATAAATTCCTTTAGCAAATGTAGTTAAATCAATTTCTGACTTGCTATAGTCGTTACTATTGTTTTCAACTGAAAAAAGTTGATTACCTAAAGTGTTAAGGACTATGATTTTTTGAATGTTAGAACTTCCTTCAATTGTCAGTATTCCCATAGTAGGGTTTGGGTAAACACTAATATTATTGTCAAGATTATCTATTACGCTTATATTATAATTTAAGGTATATGAAACGTCTTCACAATCTTCATCCGTAACTACTACATAGTATTCTCCAACTGATGAGGGCTCATAAATTTCAGAATTTTCCCCTGTAATTAGAGTCCCATTTGCATAATACCATTGATACGAGTCAAAACCACTAGTTGCTTCAATTGTGTTTCCACTGATCCAAATATTGATTGCTAATGGGAATGGTTCGTAAACTATAGTTGTGTTAGTTGCTAAGCATCCATTTGAATCAGTAATAGTAAGATTGTAAATTCCAGCACATAAGTTAGTTGTATCACCTCCCCAGTCATAAGAATAAGGTGGAGTCCCACCAGATATATTTTCAAAAACCTCCCCATCACAATCCCCATAACAACTTACAGAATCAGCATTCGTGATGCTTATGATTGGACTAGGTTGAATAATTTCAGCAGATGCTGAACTCAAACATCCATTAAAGTCAGTTACTAAATAAGTATAAGTACCTATTGAAAGATTATCAAAAACATTTGAGTTCTGATAAGTATTTCCACCATCATCAGAATAGTTATATGGGGTTAACCCCCCAGAAATAAATAGCTCAACCTGTCCATTATTTATACCATTACAGCTAACATTAACTGTAGATGTTTGTGTATAAATTGAATCAGGGTTTGCTAGAGATATTGAGTCTGTAATAGTACATCCATTTTGATCAGTTGCAGTTATTGTGTAGTTTCCGCTAGATAAAGTCGTAATGTAAGTTGTAGCTAAATTTGACCATAAATAATCAAAACTTTGTGTTCCTCCCCAAACATTTATTGCTGCTTGAGTTGTTCCGTTATGACATAAAATTGAGTCGGTTGTTAATATAGTTGATAATGGTTGTGGTTGGTAAATATTAAAGGTATCAATAATTATTGTGATTGAGTCATCTAAAGTTAAGATATATTCTCCATAACAAAGGTTACTGATGTTAGCAGTAGATGCTGCAAACCCATTTGGTCCAGTCCAACTGTAAGTATAAGTTGAATCTCCACCATTTGCAGAAATAAATAAAGAAGCATTACAAGAATCATAACAACTTATAGTTATCACACTGTCAAGATTTAATGATAATGAAGATGGTTGGGTAAGCTCAACAAAAGTATCTAAAGAACAAGAATTACTATCAGTAATATTTAGAACATAAATTGCGCTCATCAAATTATCAATATCTTCTAAATTAGAAGAGAAAGCTAATGGATTTGTCCAATAATAAGTTAAATTACCAACCCCGCCACTAGCAGAAATATAGATACTTCCATCATTACCTGCATAAGTTGAGATATTTGAGATGGAGTCAATTGAAAATGAAATTGTACTTGGCTCATTTATTGTTGCAGAACTATTAGCAGTACATCCATTTCCATCACTTATTGATAAGTCGTACAGTCCTGCACATAGATTTGAAATGTCTGCTGTTGTGTCTGGTAAGCTTGTCCATGTGTAAGAATATGGTAAGAGACCACCAAAAGAGCTGCTAATTATTTGACCATCACAAATACCATTACAACTAATGTTTGTAGACGTGAGTGTTGAAACTAATTCAGTAGGTTCGTCTAGAATAATTGTATTTATGGTAGTACAACCATTAGCATCTTGAATTGAATCAGTATAACTACCAGCAGATAAATTAGAAGTTATTAATGATGATTGAAGCGATCCATTTAAATAGTTGTCAAACGGAGCTTCTCCTCCATTTATTTGAATAACAATCTCTCCATCATTTCCTCCAAAGCAAGAAATTTCATAGTCACTAAAATTAGTTGTACTGTATGTTGTGTATAAGCTGTCAGGTTGAGTTATTATAATAGTGTCATATATAGTACAACCATTTAAATCAGCAACTGTATAGGAGTATATTCCTGCAGGAACACCAATTGGAGTAGTGAAATAATCAAAAGGGTATGGAAGGGTATAGGTTAACGTGTCCCATCCTAAAATATAATTAGTATCATTAGGAGCATTTCCAATTGTTCCGCCAAAGAAATTAACTGTAGCTACTCCATCATTTACTCCAAAACAACTAATATTTGTTTGAGTATAAGAGGATGTTAGTTCTGCTGGTTCAGAAATTGAAAATACAATAGTATCTGAACATTGTTGCCAATTCAAGTCTGTTATAATACAAGTGTAATTTCCAGGTGTTAAATTATTGATTTCATTAGTAGTATCTCCATTATTCCAATTGTAAGAATAACTACCACTTCCATTTTGCAGTGTTAAAATACTAGCGTTTCCATCATTAAATCCATTACAAGTGATATCTACATGATTTGAGCTGTCAACTCCAAAAGCTGAACAATCAACTAAGCTCAGATTAGTAGTGTCTCCAGTGGCTAATGTTTGTATGATATTCCCGCTTAAATCAACTTCTTTTGTTGTCCAATTTGCGGAATAGGTTCCGTAATTTGCAGATGGCCAGAATTTCACTCTTATAATTATCTGCTGTGTTACCCCTTGATTAATATCTTGTCCGCTGGTGTCAGTAGCTGAGGAGCTCCAAAAACCAACTGCATCTCCATTTCCGTTAATATAATATGGGATAGTTGGCCAGGCTCCAGTATAAGGATTATACCATTTTAATACAAGGTCATTTACTCCAATTGCTAGGCTGTCATGTGCAATTATAAATTCAGGACGCACTCTTAAATTACAGTCACTAGTATTTGTTAGTGATAAAGTGTCATAAGACCATTGCATAGGATTATATAATGGATTAGGCCCAAAGCCTTCTGATTGTTGTGTTAAACTCTTATTACAAGCAGGCGGACTAACAATAATAACTCCTTTCATCCCCATTGAGACATGTGACTGGCATACATAATAGTACGTATTTATACTGTCAGCAGTCCAAGAACCTCCACCATAAGGAATGTTGAATCCATTGTTCGATGTTGAATCATTATTATTGAATGATGTTTCTGATACTTCAACAGCATTATGACTAGCTGAAATGTTAAAACTAATGGTGTCACCAATAGTTACTTGTAAAGTATCTGGGCTAAATGTGAGTCCTGAGTTTGTAATTGTTTGTGTAAAGCCTGTTGTAAATGTTAAAAATGATAGAGATATAATTAAATAGATGTGCTTTATAAGTGTATTTATTTTTTTCATTTTTGTTTATCCTTTATTCTGCAAATATACGAATTCTATATTTTGTAAGCTTATGCTGTGATTTACTTACATTATATTATGATAGTTACTTGTTAATTGAGGGTTTTGGTTTTCTTCTAGAAGCTTTTTGTACTCAATTCTAGCTATTCTACTTAAATAGTGCTGTTTTGGTTTGTAGGGATCTAAAGATTTCTCTCTCTCTCTCTCTCTCTCTCTCTCTCTCTCTACCAGTGTTTGTTTTTCCCCTAAAGTAGGGAAATATTAATTGTATTTATTACTATAATTATAATGTTTGTTTGGTGAAGTAACCTTTGTTTTGTGATTGCGTAAATACTAGCATGAGAAATGACTACTTTATTAAGTTTTTATTGTTAATAACTAAAAATAAGGTGATTAATAGTATGTTTATCTCAAATATTTGTTTAATTTTAACCCCAGGTTTACGACAAAAAACCACAATTTATATGATTAAAATCTTCTATTTACAGGTTAATCCTGTTTGTAATTTAGGCACTATTTGGTGCTGTATTTTGTCGTATATTATTTTTGGTAGTTCAACCATTGTGCAATTTGTATAGTGGTTTTTTTACATTTATATTAACTCTTTATTAATTAAAACTTGTATTATGAAAACAAATTTTGACAAAAAAAGCCCTAAGAGACTCTTAGGCTACTTAATGGCTTCAGCCTTGGTATTTTTTACTGGTTCTGTAATTGCTCAGACTAATCATGATGTTCTTATTGATAGTCCAACAAATACATTTGCTCCGACTGCATTAACGATTGATGTTGGTGATACGGTTACTTTTACAAATGATGGTGGATTCCACAATGTAAACGGTGATTTATCAACTTATCCTAATAATGCTGATGGTTCTTTGTATAGCGGTGCTGCAAGTTCTTCTTGGGTAACTTATGTTTGGGTTTGTAATACAGCCGGTAATTATGATTATCAATGCGATCCTCACCTTGGTTTGGGTATGGTAGGTTCTATTACTGCAAATGGTCCGCCTCCTGTTTTAGGATGTACGGATGCTAATGCAACTAACTATGATCCAGCTGCAGATACAGATGATGGTTCATGCGTTTATCCTTGTCTTGATAATGCAATAGTTTATACTCCGGGTAGTTATCCTTCTGAGAATTCTTGGACTATCACTGATTGTGATGGGACTGTTTTATTCTCTGGTGATGGTGCTACAGGTTATGATGGTTGCGATGTGTTACCAGCTATTTATACATTGAATCTTGTTGATTCATATGGAGATGGTTGGAATGGTGGTGAATTATCAATAGACGGTGTAGTATACACTCAAGATGATGCAAATTATTCTTGGCCATATACTTCAGATGCTACGGAATCTTACCAAGTTGGAGTATGTCCAGTTTATGGATGTACTGATACAACTGCTGCTAACTTTGATGCTGCAGCTGATACTGATGATGGATCATGTACTTATGGTGTTGCTGGTTGTATTGACATGAATGCTTGTAACTATGATGCAGCAGCTACTGCTGATGATGGTTCTTGTACTTATGCTGTTGCTGGTTACGACTGTACTGGAGCTTGTTTATCTGGTGAAGAAGTTACTTTAACTCTTACTGATTCTTACGGAGATACTTGGAATGGAGGTACATTAACTGTTAATGGTGTGGTTTATGACCAACCTACAACTGCTCCTTTTGGTACAGGAGGTGGTTCTGATAGTTATACTTTCTGTATGGATTTATCAGTTTGTACTGATATTATTTATACTGCTGGATCTTATTCTTCTGAGAACTCTTGGTCTCTTAGTGATGCTTCTGGTGCTGTAATAGCTTCAGGTGGTGATGCTAGTGGAATCGTAGGAAACACTCCTGGATTTGATTGTGCAGGTGCTTGTTTAACTGGTGATTTAGTTACTATTACTTTGTATGATTCTTACGGAGATACTTGGAATGGAGGTACATTAACAGTTAATGGTGTGGTTTATGACCAACCTACAACTGCTCCTTTTGGTACAGGAGGTGGTGCTGATAGTTATACTACATGTGTTGACTTAACTGCATGTACAGATATTATCTATACTGCTGGATCTTATTCAACTGAGAATTCATGGGATGTAGTTGATGCAACTGGTACAGTTATTGCTTCTGGTGGTAATGCTTCAGGAAATGTTGGTGCATGCGCCGTTTATGGTTGTACTGATCCTGCTGCTGCTAACTATGATCCTGCTGCAAATACTGATGATGGTTCTTGTATCGTTTGTAATGACAACTGGGTAACAATTTCTTGTGGAGGAGGATCATTCCAAAGTGAAGTTTCTTGGACTCTTTTAAATTCTGCAGGTACTCCTGTACTTACTGGAGGAGCTGGAGTGTTTGGTGCTCCTTTTACTATGGACATGTGTTTACCTTCTGACTGTTATACAGTTGATATGGTTGATTCATATGGTGATGGATGGAACGGAAACATTTTTGAAATTTCTATGATGGGTGTTTCTGTTGGTTCAGCTACTATATCTTCAGGTTCTGCTGGTACAGCTGATATTTCAGTTGGTGCTATTTGTTATGTATACGGATGTACAGATACTGCTGCTGTAAATTATGACGCTTTTGCAACTGCTGATGATGGTTCATGTGTGTACACTTGTACTGCTGCTCCTTACTGTGAAAACTTTGATTTAGGAGTTGGAACTTGGACTAATAATGGATGGGTGAATGATGGTGGAGGTACTACTTCTGGTTCAACTGGTCCTACTGATGATATTACAGGTGGAGCATTCTACATGTACTATGAAACTTCAACAGGATATGCTCCTACAATTGATATTACATCAGAATGTTTAGATATTTCTTCATTAGCTAATCCTACTTTATCTTTTTACAATCACATGTATGGTGCTACAGTTGGAGATTTAAATGTTTATGTTAATGGTAATCTTGAATGGACAATGTCTGGTGATCAAGGTAATCAATGGAACTGGGTTCAAGTAGATTTATCTGCTTATGCTGCTGTTGATGTTACTATTATGATTGAGGCAGTATATGGTGGTAGTTTCACTGGAGATATTGCAATTGATAATGTTTGTGTTGATGAATTTTTGGTAGTTTCTGGTTGTACAGACCCAATAGCTTTAAACTATGATCCAACTGCTAATACTGATGATGGTTCTTGTACTTACTGTCCAGGAACTATGATGACGTTAAACATGTATGATTCATTTGGTGATGGATGGAATGGTGGTACATTTACTGCTACTGGTAATAGTACTGGTCTCGTATATGGACCATATACTATCGCTTCAGGAGCTGCTGCTACTGAAATGATCTGTATGGATGATGATTGTTATACAATACAAGTTGGTGGTGGAACTTGGGATAGTGAGATCACGTGGGAGGTAATTGATCCTTCAGGAGCTATTGTTGCTTCAGGAGCTGCTCCTTATCTTAACCAAGGTGGTTTAAGTGTTGGTGTTATATGTCCAGTTTACGGATGTACTGACGTTACAGCACTTAATTATGACTCTCTTGCTACTGCTGATGATGGTTCATGTGCATATTTATGTGATGTATATGTTGCTTCTGCTAGTGTTGATGCCCCACCTTCTTGTAATGGTGCATTTGATGCTTCTGCAACTTGTTATATTGATGGTTCATTCGGTGGTGACTTTTACTTATGGAATGACCCTAATGGACAGACTGGATCTACTGCTACTGGATTAGCTGCAGGTACTTATACTTGTACTGTTACTGACTCAGTAAATGGATGTGTTTCTGTTGCTACTGTAGTGATTGACCCAACACCAGTTATCAGTATTGCAGCATTTGTTGCTGACGCAACTCCAAATAATACAAATGGAAGTGTTGATCTTACTGTTTCTGGAGGTACTCCATGTTACAATGGTAGTGCAATGAGTTTGGCTGGTGCTTCAAGTACTTCAACTCAATGGGCTTCTAATGCATTTGATGTTGTTGCAACATCAGATTTACAAATTACATCTATTGATCAGCCTTTCATGTCAGGTATGGGTACTGCAGATGTTTACTACAGATTAGGTTCTGGTAGTGGATTTGAAGCAGATCCTAATGGTTGGATGTTAGCAGGTTCTGCTAGTATTATGACTAATTTTATTGGCGATGTTAATAATATCCCAGTTTCTATTAATGTAGGTGCTGGTGAAACAGTTTGTATTTATGTTCACGGAGTTGGAGTAAACACTACATTTGGTGCTGGTGTTGATTCAACATATAATTCGGTTGTTTCCTCTGATGCTAACCTTTCTATTATAGGAGGTTTCGCTACAGGTGGAGCTCCTGGTTCTGGTACTACTTATCCTAGTGCAGGTTCATATGACTTTGGAGGTAATGTTAACTATTCCTTATCAAATTATACTTATGCATGGTCTAATGGAGCAACTTCTGAAGATGCTAATGGTTTAGGATTAGGTCCTATTTCTGTAACTGTAACTGACTGTAATGGTTGTACAGCTTCATGGACTGGATTTGTCTTAACTAACTATGCATATGGTTGTATGGATACATTAGCTTTTAATTATGATCCTGCTGCTAATACTTCTTGGGATCAAGATACTACAGGTGCAACACCTGCATGTATATATCTTGGTTGTATTGATGCTTTAGCTAATAACTATGATGCTACTGCAAATCAAGATGATGGTTCATGTACTTATTCATGTGCCTACTACGGATGGGATGCTGAGTTAACTGTAACTTTTGCTCCTGACTGGTACTCAGATGAAAATTCATGGTATATTATAAATGCACTTACTGGAGATACGGCGTTAGCTTCACAGCCTTATGCTAGTGGAGGTGCTGTTGATGTTCAAACACTTTGTGCTATGAACGGATGTTACTATGTAGATGGATACGACTCTTTTGGAGACGGATGGGGCAATGGCTCTGGTACTCTTGATATAGTTGATGCTGCTGGTAACTCAGTTTTATCTGCATTTACTTTAGGAGCTTCTACAACTTTCAATACTTCATCAGTATTTAGTGTTGGTGGAACTAACTGTACTGCAGGTTGTATGGATTCTACTTACACTAACTTTGATGTAAATGCTGTATTGGATGACGGATCTTGTTCTGACTCAATTGTTGGATGTACTGATCCTGCTGCTGTTAACTATACACAATTCTCTAACTATGATGATGGATCTTGTTGTTATGATAACTGGGTTTCAGTTTCTGTAGGTGGAGGTTCATGGCAAGGTGAAGTTGGTTGGACGCTTTCATTAGATTCAACTATTTTTGCTACTGGTGGAGCTCCTTATGCTTCTGATCTTTGTTTACCTGATGGTTGCTATACAGTTGATATGACTGACTCTTATGGTGATGGATGGAATGGTAATGTATTTGAAGCTAATTCTGGTGGTGCTGTTATAGGCTCTGGTGGATTAACTTCTGGTTCTGCTGGTTCATTTACATTTGCTGTAGGAACAGGTGATTGTGCTGTATTTGGTTGTATTGACCCAACTGCAAGTAACTATGATGCTAGTGCAACTGATGATGATGGTTCTTGTTGTTTTGACAACTTTACTTCTATTACAACAGGTATGGACTATGTAGGTACTGCTTACGACTGGGAATTTAATGGTTTATCATGGGCATTGACTCTACTTGGAGATACTGTTCCTTCAGGTGTTGGATCACAAGACCTTGGTGGTGCATGGGCTGGAGGTCCTGCAGATCTTTGTTTGCCTGATGGTTGTTATGAGTTTGCAGGTGCAGATGTTAATGGATTTGGCGTTTATGCTTGGTTCAATATTAATGGAACTCAGTATGAAGGTCCTGCTAATGGTGGAACTTATGGTTTACCAATTAGTTTATGGATTGAGGTTGGAGCTGCTACATGTCCTATAATGGGATGTACTGATCCTAACTCTTCTGACTATGATTCAACAGCTACATATGATGATGGTTCTTGTACTTACCCTTGTTTATTGGATGAAGTTACATTAAATATGTATGATTCATATGGTGATGGATGGAATGGAGGTTTCTTAACTGTTGATGGTGTAGATTACACTATTACTACTGGGGCTTTCGGTTCAAGTGATTTATGTCTTGACCTTTCAGGTTGTATTGATTTCACATGGACTGCTGGAGCTTGGGATGCTGAAGTTTCTTGGGATGTTACTGATGCTTCAGGTGCTGTTATAGCTTCTGGTGTTGCTGCTAGTACTACTTTAGGAAATGGATGTACATACTTAGGTTGTACAGATTCTACTGCTATTAACTATGATGCTAATGCTAATACTGATGATGGTTCATGTACGTACACTTGTACTGCTGCTCCTTACTGTGAAAACTTTGACGCTGGAGTTTCAGCTGATTGGTCTAACAATGGATGGACTTTAGATGCATTAGGAACTACTTCTAGTTCAACTGGTCCTAGTGATGATTATACAGGTGGTGGAAACTACATGTATTTCGAAACTAGTTCTCCTGTTGCTGCTGGAGATCAAGTTTCATTAACTACATTATGTTTAGATATTTCAATGTTAGCTACTCCTACATTATCATTCTACAATCATATGTATGGTGCTTCAATGGGAACTTTAGATGTTCTTGTTAATGGTACTAACGTATGGTCTATGTCTGGTGATCAAGGTAATCAGTGGAACTGGGCACAAGTAGATTTATCTGCTTATGCGGGTAATACAAACATTTCTATTGAGTTTGTAGGTACTGCAGCTGCTAATGCTACGGGAACTGTGTTCTGGGGTGATATGGCTATTGATGAAGTATGTGTTGATGAGTACTTAGTTGTTGATGGTTGTACAGATCCTACTGCATTGAACTATGATCCATTAGCTAATAATGATGATGGTTCTTGTACTTACTGTACTTATACTAACTATGATGTTGTTGTTGGTGGTGGATCATTCCAAGGTGAAGTTTCTTGGACGATCTTAGCTTCTGATGGAACTGTAATGCTTTCTGGTGGCGCTCCATTTGCTGGAACAGCTTGTTTACCAGATGACTGTTATACAGTTGACATGGTAGATTCATATGGTGATGGATGGAATGGTAATACAATTGATATTTCTACTGGTGGTGCTTCTGTTGGCTCCGGTGGTTTATTAGCTGGATCTGCTGGTTCATTTGACTTCTCACTTGGCGGTGTTGCTTGTCCAGTTTATGGATGTACAGATTCAACTGCTGCTAACTATGATGCTGCTGCTAATGCAGATGATGGATCATGTGATTACTTAGGTTGTACTAATCCTACTGCTACTAACTATGATGCTACTGCAACTATAGATGATGGTTCATGTACATTTGGTTGTGCGGACAATACAGTTAATGTTACAGCAGGTGGAGGAACGTATGATTCTGAAATTTCTTGGGACATTGTTGATGGTTCAGGTACTGTTGTGGCTTCAGGTTTTGCAGGAGCAACAACTACTTACTGTTTACCAGATGACTGTTATACTGTTAACATGTATGATTCATATGGTGATGGTTGGAACGGAGGTATAATCACTTTAGATGATGGTGCAGGAAATGTACTAGCTACTGATGGTTTAGTTGGCTTTGGAGTTTCTACAGGTTCGTTTACTATTGCTTTAGGCTCAGCTTCATGTCCAGTTTATGGATGTACTGACCCTGCTGCAAATAACTATGATGCTTCAGCTGATACTGATGATGGTTCTTGTACTTACTGTACTGATAATGTAGTATTGTATACTGCAGGTTCATGGTCTGCTGAAAACGACTTCACAATTACTGATTGTGCTGGTAACGTTATAGCTTCTATGACTGCTGGTGCAGGTTTTGATCAGTGTATTGATTTAGGTACTGATTATTCTGTTAATCTTGTTGACACTTATGGTGACGGATGGAACGGAGGATCTTTATCAATTGACGGTGTAACTTATACACTTGATGAAATTAATGATGATGGTGCTAGTGCTAGTTTCCAAGTAGGATTCTGTGCTGCTTATGGTTGTACTGACCCTGCAGCATTGAATTATGATGCTACAGCTAATACTGATGATGGATCTTGTACTTACTGTGTAGACGGTTGTACTGATGCTACTCAGTTTAACTATGATCCTAACGCAACATGTGATGACGGATCTTGTCAGCCATTTACTTATGGATGTACAGATGCTACTGCTTCTAACTACAATTCAACTGTGAATACTGATGATGGTTCTTGTGTTTACCTTGGTTGTACTGATGCGACTGCAGATAACTATGACGCTACAGCTACTGTAGATGATGGTTCTTGTACATATAATGTAGTTGATGGATGTACTGATCCTACAGCTACTAACTATGATGCTTCAGCTACTAATGATGATGGTTCTTGTACTTATTCTTCTGTATGTACTGAAGATGCTCCAACAGGTTTATTTGTTGATGGTATCATTCATTCTAGAGCGGTTATCAATTGGGATAACATGAATTCTAGTACATGTACAGTTGACCAGTACAGAATTAGATACAGAGAAGTTGGTACTTCTTCATGGACACAGAAAACTATGGGTGGACCTATAGGATCTTGTACATGGGGTAATCAAAGGATTGATAAGTTGTTACTTAATTTAACAGGTAATACTACTTATGAATACGAGATGAAAGCATGGTACTGTGGAGGTGGAGCAAGTTCTTGGACTGGCTTAAGCACATTCACTACAGCTGATAACTGTCCTAATGTTGGTAACTTGACAGCAGTTGGAGCTAATCCTACAAAAGCTACATTTACTTGGGATGCTTCAAATGGTTCTTATGAGTTTGTAAGATTGAAAGCTAGAGTTGACTCTATTTCAAATCCTACAGGATCTGATTGGTTCCAAATTGGTGGAGCTGGAGTTGCTTATGGAACTTATACTAAAGATAAGAATGGTTTAACTGCTGGTGAGACTTATAGAGGTCAAGCTAGAGCATTCTGTGATCCAAATGGAGGAGCTTACTTCTCATTATCTTGGACACCATTAGTATACTGGACTCAGCCAACTTCTAGAATTGAAGGAGGAACAGCAATTGCTAATTTAGATGTTTATCCTAACCCATCAAGAGACTTATTCAATGTGACTTTCACATCTGAAGATGTACAAGATCTTGAAGTTAGAGTAATCAATGTAGTTGGAGAAGTTGTTTACACTGAAAACTTACAACAATTTGTTGGTGAGTACACTAAATCAATTGATTTAGAGTCTTACACTAAAGGAGTTTACTTCTTAGAAATTACAACAAATAATGGTGTAGTTAACAAAAAATTAATCCTTCAATAAGAAGCAGTTAATTTTTAAATATGAAGAAGCCCGAGCATTTGCTCGGGCTTCTTTTTTTATGCAACTTTTGTAATCAGCTTTCGTATTTAATATTAACCTCAAAACTTAAAGCCATGAAAAAAGAAAACAATCTTCAGCTATCACTTATTTTATTATTATCATTTATTATGCTTGCTTTATCTTCTTGTGTATCTTCACACCAAGCTTGTGCTACTTATGCATATCATGATATTAAATAATGATTAGATAAGATTTGTAGTATCAGTTTTCTTATTTTAATCTAAATGTCTTAAATTTGGCAAAAATTAAGACTATGAAAACACAACTATTTACAATCGCTCTAGCATTTATTAGTGTAAATGCTTTAGCTCAAATTACAGTAACTGATTCTGATATTATCTCAGTTGGAGATATTGTGCACCAAGCTATAGATTCTATGCCTTCTAACTCAATTACTATTGGCAATTCTGGAGCTAACCAAACTTGGGATTTCTCTTCATTACAGGATATGGAAGTTGATGTAATTGATGTAATTTCTCCAGTTGGAACTCCTTATGAAAATATTCATCCTGATGCAAATATTTGTGTTGAGATGGATGGTGATCTTTTGTACTTAGATAAAACTTCTAGTGGTGTTGAAATGGTTGGGTTTGGAGATTTACCTGTTAATGTAATGATGATTCCACTTCCTTTAACATATAATTTGATTCATCAAGATGGACCAAATACAATTATGGACTCTGTACTTGTGAATAGTGGTCTTTTTGACAATTCGCTTGCTCCAGTGATTAGTTTAAATCCATTGCATGATCAGATTGATTCATTAAAGATAAGTGCAACTATTACAAGTAATTTCAATGTTGATGCGTGGGGAAATATTACGATTCCTTTAGGAAATTATGATGCATTGAGATTGAAAGTTGAAGAAACAACAACTACACAATTTTCTGTTTATTGTTCAGCAGGAGGTTTAGCAGGAGGGTGGTTTTCTGCCGAGACATTCTTTCCAATAGAAACTGAGATTGCTAATCGTTACCAATGGTGGTCAAATAATCCAATGTTTAATTTTATGCTTGCAGAATTAGAAGTGGACTCCTTTATTAATGTAGAATTTGTAACTTTTTTAACTGATAATCAAGCAGCTACAGCGCAGATTCTTCCAAACATTTTAGTTGACGTTTACCCAAACCCCACTTTGGAAACTATTACAATTTCTACTTCAATTAATAATTCTGAGTTTGTGGTTTCTGATGTAAATGGAAAAGTTTTGAGCAATGAGAGATTTAGTAAAACTTCACAGTTTAATTTTTCAGAGTATCCATCAGGAGTATATTTTGTAAAGGTTATTTCTGGAAAAAATGTAGTTTCTAAGAAAATAGTCAAGCAATAAAATATTAATAGTAAAAGCCAAGCAAATACTTGGCTTTTATATCAACTAAAGGGGCTAAATATCTAAAAACCTTTCCTTGTTTTTTGATGATGGTATCTTGCAGTCATCCTTCTTCCCAAACCATTTGTATCTATTTTTAGCAAAAACTTTATAAAAGTATTCTCTTAAAAATTCAGGTGTGATTGTTAAAAAATATGAAATGATCCAAAAGGGGGATTTCAGGTTTTGTATAATTTTTTTTATTGCCTCAGATCTTTTATGCAATTTACCTTCAGAGAAGTAGTAAACTGTATCTATGTTCATGGGGACATTAAAATCTTTTAGAAAAGATTTAGCAAATTCAGATTGTAATGAGCAAAATGACATATTATTGATTCTTTCATATTTTAATAAAAAAACAACTAATCCATTACAGAGGTTGCAAAATCCATCATAGAACACTATATTTTTACTTTCTTTCATAATTATTTTTATACTCTTAATAGCCATAAAAATACACCAAATAATTAAATTGTAATCCGTCAGACTAAAGTTGACAGTCTAGTTTGACAGTCTAGTATGTGGTTTTTGTTAATATTAACACTTTAAATTTAATAAATTCAATAATCTAGAATATAAACAACAAAGCTGAAATCAGCATAATTATGAAAAGCGAAAACTATTCACTAACTTTGGACAAAATTATTCCACTTTGTTATAAAGACGAACAAAGATATTGATTTACTTAAAGTTGGTCATAAAATTTCAAAATAGTCTTAGTAATAGTTTAGCTACCTTTGTTGTTCAAATTATTACTACAAGAAAAATATATTAATAAGGAAAACCATTTCAGTAACTAATAAGGAAAATGAAAAATACTAAAATTGCCGTTATCGGTCTTGGTTATGTTGGATTGCCTTTAGCTGTTGAATTTGCCAAAAAATATGAAGTTGTTGGCTTTGATCTTAATGCTAAACGCGTAGAAGAGTTAAGAAAAGGAATAGATGGAACATTAGAAATAACAAATGAGCAGCTACGTGCTGTTTTAGTGGAAAATGCAAAAGAATTAGCAAATAATAATATTGGTTTATTTGCAAGTTCTAATGTAAAGGATATTGCATTAGCTACTATCTATATTGTTACTGTTCCTACCCCAATAGACAAACATAAAAAGCCTGATTTAAGTTATTTAATTGCTGCATCTAAGATGATAGCTACTATTTTAAAAAAAGAGGATATAGTAATTTATGAATCTACTGTTTATCCTGGCTGTACAGAAGAAGATTGCGTTCCTATTTTAGAGCAATATTCAGGACTTAAATTCAATATAGATTTTTTCTGTGGTTATTCTCCTGAACGCATTAATCCAGGAGATAAAATAAATACTATTTCTACGATTAAAAAGGTAACTTCAGGCTCTACGCTAGAAATAGGTGAAAAAATTAATAATTTATACAAATCTATTATAACAGCAGGCACTCATTTAGCCTCTTCAATAAAGGTTGCTGAAGCTTCCAAGGCTATTGAAAATGCACAAAGAGATATAAATATCTCTTTTGTAAATGAACTGGCCTTAATATTCGATCGCATAAATATTGACACGGATGAAGTCTTGGCTGCGGCAAATACTAAATGGAATTTCTTGCCTTTCAAGCCTGGTTTAGTTGGTGGTCATTGTATATCTGTAGATCCTTATTACTTAGCTCATAAAGCAAAATCTTTAGGCTATCATCCGGCAGTTATTCTTTCTGGAAGAAAGGTAAATGATGAAATGGGAATATTTGTGGCTACAAAAGTCATTAAAATAATGACTAGAAAAGGAATACCTATTGCAAATTCAAATATTTTAATTCTAGGAATTACCTTTAAAGAAAATTGTCCTGACATCAGGAATACAAAAGTAGTTGATATTTACAAAGAACTTGTTTCCTATGGCATTAAGGTGGATGTTAATGACCCTTGGGCAAATAAAAATGAAGTAATGAATGAGTATGGAATCAAATTAACGGAAAGGCTAAATCTTGATCAATATCAAGCTATTATTCTAACCGTTGCTCATAAAGAATACTCCCATCTTAAGATAGCTGAGTTAAATAGAGATAATGTTGTTGTATTTGATACGAAATCATTTTTTGATAAGACGTTAGTAGATTCTAGATTGTAATAAAAGTCTATTAATTATATAACTATTCAATATCTACTCCTTTTTGTGTCAATAATGTATCAACATTCAATTAAATTTTTGGTTGGTTTTCATTCTTAAAAAATAAGCTAACAAATGAATGTGAGTTAATAATTAACTGCTCTGATATAACGATTGTTTTTTTTTTATTTTTGTAAAAATGAAGTTTATTATATGATAAGTGAAATTTCAAAAAATTGGTTTGTAATATATACTAAACCTAAATCTGAGTTAAAGATATTGGAACGCTTAACCGATTTAGGGATAGAGGCTTATACTCCGACTAAAATTGAAGTTAGAAAATGGTCTGATCGCAAGAAAAAGGTGACCGTCTGTTTATTACCTTCAATGGTGTTGGTGTGTTTACAGGAAAAAGAAGTAAATAAAGTATTTGAAGTGCCTGGAGTGAGAAGATATTTGTTTGTACATGGTGAGCGAGCTAGAGTCAAGAATGACGAGGTTTTAGCAATGAAACTCTATATAGAAAACACTTATCAGTTGTTAGATAAAAAAGAACATCTAGTGGGGAGTAAGGTAAAAATACCTTTACTGGATCAAGAAGCGGAGGTAATTTCTGAAAAAGGCAAGCGTTGTATTGCCCAATTAGAGTTACTTGGAGCTACTGTATCATTTCAATTGAGTTAATCAATTGATTTTTTTTTGTAGTAAAAATTATTACTGTGGGTAGTAAGGGCGGAGCTGTGAGAAAAAGGAAGGTTTTTGAATAAAATAGAAGAAAACAGACTACCGGCCCTAGTCTTTGAATTACACTTTAAAAATAGTGTGAAATAACTTATGAGTAGTACATTTTATAAAAATATTGAAGATGAATTAAATAATTTAGGGTTTCAAATTGTAGATTCAAATCTTGAGAAACCTTGGGGTGCTTATTTTTGTATTGACGAAAATCAAGAACAAGATTTTTCTAATAAATTTTTTGATGGTATTGATGTAGATAGCTTAAAAATTGAAAATAAATTAAGCCCTAAAATCCTGATTGTAAAACCCAATGTTAGGTTATCATGGCAATATCATAACAGACGTGCTGAAATTTGGCAGGTATATAAAGGTCAAGTGGGTGTTGTACAAAGTGATACCGATATTGAAAATGAGTTAAAAAATTATATGCCGGGTGATCAAATCAAATTAAGACAAGGTGAAAGGCACCGTTTAGTTGGACTGGTTGATTATGGAGTGGTAGCTGAAATTTGGCAGCACACAGATGAAATTCCATCTAATGAGGAAGATATAATAAGAGTACAAGATGATTACGGAAGATAATTTATTAATGAATGCAAGTTTTGTTTCTTTGAAGGTAAGTTACATTACCTTAAAAAATACTTAATAATAAAAAAGATTAAAAAAGTTAGTCGAAAAAAATAATGAAAATATTAGTGACAGGCGCAGCCGGATTTATAGGATTTCATACTTGCTTAAAATTAATTAACAAAGGTCATGATGTGTATGGAATTGATAATATTAATGATTATTATGATCAAAAATTAAAATTTGATAGGCTAATAGAATTAGGTTTTGATAAAACTGAGACTACTATTTTTAAAAAGGTAGTTAAAAGTACTAAACACAACGGGTTAAGATTTTCTAGAATAGATTTAGTGGATGACTTAAGCATTAATAATTTGTTTGAAATAGAAAAATTTGAAGTAATATGTAATTTAGCTGCACAAGCTGGGGTCAGATATAGCATTGAGAATCCAAAAGCTTATATTGACTCTAACATAACAGGGTTTTTAAATATTCTTGAAGCATGTAGAAATTATGACATTAAACATCTTGTCTATGCAAGTAGTTCTAGTGTATATGGAGAAAATAAAAAAGTACCCTTCGAAACAACAGACAATGTAGATCACCCAATTAGTTTGTATGCTGCTACAAAAAAAAGTAATGAATTAATGGCACATGCTTATGGTCATTTACACGGCTTTAAAACTACTGGATTACGGTTTTTTACAGTATATGGCCCTTGGGGAAGACCAGATATGTCATACTTTTTATTTGCTGAAGCGATTTCAAAAAACATACCAATAAAAGTTTTTAATAATGGTGAAATGGAAAGAGATTTCACTTACATAGAGGATATTGTAAATGGTGTTACTAAAATAATTGAAGGAAGTATAGTAGAAAGAGATCATTACAAAATATATAATATCGGCAATAATAATACTGAAAGTTTACAGAATTTTATAAATACTATTGAAAAAGCATTAAACAAAAAAGCAATGAAACAAATGCTACCAATGCAGCCTGGGGATGTACCAAAAACATCTGCAAACATAGATGAGCTTATCAATGATTATAATTATACTCCAAAGACTGATATTAAAAAAGGTATTAAACATTTTATCAATTGGTTCAAGGCTTATAAAAAGATATAAGATTTTAACAGAATAATTATACTATTTATGATATCCACAACATCAAAAATTTATATCGCAGGCCATAAAGGTATGGTTGGATCTGCTGTAATGAGAGCTTTAAAGCAGAAAGGATATACAAATTTATTAGGCAAAACTAGTACTGAGTTAGATTTAAGAAATCAACAGGCAGTAAATGATTTTTATAATCAAGAAAAACCAGATGTGGTTATTGATGCAGCTGCAAGAGTAGGTGGAATACTGGCTAACAACGATTATCCCTACCAATTTTTAATGGAGAACATACAAATTCAGAGCAACTTAATTGATGGCGCATTAAGTGCAGGAATAGAGAAATTTATTTTTCTGGGTAGTTCTTGTATTTATCCCAAGTTTGCACCCCAGCCATTAAAAGAAGAGTATCTACTTACTGATTCTTTAGAGCCTACAAATGAATGGTATGCCCTTGCAAAAATAACAGGGGTGAAAGCATGTCAAGCAATTAGAAAACAATTCAATAAAGATTATGTAAGTTTAATGCCTACAAACTTGTATGGGTATTTTGATAATTTCGATTTAGAAACCTCTCATGTTTTGCCTGCAATGCTGCGCAAGTTCCATGAAGAAAAATTAAATAATAATCCGGTAAAACTATGGGGAAGTGGAACGCCAATGCGAGAATTTCTATTTGTGGATGATATGGCCAAAGCTGTCGTCTATGCATTAGAAAATAAATTACCAGAATATTTGTACAATGTAGGGTCAGGTAAAGACATTACTATAAAAGAGCTAGCAGAAACCATACAACAAGTAACAGGACATCAAGGTGAAATTATCTGGGATACTGAAAAGCCAGATGGAACACCAAGAAAATTGATGGACGTATCTAAAATGGCAGAATTAGGCTGGGAATATAGCACTGAGTTAAAAGAAGGAATTGAAAAAACATATTCTTGGTTTTTGGAGAATTTAGAGAACATAAAAGAAATTAAAATGTAGCTTATTCCCTTAGGGATATTTAATAGAAATAAAATAATATGAAAGTAGCGTTAATTACAGGAATTACAGGCCAAGATGGATCTTATTTAGCGGAACTATTGTTAGAAAAAGGATACATGGTACACGGAATAAAAAGAAGATCATCCCTTTTTAACACCGCTAGAATTGACCATTTATATCAAGGGCCACACCATCCGGACCAAAGATTTAAATTGCATTATGGAGATTTATCGGATGCAATGAATTTGACGCGTGTAATCCAAGAAACACAACCAGATGAGATTTATAATTTAGGAGCTATGTCGCATGTTGCTGTTTCTTTTGACACACCAGAATATGTAGGAAATATTGACGGATTAGGAACTTTACGAATATTAGAGGCCGTAAGAATTTTAGGTTTAGAAAAGAAAACAAGAATTTACCAAGCTTCAACTTCTGAATTGTATGGAGGTATGCCAGAAAATAAAAATGAAAAAGGTTTTTATGATGAATCTTCTCCTTTTCACCCCCGATCTCCATATGGGGTCGCTAAAATTTATGGTTTTTGGATTACTAAAAACTATCGTGAAGCCTATAATATGTTTGCTTGTAATGGTATTTTATTTAACCATGAATCACCAAGAAGAGGAGAAACTTTTGTAACCAGAAAAATTACCCGTGCGGTATCAAAAATAGCATTGGGTTTGAAAGATAAATTATATTTAGGAAATTTAGATGCTAAACGAGATTGGGGCCATGCCAAAGATTATGTTAGAATGATGTGGATGATATTGCAAGCAGAAAAGGCAGAAGATTGGGTGATTGCAACAGGAGTTACTACAACAGTGAGGGATTTTGTACGATTGGCTTTTGGAGAAGTTGGAATTGAACTAGAATTTAAAGGAGAAGGAGCACATGAGAAAGCATATGTCACATCTTGTAATCATAAAGACTTTCAAGTCAAAATAGGTAAAGAAGTTTTATCTGTTGATCCCTCCTATTTCCGACCAACAGAAGTAGATTTATTAATTGGAGATTCTTCAAAAGCAAAAAACAAATTAGGCTGGATCCCAGAACACGATTTAGCTTCATTAGTAAAAGACATGATGGAAAGTGATGTGTCACTAATGAAAAAAGATATTGTTTTGCTTAAAGCAGGACATGAAATTTTTAAACAGGCTGATTAATTTTTAGTATTCAGATTTAAAAAAGTAGTATTTGAAAGCAATTTGATAGATTGCATTAAATTAATATAAAAAGATATTTATGAAAATTACAAATATTTGTTGTTTAGGAGCAGGTTATGTTGGAGGGCCAACTATGGCTGTGTTAGCTCAAAAATGCCCACACATTAAAGTAACTATTGTTGATTTAAACGAGCAAAGAATAGCAGACTGGAATGATGTCGATTTAAATAAACTACCTATTTACGAACCAGGGTTAGCAGAGGTTGTCTCAGAGACTCGTGGTAGAAATTTATTCTTTTCTACAGATGTAGAAACTGCTATAGATGCAGCACAAATGATATTTATTTCTGTAAACACACCAACAAAAACATTTGGTTCTGGTAAGGGTATGGCAGCAGATTTAAAATATATAGAACTGTGTGCAAGACAAATTGCAAAAGTTTCTAAAGACGATAAAATAATTGTAGAGAAATCAACTTTACCTGTAAGAACAGCTGAAGCCTTGAAAACAATCCTAGATTTAACTGGTAACGGTGTTAAATTTCAAATATTATCAAATCCAGAGTTTCTAGCAGAAGGAACTGCCGTAGCAGATTTACATTCGCCTGATCGTGTTTTGATTGGTGGAGGTGAAGATATTGAAGGTCAAAATGCAATAGCTGCATTGGTGGAAGTCTATCATAATTGGGTGCCTAAAGAAAATATTTTAACCACTAGAGTGTGGTCCTCTGAATTATCAAAATTAACAGCCAATGCTTTTTTAGCTCAGCGTGTTTCTTCTATAAATGCCATTTCGGCTTTATGTGAAAAAACAGGCGCAGATGTTGAAGAGGTAGCAAAAGCTGTCGGAATGGATAGCCGAATAGGGTCTAAATTTTTAAAATCTTCAGTAGGTTTTGGAGGATCTTGTTTTCAAAAAGACATTTTAAACTTGGTATATATATGTCAACATTACAACTTGCAAGAAGTTGCAGAGTATTGGTTGCAGGTAGTAAAAATGAATGATTACCAGGAACACCGTTTTGCAAAAAATATCATGACTACCTTATTCAATACCGTATCTAGTAAGAAAATTGCATTTTTAGGATGGGCGTTTAAAAAAGACACTAATGATACTCGAGAATCTGCAGCCATCTATGTAGCTGATGAATTATTGCAAGACAGAGCAGAAATACACGTATACGACCCAAAAGTAACTGCAAAGCAAGTATATGCAGACCTTGAGTACCTGCAAGCAAACAGAATAGGGGAATTTGTAGAAAAAGGCGCTTTTCTAAATTCTGAAGAAATTAGAAGATTAGTAACTGTGCATACAGAGCCTTATAAGGCATTAGAAAAAGCGCACGCAATTGCGATACTTACAGAGTGGGATGAGTTTAAAACATACGATTGGCAAAAAATCTATAACAACATGTTAAAGCCTGCTTTTGTATTTGATGGGAGAAACATTATAGAAAAGGATACTTTAGAAAAGATTGGGTTTAGTCTTTATACAATTGGTAAAGGATAATTATTTAACTAGGTAATTATGAAATTTAACCTTAAGATTTATCTTGTGATATGATAAGCTTTATTTATGCTTGTAGATATTAAAAGAATTTTTATTTAACAGTTAATTTGAAATCATATCTATTGATTTCACTAAAAAGAAATTTATGTGTGGAATTATTGGGTTGATATCTAACAATGAGATTGAAAAAGAAAAATTTATCTCATTAGTTACAATGTTAGATCATAGAGGCCCTGATGACAAAGGAGTTTTTTTTGATGATAAAATTGCATTAGGTCAAACAAGGTTATCGATTATTGATCTATCTAAAGATGGGCATCAACCAATGTTAAGTCAAGATGAAAAATATGTGATTACCTTTAATGGCGAAATATATAACTTTGCTGAAATTAAAAAAGATTTATTACTAAAAGGCTATATATTTAATTCTAAAACTGATACAGAAGTTATCTTAAATGGATTTATTGAATATGGAGAGAAAATAGCTGAAAAGCTTAACGGTATGTTTGCTTTTGCAATTTATGATAAATTAAACGATAAAGTTTTTTTTGCAAGAGATAGATCTGGAATGAAGCCATTATATTATTACCATTCTAAGACGGATTTTTATTTTTCCTCTGAAGTAAAGGCATTAAAGCATCTATCTAATGAAATTAATTTTGATTCTAAAATTTTATTTTTATTATTAGGATCTGTTCCAGAGCCATATACTATTTATAAAGGAATATCTATGTTTCCATCTGGAACCTATGGATATTTACATAAAAATAGATTAGATTTAACTAATTATGATAAATATGAATATGAACCAAAAATTATAAAACCTTACAATGAAATTATAACAGATGTTAAAGAATTATTACACAAAAGCGTTGAAAGACATTTAATAAGTGATGCTCCAATAGGAACTTTTTTATCTGGCGGTTTAGATTCTTCTGCAATTACAGCAATTGCATCAAAATACAAAACTGATCTTCAGACAATATCATTAGTATTTGATGACAAACAACTCTCTGAAGAATATTATCAAGACCTTGTAGTTAACAGGTGTGGAACCAAGCATAATAAATATTTAATTGACGAGCAATTATTTTTAAATTCAATCGATAATTTTACTGAATCAATTGATCAGCCTACTATAGATGGACTAAACACTTATTTTGTTTCCAAGGCAGCAAATCAAATAGGTCTAAGAACCGTTTTATCAGGAGTAGGAGGGGATGAAATATTTTATGGATACTCATCATTTAAAAACTCGAAAAAACTAAATTTAATCAAAAAATTACCCGCGTTTGTAATCACTATTTTAAAACAGTTTAAAAAATTGAAAAAAATAGAATTACTTGAAATTGAAAATGTTCTATCTCTTTACCTTCCAACAAGGGCTCTTTTTTCGCCAAGAGAAATTTCTGAAATTTTAAAGATCGATATTAGCTTGGTATATAATACAATTGTTAAATTGTGGGAATTAAATAATCAACCCCAAGCCAATTATATAGATGATAAAATCTCTTTTTTAGAATTAAATATGTACATGAAGAACCAATTATTAAGAGATACTGATGTTTTTGGAATGGCTAATTCATTAGAAATTAGAGTTCCCTATCTTGACAAAGAATTAGTAAACTATGTAAATAAAATTGAACCAGATATTAAGTATGATAAAAATATAAATAAAATAATCTTAGCAGACGCTGTGAAATCTCTTTTACCTCATGAAATTTTTAATAGGCCAAAAATGGGCTTCACTTTACCTTTTGAAAAATGGTTTAGAAATAATATCAATACATTTAATATAGACAATTCTCTAAAAAGAAAATTTTTAAATAACGAATTACATTGGTCTCGTATTTGGGCATTAATTGTAATAAATAAATTTAATTAAATGAGGGTAATTTTTATCTACCTTAATGCATTCAGAAGTGTTGGAGGTATAGAGGAATTTAATAAAAAGTTCATTAGAGCTCTAGATGATATTGATGAAAAAAATATAGAAATTAAAGTTCTGAGTATTCATGATTCCAACGAAGGGTTTAATTTGAATACTAAAAGAGTTGATTATCGAGGATTTAACGGGAATTATTTATTTGCTATTTTTAACTTAATTAAATTTGTTAAAAAAGATTCTCTGTTGTTTTATGGACATATCAATATAGCGCCATTTGCCATTCTTCTTTACTTATTAGGTCTAAATAGAAAAGCTTATTTCATTATTCATGGTATTGAAGTATGGAAAAGACTTTCAATTATGAAAATATTTTTTTTAAAAAAGTTTAAATACCTATCCGTTAGTAGCTACACAAAAAAATTATTTTCATTAAAAAATGATATTCATTTAAATAATATTTCTATTTTCCCAAATTGCCTAGAAATCACAACTTCAAAGAATTTAAATCCATATGACAAATCTGAATTTAATTTACTGACCGTATCAAGATTAGATCCAAATGAAAAATATAAAGGAATAGATACGCTTATAGAAACAATTCCTTTTTTAAAAAAAAGAATACCTAATCTTAAACTAACAATTATAGGAAAGGGCGATGATAGAAAAAGGCTTATTAATATTGCTGAACATTTAGACGTAAAACAATATGTTAATTTTATGGGATTCGTAGAAAAAATAGAAGGTTACTATGAACATTGTGATTTATTTTCATTACCGAGTAACGGAGAAGGCTTTGGAATTGTATATTTGGAGGCTATGAAGCATGAAAGACTTGTAATTGCTGCAGATGCTGGAGGAGCAACAGATGTAATTCAAAATAATTTTACAGGAAAATTATGCCCATATGGAGATATTAAATGTATTTCAGAAGCAATTTTAGCTGTCTATGATTTCCCAAAAAAACACAAAAAAATTGGTGTTTCTGGCAAGGATTTTTTAATTAGTAATTTCACTTTTGAAAGATTTAAAGAAAGACTTAGTCTTATCATTCTTGAAAATAAGGTTACTGAATGGCGAATCTAGGTACTAAAGCTAAATTATCTGTCTTGTGGAATACTGGATTTAATCTTTTTCGAGATGGGTTACAGTTTTTTGTAATGCTAGTGCTTGTAAGGATGATTTCTCCAAGCACCTATGGAGTATTCGCTCTTTTATCAAGTGTAATGACTTTTATTCATGTTTTTTCATTTAATACATTTATTCAGCATGTCTTACAAGTAAGAGAAGATTCGAAAATAAACTATCAAAATCATTTTACATTTGGTTTTTTTCTTCAAGTATTTTTGTTTTTTGCAACAAATATTATAGCTTTTTTATTATACTTATTTGATTTTTATTCTGCAATATCTTTGTACTTACATGTTCTTTCATTTGTATTCTTCTTTGAATTATTTTCTGAATTATATAGAATGCAATTGCAGAGAGAGTTAGACTGGAAACGCATGCGTATATTACATGGAATAGGTCTTTTAATTGGATCTATTCTCTCTATTATAATTGCATATAATGGAGGTGGTATTTATGCTTTAATTTTACCAGGATTTTTTTCTAACATTCCTTTTATTTATGAGATTTTGATTACAAAAAAATTCAGACCAACATGGTATTGGAATTATAAAGAATACAAAGAGACATTAAATTTTTCCGCAAAGAGAATTTTAAGTGGCCTTACCACAACAGGCAAGCCTCTATTGGAAAATAGTTTCTTTGTGAGTAGCTTAAGTTTCACTGAATTGGGGTTTTACAACAGAGCTATTGGATTAGCAACAATTTTAATTCAAAAATTTTCTTTGCAGTTAACTTTTGCAATATATCCTGTTTTAACTAAAGTAAAGCCATTTACTAAGCAATTTAGACGGATTAGCGGTTTAATAATTCAATTTACGGCCTGGTTTATTATTCCTTTAGCTTATATCGTAAAAGTTTTAAATGAGAATTTAGTTGTCGTTTTATACGGGGATAATTGGTTAGATGTTATTCCTTATTTAGGTTTAGCGGCAATTATTATGGCTCTTATAGCCACAAAACATGTAATTTATTCTTTATTGCTCTCTAGTCATCAAGAAAAGATTTGTTCCATTTTTGATTTTGTTTTTTTAATCCTATCAATATTAACATTATTGTTAGTTCTTCCACTAGGTATAATGAATTATTTATATGCGCAAATAACCTTATTGTTTTTTTCGGTATTATTTTTAATTATAATAAGTACTACTAAGGAAATTATAAAAATTAATGATGTTTATAAATCTGTTTTACCACCACTATTAGGAATATTAATTTCACATATAACTTGTAAAGTTATATTTGATATATCTAATTTTGGAAACTACCCAATGCTAGATTTATTTGTAAATGGAATTTCTTTAATAACTGTTTATGTTATTGTTCTGAGGTTATTATTTAAAAAAGATTTAATATCAATTATAAACTATTTACCTTTTAAAAATATATTGATGAAAATCTTAATAATCACTAATGACCGTAGCATTAAGTAAAAAATAAAGGCGGCTAATAATTACAAATCTCAAAAAATAAATTTAATGCACCTCACCTTAAAAAAAAGCATGAACAAGCTTATTAGTTTTAAATCTTGCCTTAGAAAATTGATTAATAACTTTTGGATTTTGCGTAAAACAATAATTCCATTTAAAATGATATATCATTTTATTTTTAGATATTTAGTTAGTGATAAGTTTTACTATCAGGAAAAATTTTCTGAAACAATGGGCTATTATTTTGATTTTAAAAACCCCAAAACATTAAACGAAAAAATTCAATTATTAAAACTATATGATAGATCAGATTTGCATACCCAATGTGCTGATAAGATAGATGTAAGGAAATATGTTTCTGAAATTATTGGGGATAAGGTTTTAGTTCCTGTTTTTTTGTCAACTAAAAATGTCAATGATATTAAAATAGATACATTACCTAATTATCCATTTATTATAAAAGCTACACATGATAGTGGTTCAACTCTAATTATCAATGATAAAAATACTCACGATTTTTCATTAATTAGGCCTCAAATCCGCCAGTGGTTAAAACGAAATTACTATCACTATTCTAAAGAATGGCAATATAAGAACATTCAACCGGCTATAATTGTTGAGAAGTTACTTATAACTAGTAATAATAAGATTCCTTCTGATATAAAGGCACATTGCATAAATGGTAAAGTTGAATTCTTTCAGGTTGATTGTAATAGAGGTACAGAAGAACATTATAGAGATTTTTACTTTAAAAATTGGGAGAAAGCTCCTTTTACATGGAACGGAAATAAAACAAAAGAGGAAGTGCTTAAATCTTCAGATTTATATTACAAAAAACCTGAGTTTTTAGCTGATTTAATCATTTTTTCTGAGAAGTTATCTGCGAAATTTGCATATGTAAGGGTAGACTGGTACGACTGTGGGGATGAATTTTACTTTGGAGAACTTACATTTCATCATGACTCAGGCTATGTTCCAATTTTACCAAAAGAATGGGATCTTTTATTTGGGAAAAAGCTAACTTTAAAGTATATTCAATGATTATGAAAGTTATGAGCCAACTTGGAAAATAAGTAAGATTTAAAATTAAAAAAGATGAAAACAGATAGAATAAATTGGATTGACCAGGCAAAAGGAATTGGAATTCTTCTAGTTGTATTGGGGCATATGAATATACCAATGAATCTATCTGTATTTATATTTTCATTTCATATGCCATTATTTTTTTTTATTTCGGGGTTCTTATTTAATGAGAATAAATATGCTAACAATTTAAAGCAAATACTGTTAAGTAAAATAAAAACATTGCTTTGGCCTTTTTTAACTTTTACTTTCTTAGGGTTAGTATTTTTAGTGCTTTCAAAAAACTATTCTGAAATCACTAATTTTAATTGGTCAGACTTTATAATGGGGAATAAAAGTATTAATGCCCCACTTTGGTTTTTAACTGCATTGTTTTCTACAGAAATAGTTTTCTCCCAAATAATAAGAATCTGTAAAACTAAAATTGTCCCTATTATTGTCATAGTTTTACTTTTTGGCACATTAGGGTTTATAAATATTTACACTAAAAATTTATCTTTCTTTCTTAATATTCATGTTGCTTTAATAGCTCAATTGTTTTTCTTTCTTGGATGGCTATTAAAAAAGTATAATTTAACTAACAAAATACAAAATATAATCCAATTGTTAATAGCTTCAGTGTTGTTGTTTCTAACTTTAGTAATTACCTCATCAAATAATTCAAGGTTAGATATGATTGAAAATAATTATGGAAATCTTTTTTTAACATTTACATCAGCAATCTTAGGAATATTTTTAATTGTTATTTTATCAAAATTAATTTTAAAAATTAATTTCACAAATAAAATATTTGAATATTTAGGCAAAAATAGTCTAGTAATTCTTGGAACACACGTAATTATAGCTCCATTTATTGTTTCGTTATTTGGTGCTGTACCATATAGATTAGACAGGGTATTAACAATACTTGCAATTTATTTGAGTATCGAATTCTTTAATCGGTTTTTCCCTTTTTTTACACGGTTAAAATTAACAAAACAAATGAAATGAGATTAGCGATAATATCAAGCCATCCAATTCAATATTATGCCCCATGGTTTAAATACATGTCTTCAATCTTGGACGTTCATGTGTTTTACATGCAAGAAAGTAAAAAACAAGGATCGGCTAAAGGTGAGTTTGGCACCTCCTTTGAGTGGGATGTTGACCTACTGGAAGGGTATAAATATACGTTTCTTAAAAATACATCAAAAAATCCTGGAGTAAATAATTTTAAAGGTTGTGATGTTCCTGAAATATATTCTACTTTGAAAAAAGGGCAGTTTGACGCTGTACTTGTCATGGGATGGTATTTAAAGGGGTTTTTACAAGCTATAACTGCTTGTAAAATCTATAAAATTCCACTTCTAGTAAGAGGAGACTCTAAATTAGATTCAAGTAATAGTGGTTTAAAAAAAATAATTAAGAAAATATTTTATCCTTTATTTTTTAAATTTTTTGATGTTTTTTTATATGTAGGTGAAAAGAATAAGGAATATTTAGAATATTTTGGAGTGCCTAAAACTAAATTAGTTTTTTGTCCTCATTTTATAAATCAAAGTTTCTTTTCTCAAAATATAAATAATTTTAATAAGGCAGAATTAATAAAAGAAATGAATTTAAGGGAGTATTCTTTTAAGTTACTTTTTGTTGGTAAATTCATTAACAAAAAGAGACCGTTAGACATATTAAAAGCTTTGAAAACACTGGAAAATGATGTAGTTGATTTTGAATTACTTTTTGTTGGAAGTGGGGATTTAGAAGATGAATTAAAAACGTTTTGTAAATCACATACTAATTTAAGTGTTCATTTTTTAGGTTTTATGAATCAGTCTCAATTGCCTCAAATATATGGTTTGTCAGATGCTTTAATTTTACCTTCTCAAATTGAAACATGGGGGTTAGTAGTCAATGAAGCATTTGCTTTGAATACACCAGCTGTTGTTTCGGCTGATGTTGGTTGTGGTCCAGATTTAATACGTTCTGGTTTGACAGGAGAGGTTTTTGAGTGTGGAAATATTAACGATTTAGTAAAAAAAATTAAGCTCATAAGTAAATATAGTAAGTCAGAAACTTCTAAGAAAGAAATACAAAAGAAAAATAAAATCTATTCAATAGAAGTTGCAACAGAAAATTTAACTATTGCCTTGAATTCTTTAAAATAATTTATGAAAGAAGATGAAATTAGAGTTATTGTGTTATTTGGATCTCCTTTTCTTTATGGTTCTGAAAAGGCAAATATTGATGTTTTTACTGCTTTGTCTGAATTTGAAAATGTTAAATCATTGTTTTTAATTGATAAAAAGAGAGGTATTGAAACTATTAGCTCATATTTAACCGAAAGAAATCTTAACTATAAAAAAGTTAATTATCACTTTATGTTTAACAAACATATGAGCATTAAAGAATGGTGTGTTAAAATTTATGAAATTTTAAGTGGATCATTTCAATTATTCTATTATTATATTAAATTTAGACCTACTCATGTTTATACTTCAAAACAAGAATATTTTTTAAATTTTTTACCATTTCTTTTTTTTGTTAGAAAACCAATTATTTATAGAATAGGTGATTCCCCCGTAACACATAATTTGGTGTATTCTAAATTGTGGAGTTATATGGCTAAAAAAGTAAGTAAATTTATTTGCGTTTCAAAATTTATAGAAGGTAAGGTTCAGGAAACTGTTAAGAATCCAAATAATTCGAGTGTTATTTATAGTAAGCCACATTTTAAATTATCAAACAACTTTTCATCTACTAAGTCAATAAAAATGTTTAGAGTTCTCTATGTTGGTCAAATAGGAAAACATAAGGGGGTTGATTTATTGATTGAGTCTGCATTAAGGCTATGTAAAAAATATGATAATTTATTTTTTGATATTGCAGGTAATATGGTGATGACGAACGAGTTTTCAAAAAAACTATTAAAAAAAGTAGAAAATAGTGGTCTTTCTATTAGAATAAATTTTTTAGGGTACATAAATAATGTGGATGAACTTTATGAAAGATCCCACCTTCATGTATGTCCTTCAATTTATGATGAACCTTTAGCAAATGTTTTAATGGATGCAAAAAAATATTCAATTCCATCAGTTATATTTTCTGTCGGTGGGCTACCAGAAGTTATAAGAAATAATGTTGATGGTTTAATTTGTGCTTATAAATCGGTTAAGGATTTAAGTAAAGCAATAGAAGACTGTTATCTAAATCCTAAGCTAACTAAAAGAATGGGTGTAAATGCTCATGAATCATTAAATGCTTTAGGCATTGATGATTTTAGAAAAAAATGGTTGAATATATTTGAAGAAAAAAGAAATTAACAGTGAAAAAACGTAAAGATAAAAAAATTATATTTCTATTATTTCTTATGCTGATATCAGCATTTTCTCATAATCAAATATTAACATTTTTTTCATTTATTATTCTGATTACATCAGTTCGATTAGTTTGGAGAAAAAATGAACCCCCAATTTTTCCTTTTATCATTATCTACCATTGGTTTCAAATAAGTACTAAAATTTTTCATTCAAATTTTTTAAACCTTGATATTAATGTAATCTCTTCTTCATACTCAACAGATCAAGCAATTTGGCTATCTTTAATAGGGTTATTTTGCCTATCTTATGGAATAAATATTATTATAAAGAATATGAAATTAGTGAATTATAATACTATAAATAGTTATGGAAATTTATACTCATTAAAAAAACTGTTTAAGATCTATTTAATAACTTTTGTATTATATGCTTTATTAAAAGGAATTATGTTTAGTATACCACAATTAACACAAATCATATCTGGAATAATGAAATTTAAGATGATTCTTGTTTATCTGTTTTTTTTAGTTAGCTTTATTAAAAAAGAGTATAAATTCATGGTTTTCATTTTAATTATTGAAATTATTTTTGGACTTTTAGGATTTTTTTCATCATTCAAAGAACCCTTCTTTTTGCTTTTTTTGGCTTTTTTCACAATCTACAGTAAATTTACGAAAAGGTCTTTAAAAGTTTTAATTCTGCCCACATTTACTATAATTGTTTTGTTAATGACTTGGACTGTTATAAAAACTGACTATAGAAAAGAAATTAATAAAGATTCACAGACTATGGTGGTGAATGTTTCAGCATCGGAACAGTTAGATATATTAAAAGATGTTGTTAGTAAAGTTTCTGTAGGTGATTTAATCTTGGGTGTTGAAATTTTGGCACTAAGATTGTCATATGTAGATTATTTTGGAGAAACTTTAGATTATGTACCAAATATTAAGCCCTTTGAAAATGGAAAATTATGGTTTGGTGCCATGACCAATATTTTTAAACCTAGAATATTGTTTCCCAATAAGAAGAGTTTTGATGATTCAGAAAGAACTAATAAATACACAGGAAATAATGTTGCTGGATGGGACAAAGGAGCATCAATTTCCATTGGTTATTTTGCAGAAAGTTATATTGATTTTGGATATGGAATGTTCTTTATTTTGTTTTTATTAGGAATGCTTTATGGTGTTATTTATAAAATATTACTAAGACGTATAAGTAATTTACCTTTAGCGTATGCAATGATTATTGCGGTTTTAATGTTTAGCTATTTATTCGAAACTAGAAATGACAAACTTATTGGAGGAATTTTTACTAGTATTATCGTTTTATTTGTTTTGTGGAAACCTCTTATACATAAATATCTTAAAATCAGATAATCTATGAAAGTTTTCAAAATAAAAATAAAATCAAACAAGCTAATTTAAAAGTTATGAGAGTTATTAATGTTATACATTCAATCGATATTTCTAATGGCGGTCCATCAAGAAGCATTACTCATCTAATACAAGAAATGTTGAAAATTGATAAAAAAATTGAAATTGGTTTAGAAACCTTATTAAGTAATACTCCAATAATAAATTCTTTTGATGATGCTAACGGAGATTTAAGTTTGAATAAGTTTAATAAACTTGGCTATTCCAAATTTTTGAATTTCAATTTAGAAAATTCAAATGCAGAAATATTTCATGGTCACGCTTTATGGCAGATGCCAGTCTATCAAATGGCCAAAATAGCACAAAATAAAAATATACCATATATTATAACACCCAGAGGAATGTTAGAACCTTGGTCGTTAACTCAAGGAAGGTTTAAAAAACAACTGTCCTTAAAATTATTTCAGTACAATGATTTGGAAAAGGCTACATGTATTCATGCTACAAGTTCAATGGAGGCAGAAAATATTCGTGCCTTAGGTTTAAAAAACCCGATTGCGATGATTCCTAATGGAGTAAAAATTGAAGATTTTCCAGAAAAAATACCTAACAAGGATAGTTTTCCAAAAAAAATATTATTTCTATCACGAATTCATCCAAAAAAAGGAATTGAGAATTTAATTGAAGCTTGGAACTTAATTGATAACAAGATTAGGGAAAATTGGAAAATAGAAATTGTGGGTAATGGTAATGAAAAATATATAAGAACTTTAACTGAAAAAATAAGTAGTTATGGTTTAAATAAGCAGATCATAATGATGAAGCCTGTTTTTGGTGAAAAAAAGATTCAATTATTTAGAGGGGCTACTTTATTTGTTTTGCCTTCGTATAGCGAAAATTTTGGAATTGTTATTGCAGAAGCCTTGGCATGTTATACTCCTGTAATTACTACTAAAAGAACCCCTTGGGGAGATTTAAATAATTATAATTGCGGTTGGTGGATAGACATTGGAGTAGATCCTTTAAAAGAAGCTTTAGAAGATGCATTATGTCGAACAAATGAAGATATTAACTTAATGGGTGTTAACGGCCGAAAGCTTATTATTGAGAAATATAGCATTAATTCTATTGCAAAAAAGATGTTCATATTGTATGAATGGCTTTTAAAGAAAAATGACAAACCAAATTTTGTTCAATTATGGGAAAAGTAGACTTAACTAATTATAAATCTGAGCTAGGTAAAAGAAATCAAATCAAAAGGTTAATTTGGCAAATTGTATGGTGTATTTTTGCTAAGCCCTTTCCTAAACGATTGGGAAACTCATGGAAAATTTTTTTATTAAAATTATTTGGAGCCAAGATTCACAAAACTGCGGTAGTTTATTCTTCTGCGAAAGTTTATGCTCCATGGAACTTAGAAATGGAGGAGTATGCCTGCTTAGCATCACAAGTAGATTGTTATAATGTAGATAAAATTTTTATTGGAAAGCATACAACAATTTCTCAAAAATCTTATTTGTGCACTGCATCTCACGATATTTCAAATGGAAATTTCTCTTTGATTACAGCACCAATAATAATTGAAGAGTCAGTGTGGATTGCTGCTGCATCTTATATTGCTCCTGGTGTTACTGTTAGTAAAGGAGCAGTAGTCGGTGCTACTGCTTCAGTTTATAAAAATGTAGAAGCGTGGAATGTCGTGGGAGGTAATCCTGCTATAGTTTTAAAAATTAGAAAAATTAAATAAATTTATGTTTAGCATAGTAATATTAACTTATAATGAAGAAAATAATCTACAATCATGTCTAGATTCTATAAAATGGTGTGAAGACATAGTTGTTATAGATAGTTACAGTGTTGATAGAACCGTAGAAATTGCTAAAAATAATGGAGCAAAAGTATATCAAAATAAATTTTCTAACTTTGGAGATCAAAGAAATTTCGGAAATAAAAAAGTAAAATCAAAATGGGTTTTTCACTTAGATGCGGACGAACATTTTAATAGTGATTTAAAGGATGAATGTGAGTCAGCTATAAAAAAGTATCAATTCGGTGCTTTTATGGTACCTTCAAAAATGATCTTATTTAATAAGTGGATAAGATATGCTTCAAGTTATCCAGTCTACCAAATGCGATTTCACCGTATAGGTGATGCTAATTTTATGCAAAAAGGTCACGGTCAAAAGGAAACCGATTTAAAAAAAGGTATTGGATTCTTAAAGATACCATACAAACATTTTGCTTTTGAAAAAGGAATTAGCAATTGGCTTTTAAAGCATGTAATATATGCCCAAGAAGAGGCTATTGAGTCTAAAAATAGTAATACAAAAATTACATTAGGAAACCTTTTTTCTAAAAATAGTTTAAAGAGAAGAAGAGAGATTAAAAGATTAAGTTATAAAGCACCATTTAAACCTTTATTAAGGTTTTTATATTTTTATATTTTTAAAATGGGATTTAGAGATGGTAAAGTTGGTTATGAATATTGTAAAATGCAATTTATTTTTGAAGCAATGATAGATATTAAATTGTTTGAATTACATCAAAATAAAAAAGAAATAAAATCATAAAATAAGATAATGAGAAAAATTTTGGTAACAGGAGGTCTTGGTTTTATAGGCTCGCATACTGTTGTAGAGCTTTTAAATAGTAATTATGAAGTAATAATTATAGATAATTTATCTAATACAAGTATAGATGTAATTGAAGGTATAGAGAAAATCACCAACAAAAAGCCTGAATTTATTAAATTAGATCTTAAAGAGAAAAATCAAGTTTTAGATTTTTTTAAAAAACATAAATTCGAATTATCTGGTGTGATTCATTTCGCTGCATATAAAGCAGTTGGAGAGAGTATTGAGGATCCATTAAAATATTATGAAAATAATTTATACTCTTTAATAAATATTTTAACTAGCATCAAATATTTAGATTTAAAAATTAATTTTATTTTCAGTTCTTCTTGTACAGTTTATGGGCAATCTAAGAGTTTACCTATAACTGAATCTGAGCCAACAGTAAGCGCAGAATCGCCCTATGGTAATACCAAACAAGTATGTGAAGAGATTATTAAAGATTTTACAAGAACGTATGCTAATCTAAATGTTGTATCATTAAGATATTTCAACCCAATTGGCGCTCATCCGTCATCAATTATTGGAGAACTACCTCTAGGTAAGCCACAAAATCTCATTCCATTTATTACACAAACTGCTATTGGTTTATATCCAGAGTTGATTGTTTTTGGTGAGGATTATAATACCAAAGATGGTACTTGTGTAAGGGATTATATAGATGTTGTAGATTTAGCAAAAGCTCACATAGCTTCACTTGAATATCTTCAAAATAATGATTGTGAAACTAATTATGAAATTTATAATGTTGGTACCGGTATAGGGCACTCTGTGCTTGAAGTTATAAAATGTTTTGAACAAGTAAATGATATTAAAATTAACTTTTCTATTGGAGCTAAGAGATCTGGCGATGTTGAAATTGCTTATGCCGATACTTTAAAAGCAAATAATCGACTAAAATGGAAATCAAAAATATCTTTAAAGGATTCATTAAGAAATGCTTGGAAATGGGAGAAACACATAAGAATTAATTAATTTGAAATTTATGAAAAAAATATTAGTAACTGGTGGGGCTGGTTTTGTAGGCTCACATTTATGTGAAAGACTATTAAAAGAAGGGAATGAAGTAATTTGTTTAGATAATTATTTTACAGGAAATAAACAAAATATTATTCATTTATTGGACAATCCTTTTTTTGAAGTAGTGCGTCATGATGTTACAGAGCCCTTTATGGTTGAGGTAGATGAGATTTATAATTTAGCCTGTCCTGCGTCACCAGTTCATTATCAGTACAATCCTATAAAAACAATAAAGACAAGTGTAATGGGGGCTATTAATATGCTTGGTTTGGCAAAACGTGTAAATGCTAAAATTCTTCAAGCTTCTACTAGTGAAGTCTATGGTGATCCAAATGTGCATCCGCAGCCAGAATCTTATTGGGGAAATGTAAACCCTATTGGAATTCGTTCTTGCTATGACGAGGGGAAACGCTGTGCAGAAACATTATTTATGGATTATCACAACCAAAATGATGTTCAAATAAAAATTATTCGAATTTTTAATACCTACGGGCCCAATATGAACTCAGCAGATGGAAGAGTAGTTTCTAATTTTATAGTACAAGCCTTAAAAGGAGAAAATATTACTATTTTTGGAGACGGTCTTCAAACTAGAAGCTTTCAGTATGTAGATGATTTGATAGAAGGAATGATTAGAATGATGAATTCAAAAGATGAATTTTTAGGCCCTGTAAATCTTGGTAACCCTATTGAATTTACAATGTTAGAGTTAGCTGAAAATATTATAAGAATTACAAACTCTAAATCTAAATTAATTCATTTAGCATTACCCAAAGATGATCCTAAACAAAGACAACCAGATATTACTTTAGCTAAAAATGAGTTAAATGGATGGTCGCCTAATATTGAATTGGAAGAAGGCTTAAAGAAAACAATAAAATATTTTGAATCAATAATATAATTAAAAATTGAAAGTATCAATAATTACCGCTACATATAATAGTGCCAAATACATTGCGTCATCTTTAAATTCTATTTTCAATCAAGATTATAAGGATATAGAGTGTATTATAATTGATGGGGATTCGAAGGACCAGACAAAATCTATAATTAAAACATATCAAAGAAAAAATTTAAATATTACATTAGTATCAGAAGCGGATAATGGTATTTATGACGCTTTAAATAAAGGCATTAAACTAGCTACAGGAGATTTGATAGGATTTGTACATTCTGATGACAATTTAGCATCACCACATATTATTTCAGAACTCGTATTAGAAATAAAAGAAAAGCAAGCATTTGGTGTTTACGGAGATTTACAATATGTATCTCAATTAGATACTTCTAAACTAATACGGGATTGGAAAAGCTGTGTGTTTTCGAAATCTTTATTAAAAAAAGGGTGGATGCCTCCACATCCCACTTTATTTCTAAAAAAAGAGGTCTATCAAAAGCACGGCAATTTTAATCAAAACTACAAGATTTCAGCTGACTATGATTTTATGTTAAGAGTGCTTAAAGATAAGACCTTAAGATTTGTTTATCTTCCTAAAGTTATTATTAAAATGCGTGTTGGTGGCGCTAGTAATAAAGATTTAAAAAATATTATCCAAAAAACAAAAGAGGATTATAAAGCAATTACTTCAAATAAAATTGGAAATTTGGTTACATTATTTTTAAAGAATTATTCTAAATTTAAACAATTTTTTTAAATAAAGGAGAATTAAAAATTTATTAAACTATGCCATTCGATCCAAAATCAGCAAAGAAAGCAGGAAAAATATCCAAAAGAGGACCTGCAAAAAAAGATGAGCTTACTATCAAAGAAAAGATGGAACTGCTCTATGAAAAAGTGCTGGATGATCTTTTGGTAAACCAAGAAAAACTCACCAAAACAGAACGGGTAAAAGTCTTTGTGACCCTTTCTAATTATATCTTTCCTAAAACAAAATCTGTTCGAGATCAATTTACTATTAAACAATTAAAAGAAATAGAAAAGCAAGGTTTTATGGATAGAGACCCAGATCCTACCAAATAACTCCCGCTTTTTGCATAAACAAATCTGCCAACGCATCCTTGTTCTGATGCGTACCAATATAAGTTAAAAACGTACTCTCTTTGGTGTGTCCAGTTATGTTCATCAATAGCGGTGTTTCAATTTTCCCATAATAGTTAGTAGCAAAAGATCTTCTCATAATATGGGAGGTTACAAATTCATACTTTGGAGCTGATAGCACTTCCTTTCTTCTGGTTTTTGGATTGTTTTTAAAACCACGAACTACTTCATCAACTCCTGCAATTTTACAAATCATTTTTATTTGCTTATTAAAAGCTTCTTGAGAAAGTACTTTTGGAAATTCACTTTCTAAAAGATCAATCACTAGCGGATCTGCCACCCCAATGGTAACAGCCTTTTTTGTTTTTTTCTGAATAATATCGATATAGAGTCCATTGTTAGCTTTTCTAATATTACTAGCATTAAGACTTAATAAATCCGAAACCCTTTGACCAATAGAGAGTCCAATCAATAGCCATTTGTAGCTATCTTCTAACTCACTTGGTATCCGCTCCAACCCCTTCAATACTTTTATTTCTGCTGGATTCAAAAAATGGATAATTCGATCTGAACTTTTCTGTTTAAATGATTCTATATAATTAGAATAAGGGTGAATCTCAAAGCCACTCTTCTGGGCATCTCTTAAAATAATCTTCAATAATTTCAGCAATTGACCACAGTAATTATCGCTGTATTGTTTCTCTATTTTTAGAAATTGGGTGAATGACATAGCCATTTTTTTATCGATTCCAGCCAGAAATAATTGATGAGATTTCTCCAACTCATATTCTTTAATGATCCTATAAAGCGATTTATAGGTTCTAATAGTATTATGAGCCAATCCAACAGTACCATATCCATTGACTCTTCTTGTGGCTGAATTTGCAATAAATTCGCTTAAATATTCCAAGAATAAGGTTGAATTTTCCATTTTTGAATGAGAATTATTGACCTGTATTTGAGGTCTTTTATAAAAATTAACGTGCATATAACATATGTTATTTAAATTATTTAACATGAATATAGCGTTTGATTTTTACACTTATAACAACTTAAGTCTAAAATTATAACAAACTATTCTATATAAATATACGTTATTTTATTCAAATGACAAAGTTAATTCACTTATTTATAATATGTTAAGTCGATTTATTTTTAAAGACTACGGACTGTAGTATCATTTTATTTAATAATATTATTAGTATACCTTAATTTAAACTTTTCTTTTGACTAAATAATATAGATTAATATTCTTATTGTAATTATTAGTGTTCTTGATTGTAGAATTATAATGCGAATGCGTTTTGAATTATTTCAAGCAGAAATCAAAATTCTCTTATTTGTAATTTATTATAAGGATAACTTATCATCTTTTATATTGTTAAATCGTATATTTGCGACTTAAAATTTGAAAAATATGAGAAAGTTAATGTTTATTATTGTTAGTTTTTTAATCATTAGTTCTTGCACAACAAAAAGAAATATAACATACCTGAATGGAGTAGAGAAATACATTAATTATGATTTAAGCAATCAAAAGATACCATATACAATTCAGGAAGATGATGTCTTACGAATAGAAATCCGTAGTATGGTGCCGGAAGCCGCAATTGTCTATAATAGAATATCTAATCAAGCAAATACATCACCTAATCTTAATTTATTGCAACTTGAAGGATATCCTGTTACGTCAGATTACACCATTAATTTTCCTGTATTAGGAATTCTGGATGTTAAAGGAACCATCTTAGAATTAGAAAAAAAAATTACTAAACTATTATTGGATGGTGGTCATCTTGTAAGCCCTATGGTATCTATACGTTTATTAAATGGTAAATTTACAGTACTTGGAGAGGTTACTAATGCTGGCACATTCACATATCTAGATAGAAATCTCACTCTACTTCAAGCCTTAGGTTATGCAGGTGATTTGACAATTGAGGGAAAAAGGAAAAATATTACCTTAATTAGAGAATTAAACGGTATTCGATATGCAAGAAAATTAGATCTTACTTCAAAAGATATTTTGGATAACTCGTCATATTACATTCGAAATAATGATGTTATTATTGTTAATCCAAATTATAACCGAATAAAAAGTGCAGGATTTATAGGAAGCCCACAATCTATTGCTTCAATATCATCTATATTATTAAGCATCACACTTTTAATCATAAATAAATAATAAATGTTAAACGATAAATATAGTATAGAAGATATTGAAGATAAATATGATTTTAAAAAAGAATTATTTAAATATTTATTTTTTTGGCGTTGGTTTGTTTTCTCTGTAATTGTTTGTTTAATCATTTCTTTTATTTACTTAAAGTATACTAATAATATTTATAGTACAATTGCAAAAATTAAGATTTTAGATAAAAAAGAAGCTAGCTTAGAATTACCTTCTGCAAGCGATTTGTTTAATAATAGTAAAATAAATCTTGAAAATGAAATAGAATTATTATCATCCTACACTATTCTTAATAAGGTAGTCCAAAAGAAGAACTTAAATGCTAATTTTTATGGTGTTGGAGATATTATGACATCACGAATAGCTAATTTCCCATTTGATTTTAAGCAATTGATATCAAATGATAGTATTCAAGAAGAATTAGAGTTTGATATTTATTTTAATGATGAAGGTATTAAGATCAATGCGATCAATACTGATACAACTTACCTTTTTAATACCTATAGTACTTATGCAATACCGCATAGTTTGCCTTTTAATATTCGCTGGAATAAAACAAATGCTTTATCAAGTATTGAGGAGAACTACAAGGTTATTTTTTCTACTACAAAAAATACTATAAGGCGATTAAAAAAAGTATTATCAATAGAAAAGCTTGGAAAAGAAAGTGACATTGTACAAAAAAAAATTGATAATGAGAATATAGAATATTCTGAAATTGTATTAAACACAATTATAGATGTTTTTAACAAAGATGGCGTAGCTGATAGGCAAATGGTACATAAACGTACGATTGATTTTGTTAATGAACGTTATATACAGCTATCAAATGAACTTGATTCTATTGAAATACAAAAACAACTCTATAAACTTAATAATAATCTGATTGATATTACTGCCAACTCATCTCTTAGTTTAGAATTAAGCTCAAAGTCAAATCAACAATTATTAAATTTAGAAAATCAAATTGCCATAGCTAAATTATTGGATGAATCGTTTAAAAAAAATAATTATGATTTGTTGCCAGCTAATATTGGAATTGATAATAGTAAAATAAATTTTCTGATTGCAGATTTTAACACCATAATTCTTGAACGTAAAAATTTAATTACAAGCGCTGGATTAAATAATCCTTCTGTAGTGCAACTGGATAGAGCAATAAATGATAATCGTACCAATATTATACGTACAGTAAGCAACTATTTGACACAACTGAGGCAAACAAAAAAACAATTAACCTTACAAAGTCAAAAATTAAATAAAGATGTATCTAATCTACCAGAAAAGGAGAAGATTTTACGCGCTATTGAACGTAATCAGGCTATAAAGGAAAGTTTATATTTATTTTTGCTTCAAAAAAGAGAAGAAGCTGAGGTTAGTTTTGCCGTTACAGAGCCAACAATAAAAGTTATAGAATATGCCTTATCATCAAATATCCCCATATCCCCAAAAAAACAGCTTACTTTACTTGCAGCCCTATTAATTGCTATTTTAATTCCTTTTGGGAGTATTTATTTGATTCTATTATTCAACACTAAAATTCAATTAAAGCAAGACATTGATGAGTTAAATTTAGGAGTTTCTGTTGTTGGTGAAATACCATTTATAGATGATGAAGATTCAAGATTATTTCAGAATCCTAAAGATCGTAACATTTTATCTGAATCATTTAGAATATTATCATCTAATGTTAATTATTTATTACCTCAAAATACTGGCACTAAAGATGCAAAAGTGATAATATCAACATCATCAGTAAAAGGAGAGGGAAAGAGTTTTGTAGCTCTTAATGTTTCTTTAGCACTTTCTACTTTAGATAAGAAGGTGCTTTTAATTGGGGCAGATTTGCGTAATCCTCAATTACATAAATACTTAGAAACCGATAAATCTATACAAGGGTTGACAAGTTATCTTCACGATACCAATTTTGATTGGCAAGCAGCCATTCTAAATAAATTTGAGAATTTACCACATCATCATACTTTATTAACCGGAGTTATTCCTCCAAATGCAACCCAATTATTAGCTAATGGTAATTTTGAAAAAATTATTTCACAAGCAAAAAAGGACTATGATTATATAGTTATTGATACAGCACCAACATTACTCGTAACTGACACTCTACTCATATCGCATCTTGCTGATGCTATGTTGTTTATTTGTAGATCAAATTATACAGAAAAAGAGATATTAAATTATCCTAAAGAGCTAATTAAAGATGGTAAAATAAAGAATGTTGGCATTGTACTTAATTCTGTAGGGGTAAATGCTAGATATCATTATGGTTATTCTTATAAATATGGTTATTCTTATAATTATGGGTATGGCTACGGCTATGCAAGTACAAAAGATGATTAATCCTCTTATACAATATCTTTTTATAGAAATCAATAAATTACTATTCATTATAGTAATTTTGTAATATGATAAGTAGATTTTTAAATAATATTATTATAAATAAAGTTAGGGTGAAGAAGTTATTTAACTTAAACATCGAATATGAAAGCACTTTTTTACAAACAAAACAAGCAAAGTGATCACCCCTTATTATAATATTTTTTTTTCTTTAATAACTGCATTTTTCATTGCACTTTTAGCAATTCCAAGGCTTATTGACTTTGCTAAGAAGTTAAATGTTTTTGATAATGGAGGAGACA
>Ga0206128_1000040_pt1 | contig 161176 bp, 152 predicted proteins | sample Helgoland_Spring_7_FD_148601 | JGI IMG/M metagenome (GOLD analysis project Ga0206128, IMG submission 148601) | Pelagic subsurface seawater microbial communities from Kabeltonne, Helgoland, North Sea - Helgoland_Spring_Bloom_20160426_1 | ecosystem: Environmental > Aquatic > Marine > Epipelagic ... | reverse complement strand
TAATCTGTGTTACTGACACCTTGTTCATTACGGTTACAGCAGTGAATGATACCATGACGCAAGGGAATGAGTACATGACAGTGTTGGAGGATGCGGCAACGACAACTAGCCCTTCACTGATTGCCAATAATATTGATCCTGATAGTTCAAAGGTTACAGTGACTTCTATAATTAGTAATACTGGCGGCGGTACATATACTATTTCTGGTATGGGAACTACTATTGACTATACTCCGGCTCTTAACTTCAATGGAATTGATACGGTGCTGTATTCAGTTTGTGATTCGGGAGTACCTCTACCGGTAATCTGTTTTACTGACACCTTGTTCATTACGGTTACAGCAGTGAATGATATACCTGTTGCAGTAGATTCAAGTGGAAACCCACTTGAAACCATTTACAGAACAACTAAAGTCAATACCCCAATTAATATATGCATAGATGCTTTAGACGTAGAAAGAGATACACTCGACGTCATTTCTTCTTTCAATGGTCCTACTAATGGTTCTACAAGTGGGCTGGCCAATGGAGACACCTGTTTTACTTATGTTCCTAATTCAGTATTCATAGGAAACGATAGTCTCTTTATAACTCTCTGTGATTCAGGTGGCTGTGATACTGTCTTGGTCTACATTAAGGTTACTCCACTTACACCAAAGGCTAAAAATTATAGCGTTAAGGTCAATAATGGGAAAATAAAAGTACCGATACTTGAAAATGACTCTAACCCAGGAGGAGGTAAGCTCACAGTTAGTATTGTTACATTTCCAGCAGGAGGGCCTGCCACTTTTGACTCAACCGGCATTACATATACCCCAAGTATTGATTTCTGTGGAATGGACAGCCTACAATATAAAGTTTGCAATGAGCAAGGGCTTTGTGACTCAGCATGGATATATTTTACTGTTATCCCTATTGATAGTGATAAAGATGGTATCCCCGATTATTTAGAGACAAGGACATCAGACTCAGATGAAGATGGGGTTTTAGATTACTTGTCACTGGACAGTGATGGTGATGGAATTTTGGATCGAATAGAAGCTTTAGGCAATCTAGATGATCCGTGCAATGTTGTTCTAGCGGATTGCGATTCTGATGGTACTCCCGATTATAAGGACCCTAAGAATTGCACCCTTATTATAAGGGTACCTAAAGGATTCTCTCCAAATGGTGATGGTGCCAATGACCTATTTATTATTCCAGGATTGGATGAATATCCAAATAATTCAATAACCATATTTAATCGATGGGGAAATAAGATATTCGAGGCTGCACCTTATGAAAACAATTGGGGAGGAAAGAGTGAAAATGGAGCTACGGTAGGAGAAGGAGCCTTACCGGAGGGAACATACTTCTTTGTACTAGAGCTATCTCCTGATGAGAAACCAATTAAAAGTTACATCTATTTAAAACGATAGTAAAATGAAGAAACTTGTTTACATATTAACCGCTACGATTGTCCCTTTGCTTTCTGTTGCGCAGCAAGAAGCTATGTTTACTCATTATATGTTCAATATGATGGAAAGTAATTCAGCTGCATACGACATGAATCGCAATGTTCTTTCCATTACTGGAATTAATCGTTCTCAATGGGTAGGTTATGAGGGAGCGCCAGTCACTCAATCACTAACAATATACTCTCCATTGTTTAATCAGAAATTAGGTGTTGGCTTAACCCTATTAAATGATAAAATAGGACCTACTAACAAAACAAACATATATGGAGATATTGCTTATCGACTAAAAGTGAGTAAGAAATCCACTTTATCGTTTGGGTTAAAGGGAGGTACAAGCTTAGTTCAGGGCAGCTTTAATGATTTGGATATAAATGACAATATTGACCCTACGTTTCAACAAAACGTTAGCAACGAGGTAATACCAAATGTTGGTTTTGGTCTGTTTTATTCTACTCCCAAGTACTTCATAGGAATGTCTTCACCTAGGTTATTGGAAAGTGATAGTAGGGAAAATACCGCCTCAGATAATAACACAAAAAATGTTCGTCATTATTTCTTAGTTGCTGGTGTAAACTGGCAATTGAATTCGACCTTACTGTTTAAACCCACAACTTTTGTGCGAGCAGTTGCAAATGCTCCTGTTGAGTTTGATTTATCCGCCTTATTTGAATTCAATGAAAATTTTTGGGCAGGTCCAATGTTTAGATACGGGGATTCATTTGGCTTTCTTGCAGGATTATATATTAACCAACGACTTAAAGCTGGTTATTCCTATGACTATCATTTTGCTCTAAAAACTGTCACCTACAATGGTGGTAGCCACGAAATTGTGCTGAAGTATGATTTCGTGTTTAAAGACAAAGATAAAATTCGCTCTCCACGTTACTTTTAAAATAAGAAGCCTTGAAAAAACTCGTTCTATTTTCACTATCCATTTTAATCTTTGGTGCTGCCTCTTCCCAGGGAATGAAGTACCGAAAGGCTGAAAAACTATTTGCCAATTACTCCTACTCGGAAGCTAAAGAAATTTATCTTGAGCTAGATTCGCAGACCACTCATGTAAATCGCCGACTTGCGGAGTGTAACAGATTATTGCACAACAATCAAGAAGCCGTTAAATTTTATAGTACTCTCGTAAATTCAGATTCGGCAATTAATCTAGATTATTACTATTACTCACAAATGCTTAAAGCCCAAGGTCAATACGAAGAGGCAAAAACTTGGATGACTAAGTATTCAGAATTAGCTGAAGAAGATTCACGTGCCCAATTACATTCGGAAAATCCAAACTACGTAAATGACTTACTGGTTGAGAACAAAAGATATTCGGTTTCAAATCTAGCCATCAACAGTGAACAACAGGATTTTGGCCCAACATTGTACAGGGGTAAGGTTGTATTTGCCTCGTCAAGAGAAGGAAGCAAGCCAATAGAAAGAAAATGGAATTGGAATGGCTTGCCTTTCCTGGATTTATATGTTGCAGAAATAAAAGAAAATGGTGACTTAATTAATGAAGTTCAACTTCATAAAAAAATCAACACAAAATTTCATGAAGGACCGGCTTCGTTTAATCAAAGTGGAAGTTACATGGTGTACACCCAAAACATTTATCATGATGACAGTGAAGATAATGTAATTGGTTTTCAGCTTATGTCTTCAAATTTTAATGACGGTGAATGGTCTGAAGGAGTAGGTTTTCATTTTAATAATCATGATTATTCTGTTGGACATCCTAGTCTTAGTCCTGATGCAAAAACGCTGTATTTTTCATCTGACATGCCTGGTGGATTTGGTAGCGCTGATATTTATAGAACGACTTTGAACGATGATGGTACATGGGGGTCTCCGGAAAATCTCGGAAAAGAAGTAAATACAGAAGGAAATGAAATGTTCCCCTACTTTCATCCCTCTGGCTTGCTTTATTTTTCCTCCAATGGAAGACCTGGTTTGGGTGGGCTTGACCTATTTGTAACTAAGTTGGAGAATGGAAATGCAACTCGTGCAGAAAATCTGGCAATACCTTTTAATTCCTCAGGAGATGATTTTTCAATTGTTCTTGACTCAAATTTAACTCATGGTTATTTTTCGTCCAATAGAAAAGGAGGGCATGGCAGTGACGATCTTTATTACTTCGAAAGAGATGAAAACTTGGCTATTAGCTTAACGGTAATAGTTCGAAACAAAAAAACCAGTGAAGTATTACCAAATTCACAAGTGATTATTTTAAAGGAAAATGGAAGCCCTTACCAATCTTTGGAAACGAATAACAAAGGAGAAATTACTTTCAAAGCAAAAGTTGATAGTAGTTATTCGATTGCTGCAAGTAAAGAATTATATAGTGGAGAGGATACACTTTACACTCAGGTTAAAACCATTGACGAAGAAATTACTTTAAACCTAGTTCAGAAGTTGTATGCATTTGCGGGAGTTACTGTAGATGAAGAAACTAAAGAAATTATTAAAGGTGCCCATATAAAGCTCTACAATCTAAGGAACGATAGTCTAATGTATGATATCGAATGTGAGAATGGTGATTTTTATTCTGCTTTACCTAATGCAAAGAGAGGCGACTCAATTAGCTATAGAGTGACCATAAGTGCAGAAGATTACCTCAATCGAGAATCTGATTTGAATATTGTTCTTCAGGATGAACTAGAAATCAATATATTTAAATTGGATGCCTTGAGTTTTTCCAAAATTGAGGTTGGTACTGATATAAATTCACTAATTGAAATAAATTCAATTTATTTTGACCTAAACAAATCAGACATTAATAAAGATGCTAGTATAGAATTAGATAAGATTGTTGAAGTTTTAAAAAACAACCCTGAAATTACAATTGAGTTAGGCTCCCATACAGATTCTAGGGGAAGTGATACATACAACTTGAAATTGTCAGACCGAAGAGCAAAGTCATCAGCCAAATATATTATCTCTAGAGGAATAGCTAAAGATCGAATAACAGGAATAGGTTACGGGGAATCCAAACTAAAGAATCAATGCTCAAATGGAGTAAAATGTTCAGAAGAAGAACATGCACAGAATAGGAGGATCGACTTGAAGATTACTGAGATAAAAGTAAAGTTAACACCTCATTAAGTAGAGAGTTCTCACTAATTAAAAAGTGATTTCAGGTGTAATTAGGACCCAATAATATTAGGACATAGGTTTCAAACTGACGATTGTAATTTAGTAGACTTTATTTTAAACAAATAATCGACTTTTTAGTACCAATAAAACGGCCTTTTATAACAGATTTTTCGTAACTCGAATTTGGGTTTAAATATGATTTAAATTTAATACAAACGGCTCATTGGATATCAGTTTGTTGTTAGCATTATCCAGTCAGGCAGGTTTCATTGTTTAGGCTGCATGAAAGTCTAATTTAAAAAGTCAATGCGTGTTTTATGGTGTTTTTAGAAACAGGGATTTATGCGGATTCTGAAACAAAAGAGGGGTTTCATGGGGGTTTGACTTCGGATTTCTTCATGTCATTTCTTTGTGGTATTCAGGTTTAAATTTACAACAGACCAGCCTATTTCTTATGTGGGCGCTGTTAGCCAAAGTTGAGTAATATCACTCTATTGCCGGTGCTATAATCGGGTTTCTGACATTGAATAAAGATATTGTAAATTCTAGTTTTTTGATGGAACTCATTTAAGACAAGAATCACAAGTACCAACTGCTTCTATTTCAAAACGATCGATAGAATGCCCAGGTACTTCAATATCAATTGAATGATTAGTTTGAACGCAGGAAACCTGTTCGCATTTTTTACACTTAAAATGTATGTGTCTATGGCTGTGCCCTTGGGAAGTGCAATTATGACCGCATAAGGCATAAAAAGTTTCGTTGTCTTCAATAAGAGCTTTGTGAATTATTCCTTTTTCTAAAAAAGTATTTATGGTTCTGTACAGGGTTATGCGATCAAAGTCGTGCAAAGAATCTTGAATTTTAGAATAAGAAATGGCTTTTTCACTTTCAGAAAGGATAGAAAGTAAATCCACTCTAATGGATGTGGCTTTTAAGTCCAAACTTCTTAATTGTTCTATTGAATTCAAATTCGATTTCATAGGTATCAGGTTTTAAAACGAAAGACTTATCCCCACAATTGCATTTATTCCTAAATCATCGGCGAAATACCTTAGCCTATTTAAATAATCGCGATAGCTTACATTCAATAAATTCTCTATTCTGAGGTAGGTATTTAGCTTGACTTTTTTAAACTGTTTTTTCGAAGATAATTTTACACCAACAAGATTATATGCTTCCGGAGCTTCCAAGTAATCTTGGGATGGAAGGAGGTTGTTTTGCTTAAAAACATATCGGTTGTTGAGCTGTATCTCAACATTTTCAAATGGGCCTAGTTTAGGTATCTGATAATTTAGTTCTCCGTATAAATTATTAGCTGGCATATATATCAGTGGTATGTTGTTCGTTTTATCAGATCCATACAGAAAGCTATACTTAGCAACGAGCTCTACGCGTTCAAAAAACTGATAGCTTGCCACAGCATCAAACCCCATAATTTGAGCTTGTGTTTGCTCGTACTTAAATACAGGAAAAGCACCACGAATGGTTAAACGAAACTCGTCTTCTGGATTAAGGAAAATGTAGTCTTGAAACTCTTGATAATACAGCAAGGTTTCGAAGGAAAATTTGTTTTTTATTTTCGTTTTTATAGAGAGTGTATTTTTAAATGAAACTTCTTGTTTTAGGTTTGGATTTCCTTCTTCAATTCCGCCAACTCCCTGATGCAAACCGTTGCTGTATAATTCATTTACCTCGGGGTTTCGTACTGAATAACCCAAGTTATAAGCTACACTAAGCCATTTTGCAAAATCGTTGGTAATGCCTCCAACAGCACTTAGGTTTTGGTAGTTGTTCTCGTAACGAACAATTTCTCTTGGTACCCCCGTTGAAATGGTAGCTACTTTTCTGTTTTCAAAATCGTAGCGCACTCCAAGCTCAAATCTAGTTTGTTTATAGCTTTTGTTTGCCAATGCAAATATTCCTAATTCGCGAGAAATGTAATCTGGGATTAGGGGCAATATCCCTGTTTCTGGCTTATTCACATTGTCAACGTAGTTGCCTTGAATACCGGTTTTAAGTTTCCAATTCTTAGGTAAATAATGGTGGTATTTTAGTTCCAAAAAATTTGACTTTTGCTCTAAGCTCAGGGAAGGGGAGTCCGTTCTACCTCCTCGTCGAACATCAAATTCCTTTCTTAAATTGTATTGCCCAGCATAGGTAAGGGAGATCCATTGTTTTTTATTTAGGCTATACTTAGATTTGAATTTAAGCAAATGATGATTTACCCTTTGGAAGGGAGCATCGATAGAATAAGAAAAATTATCTTCTGTAAAATAGGGTTCTTCTAATTGAAACGCATTTTCGAGATCGGTTAAATTTCCTACTTGCGATCCTCTTAAAATACCAAGTTCAGCATTAAAAGAACTGAAATATAAATCGCTGCTCAGTTTTTTATTCCATGTCTTTTCGAGCTGTAGGGCAACGTTAGCTTCTTGATTTCCGGTGTTTCGTAAATAATACTTGGAGGTTTTGTTGTCTCCACTTTTTTTGAGTGTACCAACTATTCGCCAAGCTACCAATTTGCCATATTGCTCAAAATCTATGTTTATGCCATTCCCCAAACCATTCGATTCAAAAAAATAGCGTGCATTTCCATGTACGTGTGGGTCGAGTGTAATTTGTTTTGGTTCTATTAGAATTACACTACCCAACGAATTACCTTGATACTCCAAAGCTCCAACACCCTTAATTACCCGGATTTTGTTTGCAACTAAAGGGTCAATCTCAGGGCTATGATCGACACCCCATTGTTGACCACTTTGGGCTATGCCATTGTTTAAAATAGTGAGTCGGTTTCCGTACAAACCATGAACTATCGGTTTGGCAATTCCACTTCCGTTTTTGATACTACTCACTCCGGTAACATCCTCCAGCATGGTTGCTAAGTTCTTGTCTGAATTTTGAGCAATGTCTTCCGAGTTAAGCGTCTGGCTCTCTTGGGTTGTAGCTGTGGTTATTTCTCCAATAATGTTCACTTCGTTCAATACTTCGCTGTTGTGATCGAGGTAGATTATTAATGATGTGTCCTTTGTGATTTGTACGAATAGATGCTTCGGTAGGCATCCAATATGACTTGCGGAAATATGATAGCTGCCATTACATAGATTTTGAATTTTGAAATACCCCAGGCTATCTGTTACAGCTCCTGCTTCTGCTTCTTTAGAATAGATGTTGGCATATTCAATTGCTTTGCCAGTACTGAGATCAATTACACGCCCCGAAATTATTCTGTCGCAATTTTGAGCCGATAGATAAGCTGGGATTACAAATAAAAAGGAAAGAGTAGCTAAAAGTTTATTGAACATCTAACTCAAAAGTGACTACTATATCTGTTTCGCCGCCTGCATTGGTAATATCTCCAGATTGCACTCCATTTCCCGATTTATTTGGCTTATGTCTCAGAGTTATGGTAATATTTCCGGAACCAGCTGCTTTAGTTTTTACTTGAGTAACCAAGCCAATTGGGTTATTATTGAGGTCATTATCATTGTAAGAAACCTCTAATTCTGATATTGTTGATTGATAAAAAAGTTGATGATCGTTAGATTCTTCTCTTACTTCTTCAGTTATGTTTCCTACTGGATTTTCCAGTTCATTCAATAGCTCAACAGAACCAGAATAAGTTGTATTCGTATCTAATTTGCCTTTCGAAATTGTGGGAGGGTTACCACCGTCTCCATCTAAATCTTTGAAAGTGAGAATTATGTTTTCGCCTCCGCCAATGGGAGTTAGGGTGTATTTGAATGTTGTAATAAGTTCTTCTTCATTAGGGATAACAGGATCAAGAGGCTCGTCTTTTTTGCATCCGGAAAAGAATAATAACAATGACGTTAAAATAATGAATGGTGAGTTTGTCATGCTTATTGAAATCAAATTTTAATTGAAAGGTCAAATGTAACATTAAATGCAACGCAGTTGCATTTAATGTAGTATTCGTTGCCAAACAGCAAATTTATAGTTGAATTCTGTTTTTTATAATTCGTGCATCAAGCTTACAAAACGATGAATTATGAAGTGCTTAGATCTGGATTGAAATTTTGGCTAACGGTCTTGTATATGAAAAGTAGCAGATTTGTATGTGCAATTTTTCAGTTGAAAACAAAGATAGCAGAAAAGAACCAAACTTTTAGTTTAGCTCTTAACTGCTATTTTTTATATACGTTGTTACCCACTGGCTTTATTCCGTTCTGCTTTTCAATTCCGATATTTTCTTAAATGTTCGGATTGAGCGTTGGCAAGACATACTCTTTTGCAATTTTTGATGGCGTGGTGGCTTTGAGCGAATTGCAAATGTGTATGGCTTTTAGTAGGGATTAACTTGCACAACAACTCAATTTAGAAACATCTTTTCCAAAAGTAATTGCTGCTAATTTGATTCCTTCTCCAAGTGTCAAATATGGATAAAAACTTTCAGCCAAATCTTTTACTGTAATTCCAAATTTAATAGCCATACTTAATTGTTGGATGAGTTCACCACCTTCTGGTGCTATTACTCTTGCTCCAATTAATTTATCCGTTTCCGTATTACGAATCAACTTTATAAATCCTCTGGTATCTTGTGCAGCTAAAGCTCTTGGTACATGTGTTAGATCTAATTTTGATACTTCAAAAGGAATGCCTCTTGATTCAGCTTCAATTTCATCCATACCTGCTCCCGCAATTTGAGGGTCTGTAAATACTACCCAAGGTAATGATGCATAATCTACACTTTGTTTTGATAATGAAAATGCATTATTAACGGCTGTACTGCCTTCGGTTGCTGCTGTATACACAAATGGCGGTGTATTAGTGACATCACCAGCTGCATAAATATTGGAAATATTAGTTTCCATTTTTTCATTAACCACAATATGCCCTCTTTCTGATAATTTTAGGTCTATTTTTTTTAGACCTAATTTAGACGTGTTTGGCGTGGTTCCTGTCGCGACAACAATATGTCCTTTTTCAACAATTTGTGTTGTAGAACCATCAGGACAGTTACAATGAATAATAGTATTGTTGCCCTCTTTTTCAAATTTAAAGGCTCTAAAATTTGGAAGAATTTCAATGCCTTCACTTTTCATTTGTTCAACTAAAACACCAGTAATGTCTTCGGTTTGACTTCGTAAAGGTCTATCTGTAAATTCAATGATGCGCACTTTTACACCTAAACGATTATAGGCCATTGCTATTTCCAACCCTATGTAACCTGCGCCCATAATGGTTAGGCTTTCTGGTTTTTCTTCTAAATCGAACAAAGACACATTAGTTAAATACCCAACTTCATTTAATCCTTCGATATTAGGTATGTTGGTGGTTGCTCCCGTGGCTATTATAATATTGGTTGCAGTGAACTTGTCTTTTCCATCTACAAGAATGGTTTTAGTATCCACAAACTCTGCCCATCCCTTGAGCATGGTCAAGCCTTTAAAATCACTGACCACATCCATATATTTTTGTTGTTGTAATGCAGCAACTAAAGCTTTTTTATCCTTGATAACTTGTGCGAAATCAATGTCAACGCCTTTTGGTTTTATTCCTGCAAAATTAGAATGTGTAGCGTGGTAAGCTGTTTCGGCAGCTCGAATTAGATTTTTAGAAGGTACACAACCTACATTAACACAAGTGCCACCAAAATCTAAACCACCATTTACCATAAGCGTGGTAAGCCCTAAACTTTCGGCTTTTATGGCTGCTGAAAATGCAGCAGAACCACCTCCAATTACGATTAAATCGAATTGATTTTTTCCTTTGTTGGACGCTTTATCTGTCGTGCTATCCGAAATTGAATCACAACAATCCTCTTTTTCATTGCCTTTAACAACCGTATACTTACCAATGCTATTTACAGCGTTAATCAATTCCTCTTTATTCAACTTGGCAGTATCAAAAGTAAATTCTCCTTTACCAGTTTCGTGGTTCACAGAACTGATTAGAATACCATCTTTTTTATTGATATCCTTTTCGATATGTAATGAACAGCCACTACAGGTCATTCCTTCTATCTGTAATGAAACAGTTTCTGTTTTTTGAGATAACTCGTTTTTCTTTTTAAATAAATTCTTCATATTAAAAATGATTTGTTTTTATGTGGTGCTTAATAAATATAGGTGATTATTTTTAACAACATTTTAAGCCAATTTTATTCGATTCAAATAAATCTTCCATGGTTAATATCTTGCCATTTACATTGCTGTCAAGCCATTGTTTTGCGGTTTGTTCGCTTGCAAAAAAAAAGACGTGATTGCAAAAGGAACCTCTGATATTGCAAGAGTCCATTTTTTCAATCAAAGAGAGAAATATTGGATATGGATTAGATGATATCAAATGATCGCATTCAATATTCAACTCAATTATAGAATTGTCAATTGGGTCTTGAGATATAATTTGGGACGAAACATCCAGCCATTCGGTAAACAATATAGCGTCTAATGCACACCAAGTATAAAGTGTTTTGCCTTGCACTATAAACTTGTGGTTGGTAGGTGTAATCGACAAACCAGAAAAGGCTGTAATTTGGTTATTTTCATTTAGCTCTCCTAATAATTCCAACAGTGAATCAGCTTTCTCTTTAGTTGCATCGATAAGTGCATAAAATGTTGTTTTTGGCAGTGGATTGCCTTTAAGTAATTCCCTTTGGACATTCACGATAAAATTATTATCATCAAGTTGAATTTCAGATAACATGGTGTTTAATTGTTTGCCCAAATATTGCTTTGCTGTTTTCATAAGATTTATTTTTATTTATTAATAACTTTATAACCCGTTGAATTTATAGCTTTTTCTATATCTTCTTTAGATGTTTTTGTATTGTCAAACTCCACTTCGGCATTAGCTTTCTCATAAGAAGCAGCTACATTAACAATACCTTCTAATTCGTTAACAGCGTGCTTAACGTGTTCTTCACAAGAAGCGCAAGTCATACCTTTTACATCAAAATTTACAGTTTGAATGTCTGATTGATTTACGACAATAACCTCTTTTTTGTTATCTGGATAAAATATATGAGAATAATAAGGAAAGCTAATTGAAATAGCTGCAAACAATGTAATGCCTATTAAAAAGCCTTTGGTTTGATACCATTTTGGTTTTGCATCAACTTCGCAACAGTCATCGGCTTTTTTGGGTTTTAAGTAAGCATACCAAGCATAGCCAATAGCTATTACAGCTAAACCTATTAAATAGGGTCTAAAAGGTTCCATCCAAGATAGTGCAGATGCACTTCCTCCAACGCCAGCTATTAATGCTATAACAGGTGGTATGCAACAAGATGATGCTGCTACAGCAGCAAATAAACCTGTGTATGCTGCATTTTTTGATGTTTTTTCTGTTTTCATTTCTTTATAAATTATGCTGTTTTTCTAATTAATTCGATAGATTTAAAAATGCTAATAAATATCTCTGTTTCATCTTTATTTAATGAATAATAAAGTGTTTGACCATCTCGTCTTGAATTGATTATTCCTGCATCTTTGATTTTACGTATATGTTGTGAGATCGCAGGAACACTCATTTTTAGTATATCAGCTAAATCACAAGGACATAGTTCATTTTCTAAATTCAATAAATAAAGAATTCTCAATCTTACATCGCTTCCTGCAATTGATAAAAGTTTTGTCATTTTTTGAAAACTCCCTTCCATATTATCCAATGCCTCCATACAGTTTTGTAACTGCTTATGGTTGGCTTCCGCTCTTGTACAGGTTATTTCTAATTTCATTTGTGTATATATTTTTATTAAAGTTATTTGCTTTGTCGTACAAACATATAATTAATTACGTATATAAGCAAATACTTAAATACATAATTACGAATTTTGGGAAAGTTTTAGCTCTTTTGGTTTTTAGAGCGTTGGATTTATGTGTTGGGAAAAACCGAAAGTGCTAAAATATGCGGCTGGTTTTCAGCTTGTGGGTAACGTCCCGTGGCCATGAGAAGTAGGCGTGAAGCAGTAAGTGGTGCGTGGGCCAAATATTCATTCCTATTGCGTTTTGATAGTCGCGCGCGGGAACCAACACACTTACTGCCCGTGGCAGACTCTAGGGAACTCTGGTATGGGTTATTAAATTTCAACTGTTTCAAATTTAGCACAAACCGCCTATTTCTCATTTGGCCACTGTTAGGCATAGTAATTATTCTATGATTATTTTTTTAGGGATAATATGTTTCTGGTTGATATCACCTAGGAGTATATAAACACCAGATTCTAGAGAAGAAATGAGAACCTGAGCTCTATCAGAATTGGTGAATTTTTGTTGGATTAAAAGCTTACCATTAGAATTAAATAAACGAATGGAATAATCAATTTCAGAGCTTAAACGAATATTCAATTCATCATTTACAGGGTTCGGAAATACTTTGAAATCAATTTGTGAGCTTTCGCTATTAACGTTTGTAATAACGGAGTCGCATGGAATGGTTGTATTGTTTATTGAGATTTTTGAATCTTGATAGCACTTTAGGTAATCTCCTTCTGGAATTGAAACACCAAAAGTAGGTAGGAAGTTAAAGGCTCCTATTCTTGTTCTATAGATGTTATCTTCGAAATGATAATCAGGATTAACTGGGGTTGATAGGAACTTTAACACCGTATCGTTTGAGTATTTTTCTATTGTGATAGAATCTATCACAATTTCAAATGAGGTTAATGATGTAGTAATGTTAGGGGGCATTGAAATTGTAACAGTATCACCAACTTTAGCAGTGAAATCATACAATAAACCAAATTTATTTTGTTTCGTATTGTAATAAAATACAGAATCATTCTTCGAATAAAACACCAACCCGTTCGTTAGCATTCTTCCTTGAACACCGCTGATAAGGGTATCTTTATCGTACTCTATTTTAGTCAGAGTAGAATTTGGAGCTGATGAACCTCCATTATTTGCATGGTACCAAATTGAAGATTTTAACGGAAATGTCTGACCAGATACTGATTGTAGAATTGCACTAAGTATCAAAATGATTAATGTCTTTTTCATCGCTTTATTTTTATTATGCCTAACGACTAAAATATAAATAAGCGTTAGCGACCCGTAGGGTTATTTATATTTTTTGTTATGCATCTTTTATTTAATTCTTTCTCTAAGTCGCAGTTCGAATTGTTGTTTGTCGTCCTGTAAGTGGAGAATTTCTCCATATTTCAGTTCTATGAAAAAGTCCTTTCCATTTGGGAAGAATTTTAGCATTAGTCGGTCTTGCTCGATTGAGATTTCATAATTGAAATGAGCATTCCCGTTAATCCAAAGGTCATTTCCGTTTTGGAATTTGTAGGTCAAACCATATATTGAATTTTCCCAAACTGAGTTGTTGATTTCATCTTCTAACTTTTCCTTCTCTATACTCTTGTTGTCATTCATAGCACTATCATTTTTTTTCAAATTGGTCAATTATGTTTTGAGGTTCATCAGGAGGGTAATTGATTATTTTGGTAATAATGAACCAATAACCTAACCACATTTTATTATCGCTTTTTATTACTTTCCCCGTAACACTACCGTAATAAAAAAACTTGTATCCCCCTATGTCTTTATTAATCATTTGTTTTGCAATTTCTTTATCAACAACTCCAATTATGTGGTCCGGTATCTGAAACCCCCATTCACGTTCATCATAAATTGAAGCAGCAATGTCAATTTGAACGGTATAATACCCACCAAACTCTGTTAAAATCGGCTTATATCGGGTATTGTTAAAAGTTATTGTTTTCTCCACGTAATCTTCAGGAAATGAATTTACTTTTTTCGCTGATTGTCCAAACAATAAAGAATTTACTGATAGAATTGTCATTGTTAATAAAAAGGTGATTTTTATTTTCATACTGTTCATTTTATTAGTTTTTAAATGGTGCATAACGTATTGTATAAGATGCGTTTTAATGCACTTTATATGGTGTTAGCATTAGTACGGATTAATTAACTAAAAATAAAATTATGATATCTATTAAGAATTTAGGGAACTACTACGGTGGTTTAAAAGTGAAAGAAGAAAGCGGTAAATATTATTGGCTTATAGAAAATTATGATACTGATTTTTCTGACTTAGAAGAATGTTCAGAAATACCAAAAACGCTTTATGATGAACTTGTAAAGTATAACGATAGCGAGTATTAATGCTAACAACTCGCTAAGGTAAACTTTTCTTTTAAAAGTTTACCTTATTTCGCATATGGTCTGATGTTTTGCGAGGCTTAAGATTGTCTAAAGGAGACTGAATATTCGTTAAGCGAGTAGAGGTAATGTGCGTGTAAACCTCGGTGGTTTTACTGCTGCTATGCCCCAATAACTGCTGTATGTAGCGTAAATTAGTGCCATTTTCCAACAAGTGCGTAGCAAACGAATGCCGCAAAGTATGCACCGTAGCAGGACTCGTGATTCGCTTTGCCTTTTTTGCTCTTTTAAAAACCGCTCGAATACTCGCCGGAGTATACTGTGCTGCTTTTTGCCCTTCAAAGAGGTACTCCTTCGGCTTATAGTTTTTATAATAGCTTCTAAGCATGTCCAACATCATAGGCGATAAAATACTTATTCCCCCTTTTTGACCTTTTCCATATCTTATCCAAATGCGCATATTGTCAGAATCAATATCAGCAACCTTTAAGTTAATTGCCTCCGAAATCCTCAGCCCTGCTGAGTAAATTAATGTCAGAATGGTTTTATGCTTTAAGTTGCTTGGTGCATTTATCAACTCAAACACTTCTTCCTGGGTCAATACAGACGGCAGCCGTTTTGCCTTTCGAGGACGGTCAATAATAATATTGCTACGTTCAAGTCCGAGTACTTGCTCCATGTAAAATTTAATGGCGTTGATACTCTGGTTTTGATAAGACAATGAAATCTTTTGATTTACAATTAGATCAAGGTGATAGTCTCGGATAACATCCAAGGTAATGTGGTGCATTGGCCGCGGATACTGCGCTTTCAAGAACTTTCGAAACATATGAGTATAGGACTCAACAGTAGAAGGACGGAATCGTTTTTCAATCAATTTTTTGCCAAAACTTTCAAAAGCTGCAGTATAACTGGATTTTATCGATGGCGGAATTTGGCCAATGGTGCTATTACTAGATGTTGTCGTAAGTTGATTCATGAAGCAAAAACACGAATTAAATAGCATGTAAATGTTTTTATAAGCGATTATAGTCGACTATAATCGTTTAATAAATCGAATAATGTACATTTGTAAAATGGATCTTTCACCAAATAAATGCCTCAATTGTAGTAAAACAATATCGGGCAGATCAGATAAGAAGTTTTGTGACCAATACTGTAAAAACAGCTACAATAATCAATCGAAAAGTGCAGAAGAGCAGTTTATTAAAATGGTAAACGCAATTCTTCGAAAAAACCGCCGTATTCTAAAAACCCTTTCACCAGAAGGTAAAGCTATTGTCCGAAAAGACATTGCAACACAATTGGGTTTCGACTTTAACCAGTTTTCTTCTATCTATTCATCAAAAGCGGGGGTCTATTATCTCTGCTATGACTATGGTTATCGTGCTATAATGGACAATGGAAAACAAAAACTACAAATCGTGCATAAACAGGATTATATGACCGATTTTAATCCTTGGAAATACATTAAATGAATTCTGCACTATTGTTAGTAAACACGAGCGTTTTCTTGACAAAAAGTTGGTTCTAAAATACTAATTTCATAGCTCAATTATTCTGAGAGTTATGGAAAGCGTACAAGCTGAAATTAAGGCACTTACCGACGAATTAAACGAAGCAAATCATCAGTATTATGTGATGGACAATTCTGTTATGTCGGATTATGATTTTGATCAAAAGTTAAAACGGCTCCAACAACTCGAAGAAGAAAACCCCGCATTAGCCGACGAAAACTCACCCACCAAAAGAGTAGGTGGTGATATTACCAAAAAGTTCAAGTCAGTAAAACACGACATTCCCATGTTGAGTTTGGCAAATACCTATTCTAAAGAAGAACTGGAAGAATGGGAAGCAAGAAACCAGAAGTTAACCGACGACAAAATCACCTATGTATGTGAACTCAAATACGATGGCGTTGCCATTGGAATTAAATACAAGAACGGTCAACTATTGCAAGCGGTTACTCGTGGAGATGGAAGCAAAGGAGAAGAAGTAACGAGCAATGTAAAAACCATACGATCGATTCCTTTGCAGCTCAGAGGCGATTATCCAGAAGAATTAGAAATAAGAGGAGAGATATTTTATCCATTAGCAAATTTTCAAAAACTCAATGAAGAACGAGAAGAACTGGGTGAAGCAACTTTTGCAAATCCAAGAAATACTGCTTCAGGAACCTTGAAAATGCAAGATTCTGCTGTTGTAGCAGGTCGAGGTTTAGATTGTATGCTTTATGGAGTTTATACCAACCAATCCAACAATAAAGAATATCCTGGTCATTACGAAAGTGTTGAAGCTGCAGCAACATGGGGAATTAAAACGCCAGTGGGAAAGCCCCGATACATAGCAATTTGTGAAAACATTGATCAGATTATGGACTTTGTGAATCATTGGGATAAACAACGTTCAAAACTGCCTTTTGAAATTGATGGTGTAGTTGTCAAAATCAACGACTACCGCATTCAAGAAGAATTGGGGTTTACGGCTAAATCGCCTCGTTGGGCGATCAGCTATAAGTTTAAAGCAGAAGCCGCACTGACCCGATTGAACGAAATAACTTATCAAGTTGGACGAACTGGAGCAATAACTCCTGTAGCTAACTTGCAACCCGTTTCCTTAGCCGGAACTACTGTAAAACGAGCTTCCTTGCACAATGCAGATCAGATTGAGAAGCTCGACATTAGAGTTGGTGATTTTGTATATGTAGAAAAAGGCGGAGAGATTATTCCAAAAATTACCGGAGTGGAACTCTCAAAAAGAGATTTATTGGTGGTGCCAGTCGAGTACATTAAAAATTGTCCTGAATGCGGCACAGAATTAATTCGTAAAGAGGGCGAGGCGCAGCACTATTGTCAAAATGTTTTGGGATGTCCACCTCAGATTACAGGAAGAATGCAGCATTTTATCAGTCGAAAAGCCATGGATATTGATGGTTTGGGTTCAGAAACCATTGAGTTGCTTTTTCAAGAAACACTGGTGAAATCGCCAGCCGATTTGTACGAATTGACCTTTGAACAATTGATTAATTTGGAGCGATTTGCCGAAAAATCCGTCAATAATTTATTGTCTGGTTTAGTGGCTTCTAAGCAAGTTCCATTTGAGCGAGTATTGTACGGTATCGGAATTCGTTTTGTAGGTGAAACGGTTGCTAAAAAGCTGGCAAAACACTATAAATCAATCGATAATATTATTGCGGCAAGTCAAGAAGAATTGGTTAACGTAGACGAAATAGGCGATAAGATTGCCGAGAGTGTTGTTGGGTTTTTTGCAGATGAACGCAATATTCAAGAGGTAGAGCGCTTAAAAGCACATGGGCTTCAATTTGAATTGAGCGAAGAACAATTGGCAAATACCACCAATAAGTTAGAAGGGTTAACCTTTGTGATTTCGGGAGTTTTTGAAATGCATTCGAGAGATGAATTAAAAGCCATGATAGAAAACAACGGTGGTAAAAACTCTAGCTCTATTTCTAAAAATACGAGCTATTTAATTCGCGGCGATACTATGGGGCCCTCTAAATTGGCTAAAGCAGAAAAACTAGAGGTGAAAATGATATCGGAAATGGAATTTGTAGCGTTATTGAATGGTTAAATTATTCGATAGTAGCGTTGGGTTTAAGAAACGGTATACTTTTGCAAATTGAAAAACAGATATCATGAAAAATTCTATTGCAACTATTTTATTGTCAGCATTTTGCCTATCGTCTTTTGCTCAAAACTCAACCTACCAAAGTTGGAAGAGTGTTGCAAATGAGCGAGCAGGTGTTTTAAATGTAAATTATTTTGACAATTACCCTTTTGCATATTCTGATCCGAATGGAAAACAAAAAGGCATTGAAATTGAAATTATTCAGGAGTTTCAGAAATGGTTAAAAGTTTATAAGGGGGTAGAACTAAAACTAAACTTCAAACAATACGACAATTTCGACACCTTCTATAGTGCCATAAAAGATGGTGGAAATGGTAAAATTGGTTTAGGCTCAGTGACCATTCGACAAGATCGAGAAAAATGGGCGCAATTTTCTCAGCCATATTTGAAAAATATTGCGGTTTTAGCTTCAGCATTGGATGTTAACTCTTTGCAGGACCTTACAGGTTTTCCAACTGTTTTTGAAGGCAAAGTAGCTTTGGTAGTGAAAGGCTCATCGCATGAAAAGGAATTGCTTCAAATAAAAGAAAAGTATTATCCAGAAATGAGAGTGAGTTATGCCTCAAATCCAAAAGAAATGTTGATCAAAATGAAATCAGAACCTAAGTACTTTGGTTACGTGGACATTATAACCTACATGGCTTTTACTGAAGAGCAAGGTGGTATTCTACGAGTGCACCGCGCTGCAGATATTCAAGGTGAATTATTTGGATTTGTATTTCCTCCAAATAGCGATTGGAACACCATTTTTAACGAGTTTATGGTCGGTGGATTTGGTTTTACTGCCACAGATGAGTACCATGCAATATTGGAAAAGTATTTAGAGCTGAATGTAATTCAGGAAGTTCAATTGCGTTAGAACTGGTGAAGCTCATTGATAATACCCTTAAAGGGGTCGAACGTTATATTGAAGACAAGCTAAATGAATTGTTTAGTAGTTCTGAAATTGTAACGCTTGCAAACACATTATTTACTGAGCAGCTTAACATTAGCAAACAACAACGGCTTTTAGATCCAACCCATAAAGTTACCGAAGGTGATTTATTATTAATTATCCGATCGGTTAATAGATTACTTGAACAGGAACCAATTGATTATATAGTCGGTAATACCGAGTTCTATGGATTGCGGTTCAAAGTAGGAAGAGAAGTCTTAATTCCTCGTCCAGAGACAGAAGAGCTTTGCGAATGGATAATTTCTGAAGAAAATAAAGCAGGGCTTAAAGTTGTCGATATTGGATCAGGCTCGGGTTGCATCGCAATTACACTTGCAACTCATCTAATAAATGCAAAAGTGTACGCTTGTGATGTTTCTGCTGCTGCACTAAGCTTATGTACTGAAAATGCAGTATTAAATTCAGCCACAATTGATACAAAGTGTTTCGATGTTCTGAAACAGTTTCCATTTGAAGAAAAGTTGGATATTATAGTTTCTAACCCTCCATACGTATTGAAAAGTGACAAGTCAGAAATGGAAAAGAACGTTCTTGATTATGAGCCGCATTTGGCTTTGTTTGTTGAGGATAATGATCCTTTGTTGTTTTACCGAAAGATTGCGGAACAGGCCAAACTTCATTTGAACCCAAACGGTCGATTGTACTTTGAAATCCATGAAAGGTACTCCATTGATATTCAGTCTCTTTTGAGTAAAATGGGCTTTTCGAATATTGAGGTTAGAAAGGATGCACAGGATAAGGATAGAATGGTGAGGGCCGTTTCAGTGTAATTGAGCATTATATCGTAGAACTAACTCCAATTATTAGTCATCCTGAATTTAGTTCAGGATCTCAGCGTTAACTGATCTTGTTGCTCATAGTTTTAATTAAATCTACGTTTATTATTCCCGGTAGAGATGCTGAAACCAGTTCAGCATGACGTGGTATAACAGTTTAGCACAGTTTAATTATTATTCAAACTAAAACCAGCTGAGCATGACGTGGTGGTAGAATTTAGTACAATTTTACGTATTAGTCAGATTGATTCAAGTTCAGCATAACGGGTAATAGGCTAATTCTCAAAAACTATCCTATTTTCGACGTTCTCAAAATTTCACTATGCAAGAGCAAACAATTTTAGGTCACCCAAAAGGATTATTCATTTTATTTTTTACAGAATTATGGGAGCGGTTTTCCTACTATGGAATGCGCGCAATTCTAGTGCTATACCTTACCAAAGAAACATCAGACACCTTCAATCCAGGTATGGGATGGACCAGTGCCGAGGCACTTTCTCTCTACGGTACTTATGGAATGATGGTATATTTTATGGGAATATTTGGCGGAGTTGCTGCCGATAAATGGTTAGGGCAGAAGAAGGCAGTTATTTTTGGTGGAATACTTATAATTTTCGGCCAGTTTGCACTCGCATTTGAATCCTTAACCATGTTTTATTCGGGTTTAGCGCTTTTGGTGTGTGGAGTAGGACTCTTAAAGCCCAATATCAGTACAATGGTTGGAGGGTTATATAAACAAGGCGATGGCAGAAGAGATGCTGGGTTTACCTTATTCTACATTGGAATAAATATCGGAGCACTTGCTGCACCTTTTTTAGTAGGAACTATTGGAGAGCAAATAAATTGGCATTTAGGTTTTTCTCTTGCAGGTTTTGGGATGATTTTAGGCCAACTGGTGTTTGTCTTTGGAAAGAAACATTTAAAGGATGTGGGCAACCTGCTAAAGCATTCAGAAACGGAGTCGCATTTAGCTTCGCAACCACTTACAAAAGTCGAAAAAGATAGAATTATTGTTCTATTGATTTCATTTCTTATAGTTATTGTTTTTTGGGCAGCCTATGAGCAGGCAGGCGGATTAATGAATCTATACGCAAGGGATAGTGTAGATAGAATAGTTTTTGGTTATGAAATACCTACCAGTTGGTTTCAGTCTTTGCATGCATTGTATGTAGTTATAATTGGAGCTCCTATGGCTTGGCTTTGGTTAAGATGGGGTAGAATGGGAAAAGAGTCATCAGCAATATTTAAGATGGCCGTAGGGATGATTGTAATGAGTATTAGTTTTTTAATGCTAATGGGCGCAGTGTACGATGCTTCTATAAATATGCTAGGAAAAGCACCAATTTATTGGTTGTTCTTTTCTTATTTGTTGCATGTAGTTGCTGAGTTGAGTATATCGCCAGTGGCGCTCTCTTTCATTACGAAATTAGCCCCTGTAAAATACGCAAGTATAATGATGGGGACTTACTTTGCGGTAACTGGACTTGGAAACAAAGCAGCTGGGATGTTAGGGGTATATGCTCAGAAGTCTGGCGAAATGACAGCATTTGCAATTATTGCAATTGCATGCCTGATTGTTGGACTCTTGCTTTTTACTTTAGTAAAAAAACTAAAGGTATTGGCTCATAATGCAGAAGAGGTAGTATAATAGTTAGAAGAAAACACTCAAATCCCAAATGCTTGCGATATTTCCTCACGAGTATTCATTACAAAAGAACCATGTTGCACTGCAGGTTCTTTTATGGACTTTACTTGATGGGTTAAAATTTTGCTCCACTTCTCAGTATTGAATCTTGATCCGGATTTACTTCTTCGGCGCAATAATCTGTATTTGCCTCCATTTGAATGTTCCAAACTGCAACATTACTCGCTGGATCACTTACCCATGAATCGTGTGGAGGTGAGGGCAGTTTTTCATTTTCTATTGGACCAGCTATAATTTCGATTTCGGTTTTGTTGCATTTTGCTCTAAAGATGCTTGAAAAAAAGCAGATGGAATGTTGGGTGTCTATGCTCAGAAGTCTGGCGAAATTACAGCATTTGCTATTATCGCAACACAAGCCTTATTCTCAAACTTTTGCTTTTTACTTTAGTGAGAAAACTAAAGTTACCGGCGAATAATAAAGAAGTGGTAGTTAAAAAGAAGCACAAACAGCCTCAGAACAATTAATGAAATAGGATTTATAAAAAGCTGATTTTAATTATACAGTGCAAGCATCGGTTATCGTAATTGTTTGCGTTACGCTTTGCCAAATAATATTAAAGTTAGCGTCAAAACCCGTTGGTATTGAGTCTGTTGTAATAATTATAGGTTGGCCATGATCAATTTCCATTTCTTTACATTTTGAATCTGCGTCTTTTTTCTTTGCTTCAAATGGTATTCTTTCAACACTTGTCTCGTTGGGTAGGGGTGGCAATAATGTTGGATTTGAAGAAGAGTAACTTGTTATAGTGCTGCAATTACAAGTGTATTCTTTTTTACACGAAATCATTCCTGTAATCATAAGTCCTGAAAGAGCTATTACAAATAATTTTGTCATAATAAATAGTTTTGTTCAAGCAATAATAAGCATAAATACTTGATCAATACTAACAACTAATTAGCTGATAATAAGTTGCTTTAAAACTATACAAAAGGAAATGTTTTAACCCTTTTCTTCTATTCGTCCATCAACGTATCTTGCAAAGCGCCCTTTTGACCTGTCGTGAACCTGATCTCTTTTAGGCCATGGCCAACCGCCAAATTGAGTACGTTGATAATCGCCAAATGCTTGCGATATTTCCTCACGAGTATTCATTACAAAAGGACCATGTTGCACTACAGGTTCATTTATCGGCTTTCCTTGTAAGGTTAAAATTTTGGCTCCACTTGGGCCACTTCTTAGCGTTAAATTTTGATCCGGATTTACTTCTGCAGCGTGATAATCTGCAATTGCAATTCCATTAATGCTTAATCCTTTTCCTTCATAAAAATATAAGGTTCTGTTTGTGTCTGCACTAGTTTTAGGCATAACCCATTCTGCATTTGCCTCCATTTGAATGTTCCAAACTGCAACATTATTCGCTGGATCACTTGCCCATGAATCGGGTGGAGGTGAGGGCAGTTTTTCATTTTCTATTGGACCAGCTATAATTTCGATTTCGGTTTTGTTGCCCTTTGCATCAACAAAGCTTTTTCGTGGAATCGATTCACCCCAAAGCATAGTGAAGTTAGCGGGAACCATTTTGCTTTTTCGTGGCAAATTGAGCCAAATCTGAAAAAGCTCCATTGGGTTTTCTTTTTCTTGTGAAAGTAAAGGGAACATTTCTGAATGCTGCACTCCTTGACCTGCAGTCATCCATTGCACATCTCCGTTTCCATAACGACCCGCTGCCCCTAAGGAATCTGCATGGTCCACCATACCTTCCCGCACTACTGTAATGGTTTCGAATCCTCGATGTGGATGACCAGGAAAACCAGGCACCGTATCACCGTGATACATTCTCCAACCATCTTTTACTATAAAGTCTTGCCCAATATGTCTGCCTTCCAATGACGCATTTGGCCCACAAACAGAGTTCCCTTTTGGATATTTATCTTCGTGATGCACACAAAATAAAAAAGGGTCAGATGTTTCCCATTGGAAGCCTAGAGCCTTAATGCTTTTTACAGCAGAACGATTGTCATTTTCCATAGATTCATTTTTATTTGATGCTTTTGCTAAACCTAAAAAAGGCATCGCGGCCAAAGCAGAGGCTAACACGGACAGTTTACCTAAAAAGCTACGACGTGGATACTTTGTTTTCATATCAAAAAGAATTGTCCAAAGATTACAAAAAAGTTGGTGATTTGGTTTTAAATAATGTTACTTAAACAGTGGGGTTTCGTGACTTTTGTTACGTAGAATTGAATTAAAAATGATTCCTTTTGTAGCATGGATTTAAAAGATTGGAAAACTTGGGCTCTGTTCTCGGTTACTTTAGGATTAGCTCCGTTTTTCCCAGAGCCACACATTTGGGGGAAATTGAAGTGGATAGCAGGTGGTGCAAATGGTATGCAACTAATGGACTGGGGAGATGCCTTAATGCACGGAACGCCTTGGATTGGATTAGTAGTTACTTTAGCATTGCATTTCAAAAGAAAATAGTTGAACCAAAAAGCCCTTGATCCATTTCCTAAAATAAAAACCAATAAATTGGTTTTAGATCAATTATTGAAGGAAGATGTAGGGCATCTATTGGAGATTACTTCGTTTAACGACAGAGCAAAAACCGAAGAAGAATTAGACCAATTATTACTAAAGATAAACGAACAATTTGAGGCAAAGACTGGAATTACCTGGGCTTTATACTTAAAGGGTGAAATACTTGGTACTGTTGGCTTTTATCGCGGATTTGATAACGATGAAGGCGAGGTAGGTTATGTTATTCGAGAAAAATATAGAAAACAAGGCTATCTGACTGAAGCGTTAACTGAAGTCATTCGATTTGGTTTTGAAGAAATGAAATTAGATGCTATATCCGCCTATACTCCTGATTATAATCATGCCTCCGTGCAAGCTTTAGAAAAATTTCAATTTAAGAAAACTGAAGAGCACAGTGGAATTCATAGAAAATGGTTGTTGAGTTCCTAATTAAATTTTGGATTATAAATCGGTTAACAAAAAATTAACCGTAGTAGATGTAATAATAAAAGGCCCCTAATACCAAAAACTCTAGGACATAGAATATCGAAGTTAAAAATGTAGATACCATATACTTCAACACGCCTACTACAATTTTTTGATCAAAAATTTTGACATAAGCCCTAGCTGAGTAAATCAACATTATAAGAGTAAATGAAACGCCAATAATTTTTTGAGGCAGCGGTGGTAACGGCAATGCAAAATAGGTAAATGCACCAAAAATATTTACCGCACTGGCAATAAAAGTGGCTATCACAACATGTTCAGCATAGTTGTAAGATTGTTTCTTAAACAGCCATTTATTGAACAACGCAGCAGCTGGAATACTTAGAAATAAGGTCAGCGAAAAGAATCGATCAATTAGCGATTTAAAAATGGTTGCAAACTTTTCTTCACTTTCGTCAAAAGTAATTTCAGCACCTTGAAATTTTGTGGGAACATCAGGTAAAAACAATAAGATCAATGCCAGCAAAGAAGTGGTTAGAATTAGCATTTTGAAAGGGGGAGAAGTAGCTAACCCGCTTTCCTTGAATAAACTCTTTTACAACCAACTCTGGTTTTATCAAAAGGGTCTTTAAGGTGTGAAAAAAGCTATTGTCGTAATTGAGAATGTATCCAATAGAATTGGCAACTATGTGACGCATGGTTAATCTTTCAAAATGTCTTTGTCCGCAGTTATGACAGAAAGAGCCTTGTAATTCGGTATCACAATTTTTACAGTTCATGTAGATGACCAAAATAGGTTGTTCTAATTTAGATAGCAAAAAAAAGCCCAAATCATAGAATGATTTGGGCTTTCAGTTATAATATCGGTGACTATTGAGCCACAACAAATTTTTGTGTTTTAATGCCATTGTTCTCATCCTCTAAAGAAAGAATGTAGATTCCACTGTGCAGTTCAGGATTCATAGTATGCACAAATTCTGTTTGTCCTTCAGCGTCAAAACCTTGCTCGAATACGATTAAACCTCTAATGTCATAGATTACAACTTTAGAGTTAAGCATTGGTTTTTTCGTTTTAATACTAAGATTCAGACCTTCGTTGTTAGTGTATACCTTAAGTCCATTGTCTGCTGAGGATTCAAAAATTCCAGAAGTTGCAGATAAAACTCGATATTTTTTTGGAGCAGAAATGGTAGTAAAACCAGTAACTGATAATCGCACAGTATGTTCTCCAGCACTTAATCCCGGAGGAACGGTAACCTCAAGTTCAGTTGCAGCAGTATTTACAATAGGAAGTCCTGCGTCAAGGGAACCAAATAAAACCTTGTTTTCGGAATCAACAGTACTAAAGTTAAACCCTTCAATTTTAACGGCACTTCCTGCTTTACCCGATTCAGGATTAAGCTTAGTAATTACCGGGCCATTTTCTACAAAGAATGATTGGGGAGACGTTGCCGTTCCACTTCCATTATTAACTGTAAATGTTCCGTCAATTGTTCCAGGAGGAACTTTAACTACCAATTTTTTAGTTGTTCCAGATACTATTGAAGCATTAGCACCACCTGAGAAGGTAACAATATTATTAGTTGCAGTTGCATTAAATAGATCTCCATCAATGGTAACTTCTTGACCTATAGCTCCTCGTTTTGGATTAAAATCGCTAATAAACAGAGTGCCAGAAGTAACTACGGTGAAGCTAGTAGGACTATTTTTTGTACCTCCCGAAATGGTAACAGCTATTGTTCCCGAAAGTGCTCCAGTAGGCACGTCAACTACCAAACTTGTAGCAGTAGCAGTTTTTACTGTAGCGTTTATTCCTCCAGAAAAAGTAACTGTATTTGCAGTAGTAGTTGTATTAAATCCAGTTCCAGTAATGGTTACTTCAGTTCCAATTGGTCCTGCAGCTGGGCTTATTGAAGTTATTGTATGACTTCCGCCTCCTGTTGTTGTGACGGTATAAGTACCGCAATTCAATGCAGTACCTGCTGTTATCAATTCTACTGGTCCTGTAACAGCAGTAGCAGGAACGGTTACGGTTACGGAGGTAGGAGTTGAAGATATAATATTTCCAAAAACGCCTGTACTAAATTCTACAGTGTTTCCTGAAGTAGCAAAATTTGTCCCTGAAATGGTAATATTAGTTCCTACAGGTCCAGATACCGGAGACATATTAGTCACAGTAGGAGTGGAGGAAGTAGTTCCCATTGTATATTCTTGACACAGTTGGTCATTTGCCTTGTTTGGGTCTAATGAGACCGATGCCGTTATACAGATATCAAATTTTCCATTACTAGTAGGAAAGTTTAAATTGAATCCCGCAGCTGTTGTATTTGCATTTATAACTGGGGTACTTTGTCCCGCTAAAAGATTAGCACCGAGAGGATATGTACCCGATCTTGAAACGCCATCAACTTCAGTTACGATAGAAATCGAACTACCCGCACCAAGTCCAAAGTTTCCAACATTTTCAATCTGAAAGCTAATTTGATTTAAAGCTGTACCAAGAGGAATTCCGTTTGCAGGCGTTATCCCGTAGGGTCAGTAACTGCTATTGATCCTGGTTTAACACGTAAGTCAATGGTTCTAGCCGACGCCATTGAATATCCGCTACATGATTTATTATTTGATAAGCGTGGATCACTGGCATAAGTAGTAGTTACACAAATATTGAAACTGCCAGTAGACGTAGGAAAATTGAAATTTATTCCAGCAGCACTGCAATTTACCCTGAAAGTTGTTGATGCGTTTGGAGCAAGCGCAGCTCCAAGAGATCCTTGAAGATTAACACTATTGCTACCTACCTCAAATGTTACAGGAATAACCGTCCCCGTAGGAATAGTATTACTCCCAGAGTTAACAATGTCAAAAGAAACTTCATCTAATGCCGTTCCTAATGTAATTGAACTTCCTACTGTAATTCCTGTAGGATCTGATATCTGAACATTTGAAGCAGAAAAGTCATAAGATTGAGCTATTGCACTGGTCGTTATCGTCATTGCTAACAGGACCACACCTAAAAATGATTTGAGTAATTTAGAATCTAAAAGTATTTTCATGAAGAATTGATTTTATTTTTTGCAAATGTACCGATTAATCATTGCTATTAAACATAAAAAAATCAGATTATTAGCGATTTTAAACGCATAAAAAAGCCCCAAATTCAATCTTCTGCAAAGAGTTACGGGGCTTTTAATATTTATAAAATAAAACTCGGTTCATGAATTGAATTCGTTAACCAAGTTTGAAATCAACTATTTATGCAATTCCTCATGTTCGTCATGAGTATGCAATAAAACGTGGGCTTGACTAACGTGCTCTTCTGAACCATTAATTACAACCATGTAATGGCCATCTTCCAAGTGTTTTTCAAGTCTAACAACTTGATCTTGCTTAAAGCCAACACTAATAAGAAATGAGGCAATACTTCCTCCAAATGCGCCAATTGCCATACCACTCACTAAGCCTACAAACTTACCAGCAAGGAATATAACACCCAAGCCTGGAACTGCAATCATTCCAGCACCTGCAAGTACACCTAAAACACCACCAGCAACCATTGCAACTGGAACTGGAGCTTTTTTTAAGTGCTTTACTGAGTTAATGTGAACATGGTCTTCAATTGTAGTTCCCGTGCCTTTTACCTCGGAGAAAGTATTGGCTAAATGCGTGTATTCGTAACCTAATAAATCGCTCAAATAATCCGAATAATTTACGTTGGGAATTTCTTCTGAATAATATATGAGCTCTACAATTGCTGTTTTTATGCGCTCTACCAAAATACTGCGTTTGTTATCGAGAATTTCCAATCCCGATTTCAAGAGTGCTTTGTTCAATTGGTCATGCGTTTTTTGATCAATGGGAGAGAGGGTTTCAACTAACCCTAAATCAATGGTTTTGTAGAGAATACTTAGTTTTTCTAATTCAGATTGCACCGTAAGTTTACATCGCAAACTCACCATGTATTTGATATAAAGCTTCATATATTATCGCAATAAAAATGAGTTTGTTCGCAAGCTACGATTTAATAGGATGCTGCTAACTTTTAATTTGAATACTCGCGACTCAATAGACCATAACACTACATTTGCCTTTTCAAAAATCAAAGGCAAAATGGAACAGCAATTAATAGAATGTGTACCCAATATTTCAGAAGGTAGAGATAGCGCAAAAATCAAAGCTATAACCGATGTTGTAGAAACTGTGGAAGGTGTTAAACTACTGGATGTTGACCCCGGAAAAGCTACCAACCGAACGGTAATCACTTTTGTAGGAGAGCCAGAAAAAGTAATTGAAGCTGCATTTCTATTAATTAAAAAAGCGGCAGAGCTTATTGATATGAGCAAACACTCAGGAGAGCATCCTCGTTTTGGTGCAACTGATGTTTGTCCTTTGGTTCCAATTGCTAATATTTCCATGGAAGAAACTGCTCAGTACGCCCACAAATTGGGTTTACGAGTAGGAGACGAATTAGATATTCCAGGCTACTTTTATGAGAATGCAGCCAAAGAAGACAAACGGAAAAATTTAGCCAGCTGCCGAGAAGGGCAGTATGAAGGACTTTCTAAAAAGCTAAGCGATCCAAACTGGAAACCAGATTTTGGCCCTGCGGAATTTAACGCACGTGTAGCAAAGTCTGGTTGTACTGCCATTTCAGCACGAGATTTTTTGGTGGCTTATAACATTAACTTAAATACTACTTCTACAAGAAGAGCCAATGCCATAGCATTTGACATTCGTGAGGCGGGTAGATTAAAAACAGAAGGCGGCTCGTTAACCGGCAAGAAAGTATTGGACGCGAACGGAGAGCCTGTTCGTGAACCGGGAAAACTGAAATGTGTAAAAGGAATCGGTTGGTATATTGAGGAGTACGGAGTTGCTCAAATCTCTTACAATTTGACGAACATAAGTGTTACCTCAATTCACGAAGCATTTGACGCCACGCAAGAATCTGCAATAGCTAGAGGGTTAAGAATTACGGGTTCTGAATTAATTGGCTTGGTTCCTTTAAATGCAATGCTAGATGCTGGTCGTTATTTCTTGAAAAAGCAAGAACGTTCGTTAGGGGTTTCAGAATCTGAATTGATAAAGATTGCTGTGAAATCATTAGGGCTAGATGATTTAGCTCCATTTGATCCAGCTGAAAAAATTATTGAATACAAACTAAAAGGTGCCGCTGGTGATAAACTGGTGAATATGGACTTGGTAGCTTTTGCCGATGAAACTGCAAGCGAATCTCCTGCACCAGGTGGTGGATCCATCTCAGCTTATGTTGGAGTATTGGGAATAAGTTTGGCTACAATGGTTGCCAACCTTTCTTCTCACAAACGTGGTTGGGATGATAGATGGGAAGAGTTTTCTGAATGGGCTGAAAAAGGTCAAGCAATAAAAAACAAATTGTTGCTTTTGGTTGATGAAGATACCAATGCGTTCAATAAGATCATGTCGGCATTTGGGTTACCTAAAGATTCGGATGCTGAAAAAGCAGCTCGCAGTCAAGCGATTCAGGATGCAACAAAATATGCCATTGAGATTCCTTTTCAGGTAATGGAAACGGTTTATGAATCGTTTGAAGTAATTGAAGCAATGATTAGCGTTGGAAATCCAAATTCGATTACCGATGCCGGAGTAGGAGCCTTGTGCGCGCGGACTGCAATAATGGGCGCTTTTATGAATGTGAAAATCAATACCGGCGATTTAAAGGACAAAGATTTTGTTGCTGATATCTTAAAACGCGGACAAGAAATTCAGGATAAAGCCGTTGTTAAAGAGGCACTGGTGGTTGAGAAAGTGAATGCTTCAATAGGTTAGAGGGTTGGTTGGGTTGGATGGGTTGGTGGTTCTCGATACAATTCTTCTTAGTCGAATCACTCGAAATGACATCGCTAATAAATTGGTTGTCAGTTCGAGTGTTTTGTGAGGTACGAACAAAATGTATCGAGAACTCTTTAACCAACGTTATTCCCGCGCAGGTGGGAATCTCTCAAAGCAGTTAATTCAACTTTGAGATTCCCAATAGAGTTGGGAATGACGAAAAGTTTAATTGAATGCTTTTATGAAGATCTAGAATTGTCAAACCATCGGAACACTAGATACGTTAGTATTAATAGGCAGTATAGAAAGAACGGCCTTACTATCAATGAAGACTTAATAAAGTAAACAACACTGCAAACACATGGAAAAAAAGCTCCTCATATTCAGATTCTGGGTTCAGCGGGTGCTTTTCTTTTTTCCCATTCAGCTCATTCTAGCGCACCTTAAGCGCAGTCATGTTCTTATTGTATACTGGTTAGTGCTTTATGGCTTAGTCTCGGGTCAAATAGCCGCAAATTACGGTATTCCCAATTTGGTGTTGTATCCAGAATATTTGGGCGTTTCTAATTTCTTATCGCACGTTATTTTAGGTTTAGCCTTCGGTTCCTTTATAATGGCTTTTCAGGTGAGTTCCTACATAGTATTTGGTTATCGTTTTCCTTTCATCGCCACTCTAAGCAAGCCTTTCTTGAAGTATTCGCTCAATAACGCACTAATTCCATTGATTTTTACAGGATTCTATTTGAATTATCTGGTGGACTTTCAGTTGAACAAAGAATTATTGACACAAATTACTGTACTGAAAAACGTATCGGGTTTTTTATCAGGCATGACCTTTTTCTTGCTCATTGGCTACTGGTATTTTCTGTCTACCAACAAGAGTATTTTCGCATTCATTGTCCCCAAAACCGTTGGCAGTTTTAGCAAATACAAACCCATTCATCGACTTTTTGACAACTCTGTAAAATGGTACCATTTTTTAAAACGGGATAGTGAGTGGAAAATTGAGACCTATTTGTCGGGAGTCTTAAGCGTAAAAATTGCCCGCAGTAGTGCGCATTATAATAGGGCCACGCTTAAAAAAGTGTTTCAGCAAAACCATTTTAATGCTTCTATGTTTGAGCTTGGTGCAATTGCAAGTTTGCTCGTGGTAGGTGTATTTATGGAGTCGCCTATTTTCGCTATTCCAGCGGGAGCAAGTGTTTTATTACTCTTCACAATGACCTTAATGCTTTCCGGAGCTTTGCACAACTGGCTCAAAGGCTGGAGTGTTCTTGGTTTTGTGCTGATTATTTTGTTTGCCAATGAGCTTTCTAAAAATCCAAATCTCCGAAAAGAAAATAAAGCCTACGGTTTAACGTATTCTGGTGCGGGAGTGCCATACAGCAATGCGGAGATTAAATCGAGATTGATTGATGAAAAAACAATTAATGGCAGTTTTAGAAATGAAGTAAACGCGCTTAACCAATGGAAAAAGAACACCAATTCAAATACGCTGTTCATTGTTAACACCAGCGGTGGTGGGCTGCGTTCGGCATTGTGGACGTATTACTGTTTAGCAAATATTGACTCAATAACTGCAGCACCCTTGCTGAATAAAACACGATTTATTTCAGGTGCGTCAGGAGGTATGATTGGAGCATCATATTACCGCGAATTGCATTTAAGAAATCAATTGCTATCGGATTTTACTTTTTCGATTGATAAATACGGTGACTTACTGTCGCATGACTTGTTGAATTCCTTGTCTTTTTCTTGGATTGTAAATGACATTTTTAGAATGCGAAAGTTTGAGGTAAATGGACAATCGTTTTTTAAAGATAGAGCGTATTATTTTGAAAATCAATTAAATAGAAATACACATGGACTGATTGATAAGCCCTTGAGTTATTATCGTGTTTTTACGGAGAATGGAAGTTTACCTTTTTTATTACTAACGCCCACCATAATAAATGACGGTAGACGACTCATGGTTTCGAGTTTGCCGCTAAACTTTATGTATAAACCCCATTTGGATAAAAAAATAGGGCCGCACAAAGGGTTCATAGAATTGATCGACTTTCAAACCTACTTTAAAACTAAAGGAGCCGACAGTCTCAGGTTTACTACTGCATTACGCATGAATTCTACCTTTCCATTCGTACTTCCAAATATATTTTTACCTACGGAGCCGCAAATTCAAGTAATGGATGCAGGCTTAAGAGACAATTTTGGAATGTTATCCACTGCCCAATATCTTCATGCAATGCAAGGCTGGATAGATACAGCAATTGATCGCGTGGTGATTATTCGAATATTTGATAAACCTAAGGAAATAGAAATTAGAGAAGACCCTTACCAGTCCTTAATTCATTCTATAACTGCGCCAGTTGATCATGTATACCTTAACATGTTTAATACCCAACGCTTGCGAGAAGATGACTTATTAAATGACCTGCCAAGCTCAATAAATTCAAAGTTAGAAGTAATTGATTTTCCATTAGAATTGGATGGAACGAGAAACATTCCATTGAGCTGGCAATTGACACAAAGCGACAAGAATTTGATTCGTGAGTCTTTTTTTACGCCCAAAAACAAAACATCAATAAATAGAGTGAAATACCATCTTTTGAATTAGTTGGAGGCGGATAAATTTTTACTTTTAGCATTCAGTTTTCAGCATGATTAAACGAGATAGAATTAAGTTAATTAAAGAAATGCTTTCGACCAATTCGAAGGATCCATTTCTCAATTATGCTGCTGCACTTGAGTACAATAAGTACGGCGATAAACCAAAAGCGATTAAGCTATTGGAGGATATCGCAGATTTTGATCCAAAGTACCTAGGAACCTATTATTTATTGGGAAAACTCTATGAAGATACCGGTGAGATAGATAAAGCCATCCTTATTTATCGCCGAGGAAGGAAAATTGCCAATGAACAGAACAATAACAAAACGCTAGGGGAGCTCAACGAGGCGTTAATGCTTATTGATGAAGAGTTTGATGAGTCTTGGGAGGATTAATGCTCAACCGTATTTATCTAAGATAGAATATGTACGTAATTCTCGCGCATGCGGTAATCTTTTGAGTAAATATGCTGTTAGATTCCCGCCTTCGCAGTAATGACGAGTAGCAAATTACCTCCTCTTGTATTTTAAATGATTAAAAAATAGCCAGATGATTTGCTTAATGCTCGATCTTAAAGGTAGTTCCTTCAATTGCCAATTCAGTATTTTTAAAAACGGTTTGAGCCTCTACCTTAATAGGCTCTAGCTGGGTATAGCGTGTGCTAAAGTGACCCAAAACTAATTTCTTGCATTTTGTTTTTAGAGCAATTTCTGCAGCCTGGAGGTTGGTTGTATGAAAAGTATCTGCCGCTCGAACTGCTGCATCCCCCATAAATGTAGATTCATGGTAAAGGAGGTCACTGTCCTTAATTGCCTCGTAGTAAGCTGTTTTTGGCTTTGTATCGGTTATGAACGAATACTTCCGCAGCGCTAATGGAGTCTCAGTAGCATCTACTGCATGAATGGTTTCGCCTTGTCTTTCAACGTCTTTTCCTTGTTTCAACAGTTTAATTTCTTCAACTCCAAGTTTGAAAGCAGCTAGACTTTCCTTTTTAATATTTAATGGTTTTTCGGTTTCTTTAAATACGAATCCAAAGCACGGAATTCTGTGATCAACTGGAGTAGCAGTTACTTCTACATTATGGTCTTTTAGAATAACGGTCTCTTGCTCATCTTCTAAATAATTGTAGTGAATTTCGTATTTCAATTTGGTATTTGATACTGAAAGCTGAAGATTAAGTATCTCTCGTAACATTCTGTTAGCGTGAATAGTAAGCGGTTTTTCTCGGCCGAGTAAATGCATGGTATTTAACAGCCCAATTAAACCAAAATAATGATCGCCGTGTAAATGAGAGATAAAAATATGTTCAATTCTTTGGAACTTTATTCCAAATTTTCGCATCTGAATTTGAGCACCTTCTCCACAATCGATTAGGTAGTAGTGGTGGTTTATATTTAGTAATTGACTAGTTGGATGTCTAGTAGGAGTAGGGACGGCAGAATTAGAGCCTAAAATCGTGATTTCAAATGGTGTCATTAATGCTGTATGGTCATTTTCTTAAACAGCACTTTGTCGTCAATTGTGTACTTTATGAGGTACAACCCATTTTCAATTTCTTTAATAGGGAGTTCAATCATTTTTTCATTAGAACTAAAGTTGAACGCTTTGACATTTTTACCTTCTAAATTCAATATTTCTACAGAGAGTGTTTTATAAACCTCTTTTCCTATATCTAAGGTGATTGCTTCATTAGCAGGGTTAGGGTAGATAGCATGCTCAACGAGTTGATTCGTTTGAATGGACAAAGAAGCAGAATCTAATAAATCAAATTCAACCGCTATGTTGGTGTCAAAATTTACGATATCGGTTTCCACAAATAATTTAAGGGTCACTACTTTTTGGTTAGCTTGTTTGCTATCCGTTGCAGTTCCGCTAATTTCAATACAGCCATTTGCTCCACCAGGGTAAATGCAGTTGCTAGGATTACAAGTGTAACTTAGTCCTGTGTAGATATCTGGTGCTTCTTTTAAGGTAACTTGGTTTATTTTAAATCCTTGAATTTCAGCGGGTACAACTATTGTCAGGCTCTCTTTGTAAGTGCTATCGACCCATGCACTAGGAATTTTGTTTTTACCTAAACTAGAGTAGGCTCCAAACTCTGTTAGGGAATTGTCTGGTGTGCATTGTGAAACAGCATCAACAGAGCACAAACAAATCGAGACCAATACACCGATTAACTTTATTTTCAACATCATTATTCGAATCCTTTTTCAATTTCGAGCATCATTATCATATCTAACGCTTCAGCTTTAGTAGGGGTTAGGTTCAAAATCGCATCCAATTTTGATAGATTTATGAGTTTAGAAACCATTTCTTTAGCTCCAGCTACCACCAATACTCCGTTATTGTTTTTTGTGTTGCGATGTCCTAATAAAATTGCGCTTAATCCACTAGAATCGCAGTAGTCACAATTGGAAATATCCAATAATAAATTGCTTGATTTTCCGCCTTGAATAGCATCATTAAAGTGGTTTTTAAGTTCAGGAGAAATCGCTGAATTGAGCTTAGAGGCTTCAATTGTGATTGCTGTGCAATGCTCCAATGTTTCTATTCTAAAGTCCATAGTTTTTTCTAGTCTTGAGCATCAAAAATAAGAAAACATGACTATAAAAGTACAGCTACTGAGGCCGGTCTATTTTCTGAGCCAAAAGGTATAAAATAGCCATGCGAATCGCAACGCCATTCTCCACTTGATTAAGGATAATTGCTTGGTCAGAATCGGCAATGGCGCTTGAAATCTCAATCCCGCGATTTATTGGTCCTGGGTGCATTATGGTAATCGGTTTATTCAGTTCTTTAAGCAGTTGAGAGGTAAGCCCATATTGCATAGTATACTCCCTTAGACTTGGAAAATAACTAATATCCAAGCGTTCCATTTGAATGCGCAGCATATTCGCTACGTCACACCATTGTAGCGCTTTTCTTATATCGGTTTCTACTTTTACGCCCATTTTATCAATGTACTTTGGTAAAAGGGTTTTGGGACCGCAAACCATGACTTCAGCACCTAGTTTTTGCAAACAAAATATATTACTCATGGCAACTCTAGAATGCAGTATGTCGCCTACAATCACTACTTTTTTCCCAGCAACTCCTCCAAATTTTTCCCGAATAGAGTATGAGTCGAGCAAAGCTTGTGTAGGGTGTTCATGCGCTCCGTCACCGGCATTTATTATTTTGCTGTTTACGCGCTGACTCAAAAACACACTCGCCCCAGGGTTGGGATGACGCATCACCACCATATCCACCTTCATAGCTAATATGTTGTTAACAGTATCTACTAGCGTCTCACCTTTACTTACAGACGAGGAATTTGCAGAGAAATTAATAACGTCGGCAGAAAGTCTTTTTTCAGCAAGTTCAAAAGATAACTTAGTTCTTGTTGAGTTTTCAAAAAATAAATTGGCAATTGTAATGTCTCTAAGTGTTGGAACTTTTTTGATTGGGCGATTAATGACCTGTTTAAAGTTATCGGCGGTATCGAATATGAGTTGAATATCACTTTCGGTAAGTGATTTTATTCCGATTAAATGATCTACGCTTAGTTCACTCATTTTTCTTCGATAGTATACAGTTGAACTTCGTCTTTTCCTTCCTTTTCATCCCAACTCATAATCACTCTTTCTGAGTTTAACGAATCTACCCGGCTTCCTACATATTCAGGCTGAATTGGCAAATGCCTTTTAAACCTTCTATCGATAAACACTAACAATTCTACTTGAATGGGTCTGCCAAAATCGAGTAGGGCATCCATTGCTGAACGCACACTGCGACCAGTGTAAAGCACATCGTCGACCAGCACAATTCTTCGGCCTTCTATACTGTGCTCCATATTAGTGCTACTCGCCACAATGGGAGTATCTCCTCTGCGAAAATCATCGCGATAAAAGGTTATGTCAATCGAGCCAGTATGAGGGGTTATGTTGGGTTTAATTTCCTTTAGCTTGGCAACAATTCTATCCAGTAGCAATGTGCCTCTTGGTTGCAGGGCTATGAGTATGGTGTTGCTAAAATCTTGGTGGTTTTCGATTAATTGATAACAGAGACGGGTGATAGTGAGGTTAACTCCTTTGTTGTCTATTATAGTCCTGCTCTGCATTTCAAGAGACAAATATAGCTTTTTCACTTAGTTGACCATGCGCTTTACCTGAACTGAAGCTTTTAAATTATTCTTTTATTCCCAACACCTCTGTTTTTCAAAAAGGAAGCTATTTTTACGGACCTAACTAAATACGAATAGTTGTATACTTTAAGAAGATACCCACTCAAAAGCGTAATCATTTGGACTAAAAGAGAACTCCTTTTCTTTTTTGCGCTGGCAACAGTATTTACTGTTTTGTATGAATTAATTGGCGTAAAGTGGCTTCAAGTTCCCTTTACACCAGTAGGGTTGGTTGGCACAGCAGTAGCGTTTTTAGTAGGTTTTCAAAATAACGCAGCCTACGATAGAATTTGGGAAGCCCGAAAAATATGGGGCGGAATTGTAAACGCTTCTCGATCGCTTATCATTACGGTAAAAGACAGTTTTTATCTGCATCGTTCTGATCCAATACAGGATGAGACCGCAGTGTTAAAAGTAATTACTCACAGACATGTGGCGTGGCTAACTGCACTCAGGTTTGCCATGCGGACCAAAAAGCCTTGGGAAGCCTCTTATGAAGTTATGCATAAAAAAGAAAGTTTTTCTTATCATGTGCCTGAATTCGAATCCACCTTAGAAGAGGAACTCAAAGCCCACTTATCTGAAAATGAGCTTAAGCACGTGATGTCTCAAGACAATAAACCCAATGCAATAATTGCGCTGCAATCTGCGCAACTCAGAACATTAACCAATGAACAAAAACTTTGGGATTTTAGCTTTTTAAATATTCAACAAATTTTACAGGAGTTAACCGCTTTGCAGGGCAAGTCCGAGCGCATCAAGAACTTTCCTTATCCAAAACAATACGGCAGTATCGGTTATCACTTTGTGCATATTTTCATGTGGTTGCTTCCGCTCGCCATTATTCCAACATTTGCAAGTATGGGTTTAGATATTTCAACTTCTAACCCCTGGATTGGTAAGTACTTCGTTTGGTCAAACATACCCTTTACCGTTATTGTGATATGGGTATTTAACACCATGTTGCGTATTGGTTTGGCTGGGGAAAACCCATTTGAAGGCTCGCCCAATGATGTGCCTATTTCGAATATTTCGAGAGGTATTACACGTGATATCTTACAAATAATAGAAGAGGATCCGGCTAAAATTCCTCCAGCAATCGAGAATAAAAACGATGTTCAGTTGTAACTTTCAGATTACTACCGAGCTAAACTAAGCAGCAAATCAATCTCCTTGTTAATAATAGCCATTTCTATGCGTTCAGCTTCTAGCGCAATTTCGTCACTCTGTTTGTAGGCCTCAATTGGTTTTCCGTTGTGATTAGATTCCTTGTAAATGCTGGAAGCAAAGTCTCTGAAGAAGAATAGGTCGTCAAAGGTTTTTATGCGTTCCCAAAAATCACTCTTGATATCGTGTTTTGCAAGGTGTTCTCGAATATCAGAAAGGTATACCCAAAACAATTCCTGATCTTTTCCATTAATTGCTGCCACTGGACAAATTCCAATGATCCGGGTTTCCATTTCCATTCGGTCCGTATCAAAAAAGACATCTTCTTTAATCTGGTAGCGAATAGGAGAGATGCTCTTGAATTTCTCTTGTTTGTATTCTAATTCATCAGTAAATTCATCATTTTGAGCGCTGTAGAGCTGAATTGAGTTTTTATCCGCTAGATCACAAAATAATTTGAACAATCTATCCTTCTTAAATAATTCCTCATTGTCAGTTTCCTCAATGTTGCGCCAAACCCGTTTTGACCATTTTATGTTTTTCTGTTCGAACTCAAAATAGGGGATATAACCCGCATCGTTATATTGCAAATTATATGCGGGCTCTGCTTCAGCTTGTTCTGGGAAAATTTGTCTGAATTGAAAAGGGGCATTGTACAATCGGTGCAAAACGAGCGTACCTGTAGAATCGTAAAGCTTCCATTCTCCATATTTGAAACCATTGATGAGTTGACCTGTTGCTTTTGAATTTCCGTTTGAATACTTGGAAGAATAAGCTCCAGATAATCGACCTTTATTGACAATGTATTCTGCTTGATAATCTGTACTTATAAACGGCACATTTGTTTGACCATAACCCACACAGGTAATTAAAACTGAAAGTGAACTGAGAACAATATGCTTTAGTTGAATTTTCATAGTTGTGGAATTTACCTGTCTTGAAAAAAATAATGTATCAGAAATTTCGAATAAAAACTAAAAATACGGTTTCTTGCAAACTCTTTAATCGTATTATTGCAATATAAAGATTGAATAATCATGGGAATTACAAAAAGTAACCTCTTTTCTGAAGAACAAAACGCCTTAGCGAATGCATTAAAAGCACTTGGGCATCCTGCACGGGTTGCTATTCTGCAGCATTTGTTAAAAGCCAATGCCTGCATAAATGGTGACTTAGTTGAGGAAACTGGATTGGCTCAAGCTACAGTAAGTCAGCATCTCCGAGAATTAAAAGACTTGGGAATTATTCAAGGAACCATTGAAGGAGTTTCAGTGAGTTATTGTATTAATCCATTGCGTTGGAACGAAATAGCGGAATTACTCCAAGGATTATTTGATCAAATTAATTTACGTGGCGAAAGCTGCTGTTAAAATATAAAACCATGAAATTATCGGAATTAAAAAACAATTTAGAAGGATTAAAAGAAATCAAATTCCAATTGCCAAACGGTTCGTTTGTGGAATCTCACTTTCACGTTACTGAAGTAGGTGAAATCGAAAAACGCTTTATCGATTGTGGAGGAAAGCTAAGAAAGGAAACTACCGTTAACTTTCAATTGTGGTCTTCAATAGATTTCCATCACAGACTTGGTGCTCAAAAATTGAATTCCATAATTGGACTTGCAGAAAAGCAATTATTGATAGGTGATTTTGAGATAGAAGTAGAGTATCAGCAAGACACCATCGGAAAATATGGGTTAGATTTTGATGCTCAAAACAGAACATTTAAGCTGACGCAGAAAAAAACCGATTGTTTGGCAAAGGAAGACTGTGGTATTCCGGTTACTAAAATCAAAACTAAACTTGCTGAATTGGTTTCAACTGAGAAAGGCTGTTGCACTCCAGGCGGTGGTTGCTGCTAATATTGCGCTATGCAATGAATTTAGAAGTTACAATAGCGTCTTTAAAGACGCATAGCATAAGTGATAATAGAAAAGTGCTTTTACAGCCACTAATAGACTATGTCCAATTAAAAAAGGACAAAGACGAAACCGTTCGATTAAATTTCATCTGCACACACAATTCGCGTAGAAGTCAAATGGCTCAAGTATGGGCATTTGTACTTTCAAACCATTTTGAACTTGAGGTTGATAGCTTTTCAGGTGGAGTTGAAGTAACGGAATTTTTTCCAGCGGCTGTAGAAGCTTTAAAAGCTTCAGGAATAGAAATAAATAGGGCAGGACCTACTTCTGCAAAATATGAGGTTGAATACAAGAATCAATTACTGAGTTGTTTTTCCAAGCTTTACAATGATGCTGTAAATCCAAACAACGGTTTTGCTTCTGTAATGACATGTTCGGATGCTGACCAAAACTGCCCAATAGTTTCTGGCGCAGAAAAACGAATTTCCTTGACCTATGAAGACCCAAAAGCCTTTGACGATTCACCCTTAAAACAAGAAATGTACAGAGCACGTTCGCTACAAATAGCAGGGGAGTTGTACCACGTTTTTAAGGCTATTGCAGAATGAAAGGCATTGGTTTTTTTGAAAAGTACCTTACCATATGGGTGTTGCTGTGCATTGGTGCGGGCATTGCATTAGGAGCAATTGCAGGCGATGCTATTGAAATAATTTCAGACTTGGAAATTGCCCATGTAAATATCCCCGTAGCACTTTTAGTTTGGTTGATGATTTATCCAATGATGGTTCAAATAGATTTTGGATCATTAAAAGAAGTAAGACAAAACGCAAAAGGATTGGGATTAACCTTGATCGTTAATTGGTTAATTAAGCCATTTACAATGGCTTTCTTCGCTTGGCTCTTTTTTGATCAATTATATTCCGCTTGGATTACTCCAGAGCAAGCAAATGAGTATATCGCTGGAGCAATTTTGCTTGGAGCAGCTCCATGTACTGCTATGGTTTTTGTCTGGTCCTATTTGACAAAAGGCGACGCTAATTATACTTTGGTACAGGTGTCTGTGAATGATTTGGTCTTATTGGTTTTATTCGTTCCAATTGTGCAATTCTTACTTGGAATCACTGATTTTACTATCCCTTATGATGTACTGGTTACATCTGTGGTAGTGTATGTTGTTATACCATTGGCAGCTGGATACCTAACCAATAAATGGGCAATTCAAACCAAAGGAAAAGAGTGGTTCGAGCATAATTTTCTGCCCAAGCTAAAACCATTTTCCATCATCGCTTTGTTGTCGACCTTGGTATTGTTATTTGCTTTTCAGGGAAAACAAATTTTAAATCAGCCAGAAAATATTTTGTTGATTGCAATTCCCTTGACTATACAGACATACTTTATTTTCTTTCTTACTTGGTTCGTTGGGAAATATTTGAAACTCCATTACAACATTTGTGCACCTTCTTCTATGATAGGAGCGAGTAATTTTTTTGAATTGGCAGTTGCAGTGGCCATTGCTTTGTTTGGTTTAAACTCTGGAGCGGCATTAACTACTGTGGTTGGGGTATTGATAGAAGTGCCCATTATGCTTTCGCTGGTTGGAATTGCAAAGCTTTGGAAATATTGACTAGAAACTGTGCAAGATAAATTACATTTTAGGCTTCTTTAAATCTACCAACCCAAATGGAAAGGTTATTGTAAATACTTTTGAAACTTAAAGTACAGTTACCATGAATAAGAAATATACACTCTTAGCACTATTGACAATATTTTTAATTGGAAGCGCATTCGTTTCTATTGAAAAAGCACCAAACAATTTTGTAGAAAAGCCAGCTTCTGAAGACAGTTCACCCGCCGAAGGGGAATTGAAATGGTATGTAGATCTAAATGAAGCGCAGGCAATTGCAAAACAAACAAACAAACCCATATTCGCTTTTTTTACAGGAAGTGATTGGTGTGGCTGGTGCAAACGCTTGCAAGCAACAGTTTTTCATAAACCTTCATTTAAAGCATGGGCAAGCGAAAATGTGGTATTGTTAGAGTTGGATTTTCCACGAAGAAAACAATTGCCTGAAAATATTGCCGCTCAAAACAATCAGCTAAAAAACTTTTTTCAACCGAGAGGATATCCTACCATTTGGATTTTTGATATGAACCTAAATTCAGAAGGTACACAATACGAAATCAATGCATTGGGTAACTTAGGCTACCCGAGCGGATCGCAACCCGGACAGGAGGACAAAAAGTTTATTGCTAATGCCGATCAGATTTTAGCGAAACGACAATAAACAATACTCAATACTATTTGAAAAGGCTCGCAATGCGGGCCTTTTTTATTTTAAGCAACTCGATTTGTGCTAAACGCTTGCTTTTCCAGTATGCAGGGTCATGCATTCAAAGTAGTGCCATGGTAAGTGACCAACCAAAAAGTGAGTTACAAGAGGAGTAAAAGCCCTTTGACTCGTATCAAACTTTTGGTTAACCGAAAGTTCAGTGCTCAGCAATCGTCTTTTTTATATACTTTTCCTATTCAAAAGCACAACAATCAAAAAATGAAACTATGAAAAAAACAGTATTACTATCTTTGATTTTAGCACTTTTATTGGGTTGCAACAAGAATCCGAATAAAGAGGAGCGTATACAAAAACTTGAAATTGAACTGAAAAAGTCTTCAGAAAAAATAAATGAACTGGAGCAAAAAATAGAATTGAAACAAACAACTACTAACAATAAAAAAGAAAACGATATGAATTTAGGAGCATTTTCAGTAAGCCTTAGTGTAAAAGACATTAAGGTATCAAAGGCATTTTACGAAAACCTGGGCTTTGTGCAATTGGGAGGCGATTTGGATCAGAACTATTTAATCATGAAAAATGAAAACTCAGTAATAGGTCTCTTCCAAGGTATGTTTGAAGGAAATATTTTGACCTTTAATCCAGGTTGGGACGAAAATGGAAAAGAGACCGAAAATTTTGTCGACATTAGAAAAATTCAGCAAGAACTAAAAAGCAAGGAAATGGATATCGGTACCGAAATCGAGGAAGGAACCACTGGTCCTGCAAGTTTTATGACATCCGACCCAGACGGGAATGTAATTTTAATTGACCAACATAGGTAGTAAGCTTAAACAAGAGTAGAGTAGGAAGCAGCGGTTTTTAAGGTAACAGAGAAAATAGGCGCAATAACTTCAATTTTAATTAATCTTTTTCTTTCAAGTCATCAAAACTGAGTTTTTTGCTTGTATTTGAGAAAAACAAACTCAGGTAAAATGAAAAAAGCACTCCCTTACATTGCAATTATTGGCACTTCTGCCTTCATTGGTAATCTATTAGTAATCGGCCTTGGCTTGGGCATGTATTGGCAAACATTAGAACCCATGGAGTTTATGCGGTAATTTGGCATTCAGTTTCCACTACTCTTAGCGCCAACAATGGGCATTTTACTCCCTGCTATTATTGCTACAGTAGCCATGGTAATGAATACAAAAGGTCAGCCTGACGTTCGTAAAAATTGGGTAATTGCTTTGGTTGGTCTAATGATTGCCTGCACCATAACCAGCTTAGCAGGAAATCAAATTTCTAGATTTGAATATGCCTATGGAAATTACTCTAACTAATGCCTAGTTTAATCTCAACTTTACAACTTCCGCATACCGGGCATTTTAGGAATTTCCTTATCACCTTCGTGTTTAAATTTTAGATGCGGAGATCGTCCTTTTTTAAAGATATTCTGACCCACTTTTTTGCCTTTGCGCAATTCCTTTTGCTTTTCCTCTGGTAGCTTTATAATCGATTGACATTCCGCTGAGCAAGTTCCTTCGTGTTCCTTTGCACAATCCTTACATTGTATAAAGAGTAGGTTACACGCTACGTTTTTACAGTTAACGTGTGTATCGCAGGGTATTCCGCATTGGTGGCATTGCGCAATTACTTCTTGACCAATGGTTTCTCCCAATCGTTCGTCAAACACAAAGTTTTTACCCTTGAATTTATTCTCCAGTTTTTCATCTTGAACTTCGTGGGCATATTTGATAATCCCACCTTCCAATTGGTAAACGTTTTTATAGCCTTTGTGTTTGTACCAAGCGCTGGCTTTTTCGCAACGAATACCACCAGTACAATACATCATGATGTTTTTGTCCTTGTGTTCTTCCATCATTTTGTCAATGACGTCTAATGAAGAGGCAAAAGTGTCTACGTCTGGCGCAACGGCGCCATCAAAATGACCAACTTCACTTTCGTAATGGTTTCGCATATCAATCAAAATAGAGTTGGGGTCTTCCATTAACTGGTTCCATTCTTTAGCATGTAAATGCTGACCTTTATTCGAAGAATCAAAGGATTTGTCCTCCAATCCGTCAGCCAATATCTTGTCTCTTACCTTAATTACCAATTTGTAGAAGGACTTTCCATTGTCTTCCACAGCAAAATTGAGGCGTACATTTTCTAAGAAGCTAATGTCTTTTATAGTAGCTACAAAAGCATTGAGGTGTTCGGTAGGAGTGGATAGTTGTGCATTAATGCCTTCTGTGGCAACGTGTACTCGGCCATAAACGCCAATTTCGTCCCATTGGACATACAAATGATCTCTGAATAGTTCTGGATTCTTTACCGACGCATATTTGTAAAAGGAGATAGTGGTTCGCTCCTCGTCGCTAGCAAGTAATTGCTCTCTTAGAATCCTTTTGTCCACCTTGTTGTGCAATTTCATGTTACAAACGAGTTGTATTAAGGGTTTTTATTTCCGTTTGCAAATGTAAATTTCTTTTATTTCTTTTTACTCGATTTAGCCAGTGGATTAAAAGCCAAACACAAGTCCATCCAACCTGCTAAATCATCTTCTAAGTCAATTCCTTCTTCTTGCACAAAAATGCAGCCGCGCATGGGTCTTCCAGTAAAGTCCATGGGTAAAACATTTTCTTTTTTCAATGCTTCTGGATAGGCCTCTTCACCAATTCGAGCCATAAGCAGTTGGCCATTCGTTTTTTTAGAAATGAGAATTCCACAGAGCATTTTATCATTCAACATAAAACACAAACCACCCATCATTTTGCGTGTTTCAAAACTTACGTTTTTTGAAAGTAAGTAGTTGCTTATGCGCTCTGCTGTGTATTCGTCGAATGCCATAATTTTATAAAATTACTACTAATGTTGACCTGTGTAAATGTAGTTTCATTTTGTGCTTAACGCAGAATACTTTAGTTACTCCACGTTTTAAAATTCGACTACTTATTAAAACAACACTTTTGAGTTATTCACGAGTAAAGTGCTGATTATAAGTCAAAAACAGAACGCTTAGCCCAATATAAGCTTACTGCTTTTATGCAATTCTTCTCTATGAGCTGGATGTGCAATACCTATGAGCAGTTGCACACGTTCTTCAATGCTTTTTCCATAAAGATAGGCAACCCCATATTCTCTAACAACATAGTGTACATGGGCTCGCGTTGTTACTACTCCCGCGCCTTGCTTGAGAACGGGGACAATTTTAGAAGCACCACGCTTTGTTGTTGAAGCTAATGCAATAATCGGTTTTCCTCCTTCAGAGAGTGATGCTCCACGAATAAAGTCCATTTGACCTCCTACGCCAGAGTAGATTTTACTTCCAATTGAGTCGGCACAAACCTGTCCTGTAATGTCTATTTTTATAGCGCTGTTAATAGCGACAACTTTTGGATTCTTCTGAATCACTGAGGTGCTATTTACGTATTCAAAATCCAGCATTTGCACAATTGGGTTATCATCAATGAAATCGTACAATTTTTTACTCCCGACCACAAAAGAAGAAACAATCATTCCGGGATGTTTCTTTTTGAGCGCGCCATTGATTACTCCTTTTTCTACCAAGGGCAAAACCCCGTCTGAGAACATTTCAGAATGAATTCCTAGGTTTTTATGATTTCCGAGCCAATACAATACCGCATTCGGAATATCTCCAATACCCATTTGCAGGGTAGAACCATCTTCAATTAGTTCGCAAATGTGTTTTCCAATTGCTTTGTTTTCTTCGGTTAACGGAGCATTTAAGACCTCTGGCAGTGGTTTAGATTCCTCCACCTTGATATTTATTTCACTAATATGAATGATCCCATCGCCGTGTGTTCTTGGCATGTGTTCATTTATTTGAGCAATTACAATTTTTGCACATTGGGTGGCTGCCAAGGATATATCTACCGATGTGCCTAATGAACAATACCCGTGCTTGTCAGGAGGTGAAACGGATATTAACGCTACATCAATTGGAATAATTCCTTTTCTGAAAAGCGCAGGTACTTCGCTTAAAAACATGGGGATGTAACTGCCATTATCACGCTGTACTACCTCTCTAGTATTTGACCCAACAAAGTAGGAATTTATCTTGAAAGACGCTTTATACTCAATGTTGGTTTAAGGGGCAGGGCCTTCCGTATGTATCTGATAGATATTTACATCTCTCAATTCGGAATGGCGTTCCGTCATGGCTTGAATTAGGCTATGAGGCGCTGCTGCAGCAGAATGTATGAATACCTTGTCTTTGCTTTTTATATTCTTTACGGCTTCAATTGCTGTTTTAGTCATCGATTTCATTTTTGGGAATTGTTCAAAATTAGTCTTGTGATGCAGTTGTTTTCTGATTTTTTTATGGACTGTGAATGTAGGATGATTTATTTTCTATGTTTCAGTTTCAAGAATTAAACTACTTCATATTCTGGAGCTTTCTTACTCAAAGAATTTTCAATTTCTAGTGCGTAACTACGGTCAATAAATATGTCAATAGCCGGGAAAGCAAATTGCAGAGCAGCTGAGTATGTAATTTAAAACACTAATTATTATAATAGCACCAATGTCAATTTGATAATCTCAATAGGAGCAATGTCGGCGGCTGAATAAAAAGCGCGTATAAAGTGTGTAAATTGGTTTTAGCTCGCTATTGCTTCTTGAATGGAAGATTTATATTGAATATCTAGCTTGTCAACTACGGTGTTTTTAAATTCCGTTGCAATTTTAAAACGGCCTGCTTCTACCGCCATTTTAAAACTTAAATTGTCTTTGGGTAGGATTTTGCGATGTGTTTTCATACCAAGAGCGTACATGTCCTTTTTCCAATGCACAAAATACCACTCCATGGAAGGTTGATGAAAAACGGCTAAATTTTGTTTATCAAATACGAACTTTTTGATATTGTGTTTTTCAATAATTGGTGAAATAGCAACGAAGATTTCTTTAAACTCTTCAATGGGGACATACTTTTTGGTTAATTCACAAATTAATGTGTCTTGGTCGGGCAATAAAAATACTTTACCACAATCTTTTTCTATTACAAGTTCGTAGCTATAGGACAGGGCAGGTAAGACATCTGTTGCGGTAATATTTTTATCCATAGTAACAAAATTAAATACGAATTCCCATTACGAGTATGTCATCAATTTGGTCATTATCTCCTTTCCAATCGATAAACGCGGCCTTTATTTTCTCCTCTTGACAGGCTATTGTTAAGCTTGCAATTTCAGTCAATAAAACTAAAAATCGTTTCGTTAGAAATTTCTTGTTTTTTGAACCACCAAATTGATCAACAATACCATCAGAAAATAGATAGATTAAATCGCCTTTTTGCACGTATAACTCATTATTCTCAGCAAAACTAAATTTACTTATTGAATTTCCTAAAATATTATTCGACCCTTTAAAAAACTTGACGTCTCCTTCTCTAATTCGAATTAAAGGTCTTTTAGCACCTGCAAACAATAACTTTTGATTTTTAGCATCATATTCTAAAACTGCTATTTCAACACTGTCGTTGAGTTTACTTGAGTTTTCATACAGGTATTTCTGCACACGTTTATCTAATTTTTCGATAATATCCGCAGGACTTGTGTTACTCGTTGAATTGGAAATTTGATCCAACATATTAACTATAAAGATAGACAGCATTGCTCCTGGAACACCATGGCCAGTGCAATCTCCAATCGCTAAATAGGTTTTTCCATTTTTATCACAACTCCAAATAAAATCGCCACTAACAACATATTTCGGACTATCAAAAATAAATGAGTTCGGAAAGGTTTTTTTTAGTTCTTGTTCTTGAACGGTAAATACGTTTTGAATGAGTTTGGCATAATTGATACTATCAGTCAAGTCCGTATTTATTTCCACCAGTTCCTTTTTTGATGCATACAAATCGTCTTGCACTTTTTTTAAATGAACGGTGGTCATTTGAAACATACTTTCTAAAGAAGTGTATTGCTCCTTGAGATAACTTAACTCTTTTTTTAGCTTCTCGAGTTGTGTGGTTTCGTTTTCATCCATTTTTTAGCAAAAAAATTAAACTATGAGCCATTTATTTAGTGCTGGTCAGAAAAACTAACACGAACTGAATTGAAATTGATTTAGCGTTTTGAGCATACAATTGGCAAGTTATGTCATTTTACTCAAATGCAAAAGTTGATCTATAATCTGTTGTTTTTGTTCATCGTTGCAAGCGCATAATGATCTATCCGTTCTGTCCAAAACGGTCTTAACGAAAAAGCATTTCCTAAATGGCTAGCCTCAGCTCTTCAAAACGAATTAAAAGTTAATGGTGTATTTCAGAAATTAAAGTAAAGAAAAAAAACTGCTACCAGGATAAAAGTAATGTAGCTTTACATCAACTTTAGACTCCTAATGCTTTCTGAGCTAAAGCCTAATAGTTTAGAAAATTTATATCTGCGTTTTGCTCGAATGAAAAGCAGGGACACTACTTTATCTGAACCTATATCGCTTCAATAGTAACGGTAGACTTAATACGTAAGGTCTTTCCTTGTTCTTTTGCCGACTGTATGAATTTGCTTATAGAAGCTTTGCTTTCTATCAACTCTTCGCAACGCTTTGATGATTTAGTATCAACTTCACCGAATCTTATTTCTGTGCTGAATGACTTCAGTTGGTGGAAATTGATTTTTTTGTTGATTAAATAACTCAAAATTTCCTGCGATTCTTCAGTTGTAAAGTCACCTTTAATTAAATCGTAATTAGCTTGAGTAGCTATATTGCTTTCTTTAAGTTCTAGTTCTGAGTTTTCCATAATTGCGTTGTTGTAATTAATAAGACGATACAAAGGTTGTAAACTAGATCCATATATTTGCATTTATATTTATTATGATATGCATAAGATATATTTATGAACTATACGATACACCAACTGCAAATATTCCTCAAGGTAATTGAAAACCAAAGCATTACAAAAGCTTCTCAAGAGCTCTTTATGACTCAGCCAGCAGTTTCTATACAGTTGAAAAAATTACAAGACCAATTTGAAATTCCACTTACCGAAGTTTTAGGTCGACAATTGTACATAACCGATTTTGGGAGAGAAATTGCAGTAATAGCTACTAGAATCATTCAAGAATTAGAAAACATCAACTACAAAACTCAGGCCTTCCAAGGAATTATTACAGGGAAATTAAGTATTTCCGCAGCCTCGACCGGTAAGTATGTAATTCCGTATTTTTTGTCTGAATTTTTAGAAGAAAACAAGGGAATCGACTTGTTTCTAGATGTAACCAACAAAACCAAAGTGCTGGATAGTTTGACAAAAAATGAAATTGATTTTGCTCTGGTTTCAGTACTTCCCGATAAACTGAATATAGAGGAGGAGGTTTTGATTGAGAATAAATTATACCTGCTGGGAAATCACAAGGAAAGGGTAGACAACAAACCGCTTATATACCGAGAACCTGGTTCTGCCACTAGAATGTCTATGGAAGCTTATTTTGCCTCTCGTGGCGGTACAAAGCGGAAACAAATGGAACTTACCTCAAATGAAGCAGTAAAACAAGCCGTTATTGCTGGACTGGGTTACTCCATTATGCCTTTGATTGGTTTGCAAAATGAATTGCTCAATGGTCAAATGCACATTTTGGAAGCCGAAGGTTTACCTATTAAGACAGAATGGCGATTGATTTGGCTGAAAGGAAAAAAACTTTCTCCCGTGTCGTTGGCCTATTTGGATTTTGTAAGAGCCCAAAAGAAAAAGATTCTTATCGAAAATTTTGATTGGTACCTTAAATTCGAGCAGAAATAGCTGCTAAGTTTATAAGATTGAGCATGGCTTGTGAGGCTATAGTTGAAAAACGCTTGTGTTTTAAACCTTACATTTCAATTATTTAGTAACAATAGGCGCATTAATTTGGCAATGAGCTCAACTACTTACTCAAAATTTTATCAGCGATATGCTGAGCATCTTCGCAATATTTATCGTCTCCTTTTAGTTTCCATTCACCAGTTTTCTTAATGTAATATTGAACCGTTTTCTCTACAACTTCCTCGTATCCGCCGTATGATGCCAACATTTTTTGAACTTCAATCATGTAATCACTGTGCGTCATTTTATCAGATTTTACGCGTTCCCAAAGCTTACTTATTCGGTTTGATTTCTCTTTATATGTTAGGTCTGTTGATTTAAACGCCATCAAAAATAGAGATAAAGCTTTTGCTTCTGGAGATGGTTTTTCAGTGTGTTTTTTCATGCTTTTGTTAATTTCAAATGAGCGATAAATGAACTTCAATAGGCGCCGCGACTCAAGTTTTGAATACTTTTTGCATATCATCAAATGCTTTCAACAAATTCTAAAAATACTTTTTTATGCAGTTCAAGATTCATATTCGGTGAGAGCGCTACTCGCGCAATGTAATCCTTGTCGCCTTCTTTAGTTGTGCCTTGAGTTGAGGTTGCAGGAATAGTCCAGTAACACCCTTTTAACTGCCCATAACTCACGCAATATTTGCTTTCATTAGGGATTTTAGTGATCATTAAATCGATTAATTTAAGATTTAGTTCCCTTTTGTAAGTTTCTCTTTCTGCATCTGAATTTCCTTTAGTAGGCAAGTCCAATGAAAATACCGAGGGAGTAAATCCTTGTTTGGCTAATTCTTCTGATACAAAATTGATTTTTGCTGTTGGTAAAGTAATGTTGATGAAGTCTACAAATTCACGCGTGTTTTTGTAAGCGTCTTGAATACGCTGCTTCATGGACGGCAACTGTTTCGCTAGCAGCTCATATTGCAGGTCGGTGGCCTCATTATCACATAGCTGTAGATGGGTTTCGACCTTGTCCATCAATGCTTCTGTTTTTTTATTTCCTACACAATAACCAGCGGTGCAGCGACCTCCGCTAGGGAACTTTGAGCCACTTACATAGGATATGGTACGCACCGTGGAAAGGATTTCACCTTCTCCTAAAAAGTGCACATTTGGACAAAATGTTTGATCCAAAATAAAAACTGGGTCTATAGCAGTTTCACCAGCTGCAGTTTTGCGTTCTTGACTCAATGCAGCCTTTAGGCTTAAAAGATCGGGAACTTCAACTCTTGGGTTTGTTGGTATTTCAGCTATAATGTATGGAACAGCATTTTCTTTTGCAATTTTTTCCAAGACTGTATTTATACTTTGAACCATATCATGGTCACCGTCAACGGGTAAATCTACAATTTCAACATTGCCAAGGCAAGCAGCAACTCTTCTAGCTTGATCATTTGTGCCGCCATAACAGTTAGGAGGAACAATAAATTTTATAGTTTTTCCTTTGTATTCCCCTAACGCATAGTCAATTAAACCCATCATAATTGCATACTGAACCGATAGTCCACTAGAACCCACTGCGGCCTTTGTGCTTGATCCAGTAACGGTTTTTATGGAATCTAAAACTTGTTGTTTATGAGTTTCTCGGAGGTTATCACTGGTATTTTCCTCAAGGTCTATATCATTGCGGTCAGTTATCATTTTTAAGGCAGTAAGACAATTGGCTGGTGTCATTGCAATGGATTCTCGTCTTCTTACATGCTGAATTTCAGAAGTATAACTTTCATTTTGCTTGCCATTAATTAATAAAACACTTCCCAAATGAGCATCTACATTGATAAAAAAGTCAATTCCTGAAACAATCGGTAGCGTTAGTTCAGTATTCGAAAACCTATTTTGCTGCCAAATAAAAACAGTACTTCCGTCAAAACTAGAAAGGTCACCAACCGCGTCAATTTGCTTTAAATCAAAATTATAGCCGTAAACCCTTCGTATTTTTTCAGCGTCAAAAAAATCTGGAGCTTCGCCAGCATATATGATTTGGGTTTTTTTATTGCCTAATAAATTCTTTCTTAAAACGGCTAAAATTGGTGTCGTCTTAGATGAAAAACTGATTACGTGTTCAGGCTTTAGATGATTAAAGCGCGCAATCGCCCATTCCAAAACACAAGATAAAGGATGTCCCAATCGAATGTAGTCATAGGAGGTAGGTAGTTCATTAAATGCAACGGGCTCAGCTATACCGGATTTGAACAAGGTTTCAAACTGCTCTAAAAATGCAGTTTTAGCCATTTTTTCGTCATAAATATCTAGCCTGTGGGTGGTTAAGTTTAGCCAATCAGAAGGCATATTTTTTAACACCTGGTCTAGGTAATTGAGTACTTTTTTATCTTCCATAAAATCAAATATTAGATAGATGCGCAATAATACACAATTCAATTTTTTTTAACTGGAAGTAAGCAGTTGAAATCTAGTTCAATTAGAAGTGACTATCAAATTTTGATGGACAAAACATGGAAAGTAGGACGCTATTTTACGCAATGTTGCTTATAATGCACTATCTTTTTTAGGTATTAGCTTCCAATAACAAGCTAATTACGCTAATCCATGCTTTAATAGCTTTATCAGGTTATGCGATTCCTGCAACTCCAGAAAGGGGTAATCAATTTTGCTTAGAAATAACCCGTTTGGATGCGCTGGTATTTTTTTTGTCATTTCATTTTCTTGGTTTAAAATTTTGCTAAAGTCAGCCAAAGTCATTTTTCCGCTGCTTACTTCCAATAAAAAGAAAACACAAATCCGAACCATTCCTCTCAGAAATCGATCACTGGTAATGGTGAATCGCAAGCGCCCTTGTGCTTCATTTATAAACAAGTCGCATTTGCTTATTTTACAAAAAGTGTTGGAGTAGGAGTCTGGTTGTTTGCAAAGCGCTCTAAAGTCTTTATGTTCAAGTATAAGAGCCGCAACTTTTTTCATTAGGTCGAAGTCAAATTTTATATCCTCGTAAAAAGAACTGTAACGCATTAGCCCCGGGTCTTTTCTCCAGTGAATAAAATAGTCGTAGGTACGTGCTATAGCATCATATCTACAATGCTGGTCTTCCATAACTTCTATGACTTCAAAAACAGCAATATCATCGGGTAAGTTTTTATTCAATCTAAATTTTAAATCGAATTTAGGAGCACTATCGAGATGAATTTGAATAACATATTGACTTGCATGCACACCTGCATCGGTGCGGCCGCAGCCATATACGCTTATTTGCTTTTTAAAGATCTGTGTGCAGGTTTTTTCTATTACTGCTTGTACAGTATTACTTGTGTCTTTTTGCTGTTGCCATCCGCTGTAGTCACTTCCAACAAATCCTAAGTGTATGAAATATCGCATGCTAAATAAAGTTTATATGAAGCCTAGAAGTAAAGAGCTGCAACATAAGCATAGTTAGCTACACTTTAAACTTGGAATGCCTTTTTAGGGTTCTTAAAGTGTTTAGAAAGCTGTTCAAAAACTTTAACACCGGATCTTTGACTTAATAATTTACATTTATCAATTCAATATGCGGCTATTTTCAATTGTTTTCATTCTATTCAGTTTTGTTCTTGTATCTAATGCACAGTCAAAACTTATCTATACTTGGGAAGATGAATTTAGCGAAGCTGAAAAAGAGAAAGTCCAAACTTGGTTGGGCGCAACCTATAAAGCCGTTCAATCCAAAATAGGTGAATATCCATTTGATGTTTATTTGCACATTCATTTAAAAGAAGGTAAGGGAGAACCTTGCCCTTGGGCCAATACTTGGCGATATCCTAAACAACAGATTTTCTTTCACATTGACCCTTCTTATTCGCTAGAGGATTTTATGAACGACTGGACGGCGCCGCACGAAATGAGTCATTTGGCTATTCCATACATTGGTGAAAAAGAAGCTTGGTATGCGGAGGGTTTTGCTTCATTTATGCAATATCAGATAATGATGGAAATGAGTGTAATGACAAAGGCTGAAGCGGATAGTGCTTATCACGCAAAATTTAGTGGAGTAGAGAAATACTATCAAAATAAAAATTCAATAGGTCCCATCGCGGTCGAAAAACGAGAAGAACGCAACTTTAAAGCAATGTATTGGGGTGGCGCAAACTTATTTTTCCAATGGAACGAGCAATTGCTTAAAATCAATAATCAGGATTTATGCTCCTTATTTCCTTCTTATTTAGATTGCTGCAGAAAGAAGGCTAGAGGCGTAGATGGAGTTACCAATTCCTTGGATGAAGTACTCGGATATACGATTGGAACGGATCTACTGCATCAATTCCGAGAAGGGCAAAGCAAATCAACTTTTCTACTGCCTAATTAGCCTTGATAAAATCAATCACCGTTTTATTAAATACTTCTGGTTGATCAATGTTGCATATGTGTCCTGCATTTGGAATTGTAATAAGTTTAGCTTGAACTTGATTTCGCACAAATTGCACGGCACCATTTCTAAACACGTAATCTTGATCACCCATTATTACTAAAGTTGGGAAAGTAACAGACCAGCTTCTAAACTGGTCAAGCGTGCTAAAAAAATCATCGTACAAAGCGACCCATTTTAAGTATTCACTTGGAGTTAATTTATGGGCTTGAATTTTATAGAGCCTTCGTGCAAGCTCATGATTTTTTCGCGGCATTAGTATCCATGAAAATATGGTGTACATCTGCTGGTATGTAAATAATTTATTGAATACCAGAGCAATTCTAGTAAACCACCGAAGCTGCCATGTTCCCGCAAATACAGCACCAGCCAGTATGCACCTTTCGATTAATTCTGCGCGTTGTAAGGCTAAGCTTTGCATTAGAAAAGACCCCATAGATAAAGAGATAAATGAAGCTTTTTCAATCTGTAAATGGTCCAAAAGGTTGAGAATATCTTCCGTCACCACCTTTAAATTGTATTTTGGATAGTCGGGCATCATGTTTTTTGAATTTCCATGATCCCTAAGATCCATATTCAGCACATTAAAATGGGTGCTAAAATCCACTAACTGCCGATCCCAGGTTTTGCTGCTGCCGCCTGCACCGTGCAAAAATACCACCCATTTTTTGGAAGTAGGATGCTCAAATATGTCGTGATTTAGAATATTCATTCAAGGACAATACAATGCGTCTGTTAAAATGTTCTTAAACATAAACCTTATACTTCATAAATCGTCTTTTAATCATGGCAAAGAAACAGATTACCTCAGAAACTGTCCTATCTGCGTATATGAATCATATACTAGAACATGGAACACGTCCAAAAAATGTATTTGTATTCGCAAAGGAATTAAAAATATCCGAGCAAGAATTTTACCAGCATTACGCAAGTTTTGATGTACTGGAGCAAGAAGTATTCACTACTTTCTTTACCAATACGCTGGAATTATTGCACAAAAACAAGGACTATTCAACATTTGATTCAAAAAATAAACTGTTGAGTTTCTATTTCACCTTCTTCGAAATAATGAACAGAAATAGAAGTTACATCATACACATGTTGAGTCAAGGGAAAATGGAGTCTATGAAGTCTTTGGCGCCATTACGAAAGCATTTTAAAGCATTTATCGACGATTTAGAATTAGACAGTCTTGATTTGGTGCAGGAAAATCTAAATCGAATAAAAGCCAAAAGTCTTTCTGAGATTGCTTGGGCTCAATTATTATTTACTGTTAAGTTTTGGATGAGCGATACTTCGCCAGGATTTGAAAAAACAGACGTCTTTATTGAGAAATCTATCAATACAACGGTCGACTTAGTAGCGAGCAAACCCTTTGAGGGACTGATTGATTTAGGAAAGTTTTTATTCAAAGAAAAAATGTCAATGTAGCTATGGAAACTATTGACAATATTCCAATTTCAAAAATCCAACGGGCAACCAAGATTGTGAAAACGGGAGCTAAGGTAGGCGTGAATTACCTAAAGTATTATGGCGATAAAATCACAAAAACTGAATTAGAAGCTAAATCTAGATTAGACGAAAACAATGCAGAAGACATTTATGACGGCTTAAAGAATTTAAAGGGTAGCGCTCTAAAGGTTGCTCAAATGCTGAGTATGGACAAAAACATACTTCCAAAAGCTTATGTAGATAAATTTAGCCTTTCTCAATTTTCAGTACCACCACTGTCGCCAGCATTGGTGCTTAAAACCTTTACTAAGTATTTTGGAAAAGCACCAAACGAGTTATACGACAGTTTCAATTTGTCTTCTGAAAATGCAGCCAGTATAGGTCAGGTGCACCGTGCTGAATTGAACGGGAAGAAGCTTGCTGTAAAAATTCAGTACCCAGGTGTTGCAGAAAGCATAAGCAGTGACTTGGCAATGGTAAAGCCCATTGCTATACAAATGTTCAATATCAAAGGAAAAGATTCGGGCCAGTATTTTAAAGAAGTTGAGAACAAGTTAATCGACGAAACCAACTACAAATTGGAATTGGAACAAAGCCAAGCTATTGTAGAGGCTTGCAAGCACATTCCCAATTTAAAATTCCCAAATTATTACCCAGAGTTGTCCTCAGAGCGCATTATCTCTATGGATTGGATGACCGGTGAGCATTTGTCTGAATTTACGAATAAAGATTTTGATAAAGCTCAGGGCAACAAGATAGGTCAAACCTTGTGGGATTTCTTTATGTACCAAATGCATGTTCTTAAGAAGGTTCATGCCGACCCTCATCCTGGAAATTTTTTGGTCAACGAAGTGTCGGAATTAATTGTGCTTGATTTTGGCTGTATGAAAACCATTCCGGAAGACTTTTACATTCCTTACTTTGAAATGGCTAAGGCGGAGAATTTTAGCAACCCGAAGGTGTTTGAGGAAAAAATGTTTGAGTTAGAAATTCTGAAACCTACTGATAGCAAAAGTGAGTTGACCTTTTTTACAGAAATGTTTCATGAATTGTTGAGTTTGTTTACGCTGCCATTTAATGCTGAAACCTTCGATTTTTCTGACCCGGCATTTTTTGAAAAAATTACTGAACTAGGGGAGCGTTATTCTAAGAATACAGAGCTCCGAAAAATGAACGGTAACAGAGGTTCAAAGCATTTTATCTATATGAATAGAACCTTTTTTGGTTTGTACAATCTGCTGCATGATTTGAAGGCAAACGATATTAAAGTTAATAATTACATTAAGTATATAAAGTAAGATATTATGTTCGGCAAACTATTTAAGTCTAAGTCTCCAAAGGAAAAACTAATAGAGAAGCGGAAGAACTTGCTCAATGAAGCTTTTAAGTTAAGTACAGTGAATAGAACTGAAAGTGATAAGAAGCAGGCAGAAGCAGATGCTTTGCTTGATGAGATTGATAAAGCCGCGTCGTAGAAATAGAATTATTTCAACAACATTTGCAAATGCGCATTTAAGTTGGCTGGCGTAATGTTCTGTTTAAGGACACCACTTTTTGTGGTAGATATTTTTCCCGTTTCCTCAGATACGATAATAGCAATAGCAGATGTTTCTTCTGAAACCCCCAATGCTGCTCTATGACGCGTTCCTAAATCATTAGGGAGGTCTTTTTTGTCAGACACTGGTAGTACACAGCTTGCTGCTAAAATAGTATTGTTTCTTATGAGCACTGCGCCATCGTGTAAAGGAGCGTTTTTGAAGAATATGTTTTCCAATAAAGACCGACTCAATCTCGCGTTCAAAATTTCACCGCTTCCTATATAGAAATCAATGTCAGGTGTATGGCTAATTACGATCAGAGCACCTGTTTTTGTTTTAGCCATTCGAATACAAGCTTCAGCAATTACATCTGTGTTGATGTTCAATTCATTTTGTTCTCGAGCTCCAAAATGAAATAGATTTTGTTTGAAAATTCGGTTGTTTATAAAGTCGGTATTCCCTATCATGAGTAAGAACTTTCGCAGTTCCTGCTGGAATACAATGATTAAAAGAATTACTCCAACACCAATGAATTGCCCGAGTATTTCAGACAGCAATTCCATATTTAATGCCTCAACAATTTTCCAAAAAAGATAGATGCCAAACAATCCCATAAAAATGCGAATGGCCAATGTTCCCCTAACAATATGGTACAGCTGATAAAGCAGCCATGCTACTAGAAAAATATCTAGAATATCAAGGAAGTCAATATGTATGAATGCTAGCACAAGTGCAATATTAGACCAATTAAGTTTTAAACTGTCGCATTTCTCATGAATATAAACTACTTTAAAACGTAGAATTGGCTAATGCCGAATAGATGGACAAGGAGTGTCTGAAATTCCGTAGGAAACTGGTTCCGTCCCCAATGACTATCGCGATTGCAATTGGATAATTATTTCGGTATTAATCGAATTCACCATGGTAAGCAGCATGCAATTGAATCGCTTCTTTAGCTTCTCTTACATCGTGAACCCTCAATATATTTGCTCCATTTTCTAGGGCTTTCATGTGTAAAGCAGTAGTTCCGTTAATTGAATCTTTTTGATTGATTTTCAGTATTTTATTAATCATTGATTTCCGAGAAACACCAACTAAAATTGGGCATTTTAAGATGTGCAAATGATCCAATTCTCGAAGTAACTGGTAATTGTCTTTTACTGTTTTTCCAAATCCAAAACCAGGATCTAGAATAATATCGTTTACGCCTAATAGATTTAAATGGCTTACCACTTTAGAAAGTTCTTTAACTACTTCAACGGTTACTCCGTTATCGCTATAAGTGGGGTTGTTTTGCATAGTTTCAGGTTTGCCTTGCATATGCATAGCAATATAAGGAACTTGCAGCTCGGCAACTGTTGCAAACATAGCAGCATCAAAGTTTCCGGCAGAAATATCGTTTACGATGCATGCTCCGTTTTCCACTGCAAATCGAGCAACCTTGCTTCTAAACGTATCAATTGAAATGAGTGCTTCTGGAAAACGTTTCGCTATTTCCTGCAACATGAATAGTCTTTTTACCTCTTCATCCTCCGTAATATCTTTTGCTCCCGGTCGGGAAGAATAGGCGCCTATATCAATAAAATCGGCTCCCTCTTTCAGCATTTGCTCAGTTCTAATTACAGCTAAATCGGTTGAGTTGTACTTACCGCCATCAAAAAATGAGTCGGGAGTCACATTCAAAATACCCATTACCTTGGGTTTTGATAAATCGATCAGATTTCCTTTACAATTAATGGTCATTGTTTAAAACATTCTTTTTGAGCAATTATCGAATTGAATTACTTTGCAAAAGTAGAAGGAATAAGAAATGATAAATACATCAAAACAATACGATAAGGCAATTGGGTCTTGCAGAGATATTTTTCAAAAGAAAATGGCCGATTACGGCAGCGCATGGCGCATTCTCAGAACGACTTCACTTACGGATCAAATCTTCATTAAAGCCAATCGTATCAAGACATTGGAAGATAAAGGTGTGAGTAAAGTAGGAGAAGGGATTCTGCCAGAGTACATCGGAATTATAAATTATTGCATTATGGCTTTGATTCAATTGGAATTAGGCGAAGCAGCCGATACCGATATGGAGCTGGAAAAAGCTATGACAAGCTACGATAAATGGTCGGCAGAAGCTAAATCGCTCATGGAAAATAAAAACCACGATTACGGTGAGGCATGGCGAGATATGCGTATAAGCTCGCTTACGGACTTGATTCTTATGAAGATTTTACGTATCAAACAAATCGAAGACAACAAAGGCAAAACCCTAATCTCAGAAGGAATTGACGCTAATTATTTAGATATGTTGAATTATTCGGTTTTTGCGTTGATTAAGTTGGATGAGGGGAGTTGATTCCAAGTGATAAAACTACCGTTATTTTGAAAGCGTAAACGAACCGGATTACTTTTTGCAGTTTGTGTGAAATAGCTGTTCAGAATTCAAATACTAAGAGTTCTAGGTCAATTAATTATGAGATTTCATACAGAAGTTTCTCTAAATGTCCTTCATGGTTAATCTCATCTATTATTAAGTAAAGTGCGGTCTTGTAAGTGCTTCCCAACCGGGAAGGTGCTGAGGTACGAAGCGGAAGGGGTTTCTGTTGAATATTTCAGATTATATTTAGATTTATTTTAAGAAATCCCTTCCGGCTCATTCTTCGCCACCTTCCCCGTTGGGAAGGATTGGATTGCTACTAATTTAAAATCTCGAAACCAAAGGAAAATCTACTGCTTACTCCTGTGCCAAAAACGAAATGCGACTAATCCTACCGTTTCCACCTGCTAAGTAGGCAAACTTTCCGCTTGGAGCAAATCCAATTGCATTGAAACCTTCTGTGCTAAAGCTTTTCCATGTAAGTCCGTCATCGAAACTCATATCCGTGCCATTTGTTCCAGTGCATATAGCAATTTTTTTATTAGGAACAAACCCCACTGCTGAGCGATATCCGCTAGGAGCATTATCCGCAACGATAGTCCAGTGAACTCCGCCATCTTTAGAACGAGACAAAACTAAGTCACTGTTAGAAGGATCTTCCCAACTTCCTCCAACAGCTAAGCCAATTGTATTGTTTATGGAGTTAGCATCCGTTTTAAAAGCCAAAGAATAAACACCTCTTGAGTTTTCATTATTTCCCAAATGAGAAAGGTAGAACTCCCAAGTAAGGCCTTTATCTGTCGAACGCAAAACTCTACCTCTTGGATAACCTAAGCCTATGATTACTGTACTATCGTTAATGGACCTAATACTTGTGCCACTTGCGGCAAATCCACCTTCATTAGGCAGGGCTTGTGGTAAGTTTGCTTCAGGAATCATCTTCCAGCTATTTCCGCCATTAACCGTTCTAAGTATGGGAATACGAGTTCCAATGGCATCGCCAAAAGCAATACCAATTTTATCGTTTAAGAAAGCCATTCCGTCTAAGAATATATCAGGGTCTTCATTTAAATAAGTCATCCACCAAGATTTACCGCCATTATTGGTTCTGAAAATTTTTGCAGGACTTCCAATTGACATGACAACAGCCTTTTTCTTCCCAAACAATTGTATATCTCTATAATCTGAAGATTCATGACTTGGAATGGTTAATATCTCCCAATTTTCCCCGGCATCATGTGACTGCAGAATCGTGCCTGCGTTTCCAGTAGCCCAAACTGTGCTATCGTCAAAAACTTGAATAGACCGAATACTAACTTCAGTATTTGATTGTAAAGGTTTCTGAATCAGGATATAAGGGTCTTTTTGTTCAAATGAACAACTGGAAATCAATGACCCAACTAAAGTAAAATAAAGCCATTTTTTCATTTGTGAAAATTAAAGGAAATGCTAAATAAAAAAACAAATTCGAATAGTCAATCAAATATATTTGCACACCTACGAAAAAATAGCACATGATTAAAGCAGGAGTTATAGGATATGGGTACTGGGGTCCCAACATTGTTAGAAATTTCAATAATCACCCAGAGATAGAAGTAATAAAGGTTTGTGATAAATCACCAGATCGACTAACGGCACTTGCGGGTGCTTTTAAAGGCATTGAAGGTGTTACGGATGCAGACGAAATATTAAAAGACTCATCGATAGATGCAGTGGCGATAGTGACTCCTGTATTTGCACATTTTCCTTTGGCGAAAAAAGCATTGGAAAATGGCAAACACGTTTTTTTAGAAAAGCCATTTACAGCAACTTCGGATCAAGCAAAGGAATTGATTGACTTAGCTGCCCAAAAAGGGTTGGTAATAATGGTGGATCACACGTTCTTGTTTACCGGAGCGGTGCGCAAAATGAAAGAATTGGTGGAAAATGGCACAATGGGTGACCTTTACTACTACGATTCAATGCGAGTAAACTTAGGGTTGTTTCAGCACGATGTAAATGTGATTTGGGATTTAGTACCTCACGATATTTCCATCATGCAATATTTGGTTCCAGACTTAAAACCAATTTCATTGAACGCTACGGGTTCTTCTCACTTCGGACGAGGATTGGAAGATGTTGCTTATTTGACGGTACAATACGAAAACAATTTTATAGCCCACTTCAACGCAAACTGGATGTCTCCAGTTAAAATTCGTCAGACCTTATTGGCTGGAAGCAATAAAATGTTGGTTTGGGACGATGTTGAACCGGATTACAAACTTAAAGTTTACGACAAAGGAGTAGAGGTAAACGATAAAAGTGACATCTACAATTTGCTAATTTCTTATCGTTCGGGTGACATGCAAAGTCCTAAAGTAGCTGCTCTTGAAGCATTGAAATTAGAGACTGAACATTTTTACGATGCAATTACGAAAGGCATTAAGCCAATTAACGGAGGTGAAGAAGGATTGAAAGTTGTTGAAATATTAGAAGCTTCTGACCAGTCGATTAAGAACGGTGGATCAGAAGTGAAATTTTAAGTAGTTGATATGAGAAGTATTGTATTGTTTGTTTTAGGATTCTCATTTATTGGAGTTACTGGAAGCGTATCTGCTCAAGATACTGAATTTGAGCAGTCGGGGATAGTTCAAAATTCTAGTAGGATTTATATTACTGTTTTTGACGGTAAGATAGATTCATACAGAAAGATTACAGTGGTTAAGAACGGCGAAGTAGTTGAAACGATTGACTTAAAAGCACCTATTAACACGAGAGCTGAAAAAAGTACATTGGTACTCGCAAATACACTTGAAAAATATTTGTCACAAGGATATGTAGTTGAGACCACTGCTAATTCTTCAACAATTCAGCCGTACGTGCTTTTTATTCTAAACAAAAAAGATTAACCAACAATGAAAGTCTTAACAGAAGATTCTCCAAAACGCTCTTTGAATAATGTTCAAGTAGGCGAAGACGTAAAGATTTACGATTTTGTAAATGCTTACGGCTGCGAAATTGGTGATCGATCCAAAATCGGAACTTTTGTAGAGATTCAAAAAGGCGCAACAATAGGGAAAGATTGCAAAATTTCTTCTCATACCTTCATTTGCGAGGGTGTTCACATTGGAGACGGTGTTTTTGTTGGGCACAATGTCTCCTTTATCAACGACATGTTCCCTAGAGCTGTAAATGCAGATGGTAGTATGCAAACCGATGACGACTGGGAAATGGTGACTACCAAAATTGGAAACCGAGTAAGCATTGGAACCAGTGCAACTATACTTGGTGGAATTACAATTGGCGATAATGCCATTGTAGGTGCGGGTTCGGTGGTAACCAAAGATGTACCTGAAAATGCAATAGTAGCGGGCAATCCAGCTCGTATTAAACGATATTTAAACGAAGAAAAATAATGGAACCAATACCATTTATGAATCTGTCTCGTCAGTACGAGTCGATCGAAGAAGAAGTAAAAAGTGCAATGGATGATGTAATGAAAGTTACTGCTTTTAGCGGCGGACCATTTGTACAAAAATTTGAAGAAAGTTTTGCAGATTGGTGTGATGCTAAGTATGCAAGTGCGGTGAGCAATGGAACAGAGGCATTGCACATGGCAATGGTAGCTTTGGATATCAAAGAAGGCGATGAAGTAATTCTACCAGCAAATACATTTATTGCCACCGTTTGGGGGCCAATGTATATGAAAGCAACTCCGGTTTTTGTGGATTGCGATCCCGATACTTGGGAAATTGATGTTACCAAAGTTGAAGCTGCAATTACTTCAAAAACCAAAGCAATTATTGGTGTGCATTTGTACGGCCAAATTTGCGATATGGATGCGCTGATTGCAATAGGAGAAAAGCACGGAATTCCAGTTTTGGAAGATTCAGCTCAGGCTCATGGAGCAACCTATAAAGGTCGTAAAGCAGGTTCTTTGGGAGATATGGCATGCTTTAGTTTTTACCCAGGTAAGAATTTAGGAACTTTTGGCGAAGGCGGTGGAGTTACCACCAACAATAAGACATATTACGACAGAATTCAGTTGGTAAAGAATCACGCGAGTGAAGAAAAGTACTTCCACCAAGAATTGGGGTTTAACTGCCGAATGGGCGGATTAGAAGGTGCTGTTTTGAGCGTAAAGTTGAAGCACATTGACAAATGGAACAACCGAAGAAGAGACATTGCAAAAGCTTACCAAACTCAGGTTACCAATGATAAAGTGAAAATGCAGGCTCAGCCCGAATATTCAAATTCTGTTTATCACCTATTTGTTGTAACAGTTGACGACAGAGCGCATTTTATGAATTACTTGAAGGGAAATGGTGTTTTCAGCGGAATGCATTACCCAATTTCTTGTCACCTGCAAAAAGCATGTGCTTATCTTGGTCACAAAGAAGGTGATTTTCCTAATGCGGAGTATTTAGCAGCACATTGTGTGAGTTTGCCGATGTTTCCGGAATTGAGAGACGACGAGTTGGCCAAAACCATTAAAGTGATAAACGCCTATTAAGCGTATGTCTGTACCGCAGCAATCTTGGTCTATTGTAGTACTTTGTTACAACGAAGCAGCTACTATAAAAAAGGTCATTGCCAAGGTGGAGTCTACCCTAAAACAAATTTCACAGGATTATGAAATCGTTGTTGTAAACGACGGTAGTAAAGACGATTCGGCTAAAATTGTTAGTGGAATTGCAGCGCATAATCCCAGGGTTAAGTTTATCAATCAAGTGCACAACTTGGGTATTGGACCGTCTTTGCACAATGGATACTCAAATGCAAGTTTAGAGAACGTTTGTTTTGTGCCAGGTGATGGACAATTTGATTTGGATGAATTGGTTCCGCATATGAATGTTAACCCAAAAGAAATTATTTCGTTTTACCGAGTTGAGAATACATCCTATTCGCTGTTTCGAAACATATTGTCATTAGCTAATCGATTGGTTAATAAGACATTAATTGGCATTAATATGCACGATGTGAACTGGGTGAAAATTTATAAGAATGAGGGTTTAAAGAGCTTAGACCTACGCATAAAAAGTAGTTTAGTAGAGAGTGAGATTTGCGCTAAGCTATTGTTAGAAGGTTATGAGATTAAAGAATACAAATCCAGATACTTGGACCGTGAAGGAGGAAAGAGTAAAGGTGCTTCACTCAAAATTGTTGTTCAAGCGGCAAAAGAGGTACTGAAACTCGTAAAAGAAATGAGTAGGTATCGCAAAACATTTAATTCTTAAACTATGGAAAGGTTACCAATATCCATGATGCAATTGTTTGAAAAACCATTGCAGGAAGAATTGGAGCAAAAAGCTCAAGTTCGAACTTTTAACGAAGGTGATGTAATTATTGAAATTGATCAATACATTAAAAGCATTCCCATTGTTGTAAAAGGAACGGTTAAGGTGATTCGAGAGGATGTTGAAGGCAACGAGCTGTTTTTGTATTATGTAAATGCAGGTTCAACCTGCGCTATGAGTCTTACCTGCTGCATGCGCGATCAAAAAAGTCAGATTCGAGCAATCGCTGAAGAACCCGTTGAGTTAATGGCAATTCCGGTTAAAGAAATGGATCGTTGGATGATGGAATACAGGAGTTGGAAAGACTTTGTAATGCGCTCTTATTCGAGTCGATTCGAGGAACTATTGAACACCATTGACCTAATTGCATTTCATCACATGGGCGACCGTTTAATTGCATACCTGGAAAAGAAGGCGGAAGTGCATCAATCAAAATCCATTAATGTTAAACACCAAGAAATTGCTATTGAATTAAGCTCTAGCAGGGAAGCGGTGAGCCGACTCTTAAAAAAGTTGGAGCAAATGGGTAAGGTTAAACTGCACAGAAATCGAATTGAATTGCTCTACTAACTTCCTTTTCCAGTTGAAATGAATACATGCATAAAGCACTTGTAAAAAACTTGATCATAGTAATTGCTTATTAAATGAGCTACTTTGACAACGAAACGTTCAAACAGATAAAGGAGGTGGGAATTGGCCATTATGTCAATTGTACATTTAAAAGCTGTGATTTAAGCGGTTTGGACTTCAAATTATTCGAGTTTGAAGAATGTGAATTTTTCGATTGTAATATTTCCAATGCACGTTGGGCAAACGCCAAGTTGCAAAACATATCCTTTTCGGGTTGCAAAATGATAGGTAACTCTTTTGAAAACGCAAATGCATTTTTATTGGAAATCCATTTTCAAGCTTGTGCGCTAAACATGAGTACTTTTTATGGACTAACTCTTAAAAAAAGTACGTTTATCCATTCTAATTTAGCAGAATGTGAGTTTTCGGACGCGGATTTGCAATCCTGCCAATTCAATGATAGTCAAATGGTTGGTGCTATTTTTGAAAATACTAATCTCCAGAAATTAGACTTTAGAAATGCTCTTGGCTATTCTATTGACCCTAGGCAAAACAAATTAAAAAATGCACAGTTCAGCGAATCGGTAATCAGTGGTCTACTAGATAGCTTTAAAATTAAAATTGAATAAATTTATTCTGCTTTGTTTTCCTCGGTATCCATTTCAGAGTAACTCGTCTCATAGATTTGATTATACATCTCGAAGTAGACCAAGTAAAGCATTGGAAATGCCACAAGCAGGCCTACGCCACAAGTAACAATAGTAGCAATAGAAATACCTATTCCAAGTAATAAGAGCATAACTACAGCGGGAGTAAAATTCTTCCCAATTGTTCTTCTTGAAACCTCCATTGCTGGCCAAAAATTTAGTTTTCCTATAACGATTAATGGAAGTGCTAAAATGTACGAAACTCCAACATAAAGAAAATAAATGACGGCGACGAGCGTGGATAGAATACCCGAAGTGCTGGCGATGTTAGCTAATAGAGACTTGCCTAGTTGTTCCAGAATTTCAGGACTATTTGATCCGCCAGTTAAAATTGAAACGAAATCATTAAATGGAAATACAAAACCAAATAGTATAACAAAGCCGGGAAGTAATATTACAAGATAAGTTACGGTATAAAGGAATATGGGCAGAATAAACGAAAAACCGCCAAAGAAATCTTTAAATTCTGCTGTATTGTTTTGCTGTTTTGAGGCATAAATATAGAAACCTGCACCAAGCAGCAGTTGGATAAAACTGCTCATGTAATTGAGTACAGGGATCATAGTTATAACGCTACTAATTATGAAAAAAAGTAATGTGTAACCGACGTAGGTTCCTATTTGAGCTTTGAGTTTTGACCATGCAGATTTTAGGTAGCTGCTCATTTCAAATGAGTAGCCATCTTGCTAGGCTTTGGAGTAATTTTTCATTATTTAGAGTTTTGAGAATGCTTTATATAAGCAAATTAACAGATAAAGTGAGTAATATGCAAGGAGTAAATAGAGCAGTGATAGGGTTTGTAGTGAATGATACTGGTGTGGTCAAAATGTCCTTTAAATAGCTTAGTAGAAGCGGTTTCAGTGCCATATGCTAAACAATTAAACCTATGTACCGCTTTATATAGCAGCTGGGTAGAACGGTTTTTTGTCCAAGAGGGTTAAGTGCAAAAAGAAATAAATAACTTGGGCCCAATAGAAAATTTGATTTTCTAAAAATCACGGATTCTTTCATTGCGTTTAACACAGGTATAAAACTAAAGAATCTCTGATAGTTGTTATATGATGTTGGTAAATTGAATATTACCTTTGAAAACCAATGAGCAAAAGAGCACTTAAGAAATATTTAGAGGAACTTACCAAAAAGCAGCTGGAAGAGCAGTGTATGGATTTGTACTTGAAATTTAAGGAGGTAAAAACCTACTACAATTTTGTATTCAATCCCAACGAGAAAAAATTACTGGAAGAGGCTAAAGTTAAAGTAAGCCAGGAGTATTATCCAACAGGAAAACGCCGCCGTCCAAAAATGCGCCGAACGATTGCCCAAAAACTGATTAAGCATTTTATGCTTTTAGAGGTCGACCCAATGATTATTGGCGATCTTATGTTTTTTAATATCGAAATCGCACAAACCTTTCGATCGCATCGCACGGTTCATCAGGACTCGTTTTACACCAGTATGTTGCGTTCGTTTGAGCAAGCGCTTGAGTACACAAAAGAACAAGATGTTTATGTTGACTTTAAAGACCGCGCAGAACTCATCTGCAAAACCACCGAAGAGCAAGAGTGGTTTAACCAAGAAGCTTTTTGGGCGGTAAAAGGGGAGTAGTCTACCGTTAATTCCATTATGGCTTGAAGGTAGGAGTAGGACTTTAATTCTACTTCAAATCAAAGCGATCGGCTTGCATCACTTTTGCCCAAGCCTTTACAAAATCGTTTACAAACTTCTCTTTATTGTCATCTTGAGCGTAAACTTCGGAATACGATCTTAATATAGAATTTGAACCAAACAGCACGTCAACTCTTGTAGCGGTCCATTTTGTTGCACCTGTTTTTCGGTCAATAATAGCATAGGAATTGCGACCCGTTGGCTTCCAAGAATAATTCATATTGGTAATTGCCATAAAAAAGTCGTTGCTTAATACTCCTTTTTTATTGGTAAAAACCCCATGCTCGCTGTCTCCATAATTTGTTCCTAAAACACGCATTCCGCCCATAAGCACGGTCATTTCGGGAGCGGTTAAACCCAATAACTGAGTTTGGTCTAAGAGCAATTCCTCAGGTTGCACATCGTAGTGTTTTTTTAACCAGTTTCTAAAACCATCGTGTAACGGTTCTAAATCAGAGAAGGATTCCGCATCAGTCATAGCCTCAGTTGCATCTCCACGACCCGGCGAAAAAGGAACTTCAATGGCAATGCCAGCATCCTTTGCAGCTTGTTCGATTGCAGCGCTTCCACCCAATACTATAAGATCAGCAAAGCTTACTTTTTTCGATAAACTCGACTGAATTTCAGTCAATTTAGAAAGTACTTTTTGTAAACGGTCGGGCTCATTTCCTTCCCAGTCTTTTTGAGGCGCCAATCGTATCCTTGCTCCATTGGCTCCCCCGCGAAAATCAGAACCTCTATAGGTTCTAGCGCTGTCCCATGCGGTATTTATTAACTCTGTTCGAGATAGCCCAGAGTTGATCAATTTGTCTTTTAATTCATTGATTTCTAAATTGGATAAGGAGTAATCTACTTCGGGAACTACATCCTGCCAAATTAGATTTTCGCTAGGCACATCAGCACCCAAATAGCGGCTTTTTGTTCCTAAATCGCGATGAGTCAGTTTAAACCATGCCTTTGCAAATACTTGCTCAAAGTATGCGGGATCTTTATAAAAACGCTCTGATATTTTGCGGTATTCAGGATCCTTTATCATTGCCATGTCCGCATCGGTCATGATAGGGTTGTTGCGGTTTCCCGTTACATGCGCATCTTTTGGTTTGTCTTCCTCTTTTATGTTTACAGGTTCCCATTACCACGCCCCAGCAGGACTTTTTTGTAATTCCCATTCGTAATTGAACAATAAATAGAAATACCCATTATCCCATTGAGTAGGATTAGTGGTCCATGCTCCTTCAATGCCGCTACTTACCGTATCCTCTGCATTTCCTTTGCCTTGTGTGTTTTTCCATCCCAAACCTTGCTCATCCAATTCAGCTCCTTCAGGTTTTTCGCCCAAAATAGAAGCATCTCCATTACCGTGGGCTTTGCCAACGGTGTGACCACCAGCAGTAAGTGCAACCGTTTCTTCAACGTTCATGGCCATTCGCTTGAACGTAGTGCGCACATCTTGAGCTATTTTTAAGGGATCAGGCTTTCCATCTACACCTTCGGGGTTAACGTATATCAAGCCCATTTGAACGGCAGCAAGAGAGTTGTCTAAAGAGCTTCTATTTTCATCACTCTCATATCGATTGTGGGTTTCGGTCAACCATTCCTGTTCAGGGCCCCAATTAATGTCTTTTTCGGGATGCCAAATATCTTCTCGGCCTCCAGCAAATCCAAAGGTTTTAAAACCCATTGATTCGTAGGCCATATTACCAGCAAGTATCATTAGATCTGCCCATGAAATTTTATTGCCATACTTTTTCTTGATGGGCTAAAGTAATCTGCTTGCTTTATCTAAGTTCACGTTGTCGGGCCAGCTGTTAAGCGGCGCAAAACGCTGATTTCCAGTATTACTTCCGCCTCGTCCGTCAGAAACGCGATAGGTGCCGGCTGAATGCCAAGCCATTCGTATCATTAAACCACCATAATGCCCCCAATCGGCTGACCACCAATCTTGACTGTCAGTCATCAAGGCCTTTAGATCATTTTTAAGAGCTTCAAGGTCAAGTTTTTTAAACGCTTCTGCATAATTGAAATCGGAACCAAGTGGATTTGTTTTACTGTCGTGCTGATGCAGTATGTCTAGGTTTAGTGCCTTTGGCCACCAGTTCATTACTGCATTTTGGGTAGTTGTATTTGCGCCATGCATAACTGGACATTTACCTTTACTTGAATCTGACATAATATGTTGTTTTTAGTGTTGAAGTCTTACGAAGTTTTGAAAGTAATTATTTTTTGCTCAATTGCGGTCGAAACAAAGCTGTAATTGAAGCTTTTTAAGCTAACTTTTTTCTTTTCGATTTAAAATAATGATCAAGGTAAGCCAATCCTCAGAGTAGTTTGGTTCTCCATTTTCATCATAATCCAGCCACCGCTTATCAAAATCTACATAAACGAGGCAGGATTTGAACCAGCCCGCTTGTTTTCTGATTTTTCTATAATCTTTAGGAGTAAGTTCAGTAAGAGACTTCGCTGCTAACTCGGGCTTTATGTTACCCAATCCCGCAACTACTTGGTTGTCTTTGATTTTTTCAGTGTATGCGAGCACTGTTATCGATTTCCGATTGCACTTTCCGCGCTCGATTGCTTGAGAAAAACCATGTAGAAAGAAAATGGAAAATAGTAGGAGTAGAGTGTACTTTTTAATAGCTATTGCCTTTAATTGCCTATGGTAAGGATGATGCTAGTGTATTATTTTTTAGTTCGAGCAGTGAGTCGTTTTAGCATTCCGTTGAAAATGAAACCATGAAATGGAAATATGGAAAACCAATACAACCTTCCTGCTAATCCTAATGGCCGAAAGGTAGCCGTTTGTGAAAGTTTATCACCTTCAACTTTAAATTCTAACCAAGCTTCTCCTGGCAATTTCATCTCTGCAAATAGGAGCAGACGCCCTTCTTTTTTGTTGGCATACAATACACGCCAAAAGTCAATAGTATCTCCAACATTAATAGAATTGGGGTTTGTGCGTCCTCTTCTGAGTCCTACGCCGCCGGATAATTTGTCAATAAAACCTCTAATTCGCCACAACCAACTTCCGTAGTACCAGCCGGTATTTCCTCCAATACGCCAAATTTTTTCGATACAATCGCTCCGATTTTCCATGACATTTGTTCTGCTGTCCTTAAAACAACCAAAAGAGGGGACTTGAATAAATTCGGAGATGTTAAAGTGTATTCCACTGCTGGAGTAGGCATCTTTCCAGCTTGAAAGAATTTCATTGTTTTCAATTTTACTAAAAGCTCTTTTTAAAGCCTCCTTATAACTGATGGGGTTCAATTCAAGAATTGTATTGAGTCGATTGTCTCGGCAGATGACCTCTATTTTCATACTGTTAACCAGAGAAGAAGCAAGCTTGTAGGAAGTAGAGGTTACGAAGTAGAGCCAATAGGAGGATAGCTTAGGCGTCATAACGGGAACTACGAATATCTTTCGTTTCAAATTGCGCGCTTTTCCGAAATCCAAGAGCATGTTTTTATAAGACAGCACGTCTGGGCCTCCAATATCAAAGTTTTGTTGGAATGTTTTTGGATTAAACAATACTTTTGAAAGGAAAGCAATAACATCCGAAATACCAATGGGTTGGCATTTTGTATTTAGCCATTTCGGCGTAATCATTACCGGTAGTTTCTCAACCAAATCCCTAATGATTTCGAAGGAGGCACTGCCGGATCCAATAATTATTCCTGCTCGCAATGCCGTGAAATTGTAATCGCCTTTTGCTAGTTCTAATTCTACATTTTTTCTCGAAGTTAAGTGCTTAGAAAGTTCAAGTTCATTTGCTATTCCTCCCAAGTAAACAACGTGGTTGACCTTGGTTTTGTTAAGTGCATTTCTAAAGTTTATAGCCGAAAGCTCTTCAAGAGCTGCGTAATCTCCTGACGAAGACATGGAATGCACCAAATAGTAAGCTCCATCGATATCTTTAGGTATTGCGTCCAATGAAGCTTCATCCAATAAATCCACTTTTATTACTGAAATATTGGCTTTTAAAGATGCCGGAGGATTGAAGCGTTTTATATCCCTAACACAACAAACAACTTCATGACCCGCCTCTATTAAGATGGGTAGCAGTCGCTTTCCGATATAGCCTGTTGAGCCTGTAAGTAATATTTTCATTCTAATTCCTAGAAGTTGTTGCCATTTTCATTTGATAAAGGTAGGACAACCTATCTTATACGAGTTGGACAGTTAACCCTTGAATTTGTTAGTGAAATATCAAAATACATTTTTCTATTTGTAGGTTGCCGCTTTCGCGAAGAACAGTGTGAAGGTTTTAGAGCTTACGACGCGCCAGTTCTAAGCTTAACGCTTTTATTTTTTGTCCGTTTTTTATAAACGGGTAGGTGAGTAGCAATGGGAAAAAAGTAAAAAATCCAAATCCATTATTAACCGCACTGAATATAAAAATACCTACACAAAAACCAATTAGTGTTGCATTAACCGTTTTGTTGTACTGAATTTTACCTTTTTCTTTCAGTAAATCTTCGTCTGTGATGTTTGAAAATTGCTCGCTCATTTTACAAAATGTTAGTTCGACTTAGTCAATTGGATAACGCCCCATGGCTAAGGCAAGTGCAGGGTAAATGCTTTTGGGCGCGCTGGTAAAATATTCATTTCTATTGCGTTCAGATAGAGCGCTTTGGCAACCAATCACCAAAAGCATACGAGCCGTACACTTAGATTTAACAATGTCGTTTATTCGAGGCATTTCGTTTCAAATTTACACAACTGCTAGCATTTGCCTTTTAGCCGTTGTTATGCTTTGTTTTTAGGTAGGCATTCTTTCGAATCCTCTTCCTAGCCAAAAGATAATACGTAATGCTGCTGGTAGGAAAACAAAAAAACAAAGTAAAATAAAGACCTTTTTTAAAATTTTTCGGGCCATAAGTTAAAGTCTTCTTACTAAAGATTTCAGTTAGCCAGCCTATTGTATAAAATAGATTACACAAAAAACCAAAACCAATAATGGCTAACGGTTCTTGTAAGTCTTCTCCAGGTTTCAGTTCGACTAAAGCATACATGATCTGCATACTGACTATTCCACTAATTAGAATAATTCCATTGTAGAGAATTCTTCTTAATTCCCACCATAGAATAATTTGAAACGCATTTCGTTCAATTGAATTTACTATTAGCAGTTGGTCTAGTATTTTCATTCAGGTTTATAAAGCATACAACTCGCTAAAGTAAACTTTCCAGTTAAAACATTCACATAGCGCCCCATATAGGGTAGGCTATGTTTAATATTACACTTATTTCGCATACAGCTATTATCGTGTGCCTAAGAAATAAATACAGCGCAGCAGAAGTGAAAATGCAGCACTCCTCTTATCTTTGCATTCAAATATCAGATAACATGAAACGAATTCTATATACAGCAGGTTTAGGTCTTACATTATTCATTTCGGCGGCAGCTATTACTGCTTGCGGTGGAGAAACCAAAACAGAGTCAAACGAAGTGGCGGTGTACCAATGTCCAATGGATTGCGAAGAAGGTAAAACGTACGATAAAGCGGGAATTTGCCCAGTATGCGAAATGGAGCTAAAGACTGCAGAAGTCGCTGAGGCGGGTTCGGAAGAAGAAGCTCATGAGCATTCGCATTAAATAGATTCCCGACTGCGCGGGAATGACATTAGGTAGAGTAGTTGTTTCTATATGAGTCAGAGCAGTAGTCTCTAATTACTCTGTATTCATCCAACGCCAAATCTTTCCAATAAACGTTTTGGGTTCGTTTTTAGGTTTGCTTGGAGCATCAGATACTTTATGACCTAGCGATGTTTTACTTGCCGTAGATTTTAATTCCTCAATGGCAGCGGCCTTTGGGTTTTTTGCAAACTTAGTGCTTGTTTTATTGCTTGGCTTGTCTTTTGTTTTTTGATTAGTGTCGTAGCTTTTTACCAATTCCAAATGGCGTTTTCGGGCTTCGGCTTTTTTCGCTTTTTTGGCGGCTAAGCGTTGCTTTTCAGCTTTTTCCAATTCTTTTTGTTTCCGATCTTCTTCACTTACAATTGGCTTTTTCGATCGTTCGCTTGGTTTTATCTTTTCTTTTTTAGGTCGGCGTTTTGGTCGGCTGTTAAAGAGGGGAGTAGCATTGGGCAATTCTATCGGAGCATCGTTTTCTTCGCTTGTACTAGCATCCTTAATCGATTCATCCGCTGCACTGACATCTTCCGGTGCTTTGTCCGGTGCGGGTTCTTCTTTATGAAATTGTGGTAAATCAATTTTGCCAATTACTTTAAACCCTTCTAGCTTAGGAATTTCTGTTTCAATCTTTTCTATTGGACCTGAAGGTCGAACAAACTCTTCGCCCTGCACATATTCTTTTGGTTCTGCTACTTCCTCTGATTTTTCTTCAGGTGCAACTTCAACCGCTTTAGTTTGTAGGGCTGCTACAACTCCTTCAATGGCTTTAGTTTTTGAAGGCTTTTCTTCAGCTACTTGCTCTTCAGGCTCTGCTTCAGATGCTTTATCTTCTGTAATTGGTTTTGCGAAATTTTCCAGTATTATTTCAGTCAATTCATCTTCAACTTTAACATTGGGATGAACTTTCAACTCAATACCTTTCTCCTTTTTTAAAAAAGAAACAATCTCTTTTTGAGAAATACCAACTTGTCGGGATAATTGACCTAAACGCATAATTCTAGTTTGTGTGCTGCGCAAATATAATCAAGTCCTCTATTTACACGTACTTCAAGGCGCTTAGTATTCATTTATACAAGAGATTTTCATCGTCATTTGTAGCTTTTTAGCAATCGCGTTTAAAACAAATGGGCATTAGGTTTTCTAGAACCTTTTGTTCTCACTACTTTTGCAAATCGAAAAAGTGAAGAGGGACTATGGTATTTAATTCAATAGAGAAGTTTGAGCGAAAGACAGGTAAAAATCTTTACGATTATCAGCACAACGCTATTGATCAAATTTTTGAGCAAATTGAGAAGCCTGTAGGAAAGGTAAATCTTTTGTACCAATTGCCTACTGGCGGTGGTAAAACAGTAATTTTCTCTGAATTTGCAAGACGCTATATAAACGATACTCGAAAAAAAGTGTTGATACTTACGCACCGTGTTGAACTTTGTGCGCAAACCTCCCGAATGCTTGATGAGTTTGGGGTTCCCAACAAAATTATCGACAGCAAGGTAAAAGAACTTCCCGATCAGGATGAATTTGCTTGTTTCGTGGCAATGGTTGAAACCTTGAGTAATCGTATTCAGGATTCTAGAATAAACTTGCGTCAACTGGGATTAGTAATCATTGACGAGGCGCATTACAACAGCTTTAGAAAACTCTTCCGTTATTTCGAGCATTGCAATATTTTAGGAGTTACTGCAACTCCCCTGAGTTCAAATTTAAAATTACCAATGAAGGACAACTACGATAGCCTTATCGTCGGTCAGTCCATTTCTGAATTGGTAAAGAATGAGTTTCTTTCAAAAGCAAAGACCTTCAGTTACAATGTAAACCTAAAATCACTTTCGGTTGGTGTTAATGGCGATTACACGGTAGCTTCTTCAGAACGCTTGTATTCTAATTTTGAGATGCAGGAGAAGTTACTCCAGGCATACGAAGAGCGCTCTAAAGGCAAAAAGACCCTGATATTTAATAACGGTATCCAAACTTCTAGAAACGTTGCAATAACCTTTGAGAATGCTGGATATGACGTTAGACATTTGGACAACACCAATACAGAAAAAGAGCGTAAAGAAATTTTAACTTGGTTTAAGGAAACTCCAAAGGCTGTGTTAACCTCAGTGAGTATTCTTACCACGGGTTTTGATGAGCCAACGGTGGATACTATTATCTTGAATCGGGCTACTAAGTCGCTTACCTTGTATCACCAAATGATAGGCAGAGGAAGCCGTATTTTGCCTGAAAAGCGCGAGTTTACGGTTTTAGACTTAGGAAATAATGCACTGCGATTTGGCCTTTGGGATTCTTACATTGACTGGAAAGAAATTTTTAGATCGCCACTTTCGTACATCAACAACCTTTCTACCGATGACGATTTGCAACGCAATTTCCGCTACGAAATGCCCGAAATCATTCGCGAACGTTTTTCCAAGACCAAAAAGGAAGACCTTGATTTTGATGTTAAAGCCGAATACAAAAAAGTAGTGGCTGAAGCCCTAAAAGCAAAAGAGGTGTTGAATCGTTCGCACGATAAACATGCTGCTCAAATTATTGAGAACAGCGAGGATTTAGGTGATGCACTAGAATTGATTGATTTGCTGAGCGATGAAATCAAATATCGAATCAAGGCCTACTCGTATTGCATTACCAGTAATTCCGACAATTTTGTTCAGTGGCTAGAAGAGGAGTATGTGCGCAAACTTAAGAATACGGTTCGTCAGCATCAGTTTCACGAATTAGAAGCCTAGAAGCTTAATAATTTTCATCGTTTATTTTTCAAGGATAGGCAAGCCAGTAAACAAAAGTTGAATTTATGCTGGCATAAACAATTGATAATTGATCAATTGATAATTGGTAATTGTTAAATTGGTTACCGCACAACGATTACACTGTCTATAAAAATATCCTTAACGGGCCAATCTTTTGAATCGCGTTCTACTTGAGTGATTTTTGGAATTACGGAATAACCACTGACAATTTCTCCGAAAACGGTATGCTCTCCATCTAAATGCGCCGCACCGGGATTTGATACATAAAAATCGCGTTGCTTTTTGGTGAATTTGTAGTCTTTTTCTTGCTCATAGCGATCGAGTGTAGGGTGGTTGTACAAGGTTCCCTCTACAAAGTAAAAGGCAAATGGATCAGATGCTTTTTCGGGATTGTTTTTGTATTCACGAGCAGCTGCAACCGCGCCTTGTTTGTGTATGCGGTGTCTTTTAAATTCACTAGGAATAGTATAAACTCCCGTTTTTCTTGAAACTGCAGTTTGTTCTTTGGTATACGTTCCACCACCTTGAGCAATAAAAAAAGGAGCCACTCGTGTAAATACGCTGTGTTTGAAGTAACCCTCTTTGCACATCAATAAAAAACTAGCTCTGTGCAGCGGAGTATCTTTGTACAAGCGAATTCTCACTTTACCCATGGAGGTAAAAATATCTATAATCGTTTCGGGGTTCTTTTTTCCATAAGCCAGCAGGTTTTCTCGAACGCTATCTTTTGTAATAATGGGCTTGATAACCGCTTTCTTTACTTTTTTGACTTTTGGTTTTATTGGCTTTGTTACTTTTTTTGAAGGACTCGGTTCAATTTTGGGATCTTCAGAACAGGCAATTAAGCTTGCCGCTATGATTACAAGAAAGAGTAGTTTTTTTAGCATGCTACAAAGGTAAAAGTCATCGCTTAATGAGCCTGAAAATTTGAGATTCGTTTTGATTTCCAGAAGGTTGAATTTTTAAATAGTAGATCCCTGAAGGAAGGTCTAATTCTATTTCAGAATCAATTGCCACCGCATTTTTAGTTAAAACGCGCTGCCCGAGCGAATTAAGCAGTTCAATGTTTACGAGTGCCTTATCGCTACTTGATAATTGAAAGTAATCGTTGAATGGGTTAGGGAATACTTGATATAAATGCTCATCAATGGCTTTTTTGGCCGAATTTCCAAGGGAATTAAAGCTTATGCACTCAGAAGTATCCCTGCAGCCGTTTTTCTGAATTGCTACAGCATAATCACCACTTTCAGTTGGGACGAACTCCTGGCCAATAGCAGATGGAATAGGACTGTATTCATTTATGCACTTGAACCACTGATAACTGGCACCATTTGCTTTTGATCTTAACTTTTTTCCTTGCATTGAAAGCCCCTTGTTTATTGACTTTATTGTGACTTGAATTTCCAGAACACTGTCGCATCCCGCAGCAGTGGTTAGGGTGTCATAATAGGTTCCTGAAGAAGTCCACAGGTGTTTTTTGCTGGGAGAAAGAAGGGATCTGCAACTGGAGTTACTTCCTACTATTAAATAGCTTGGGTTTATTTTTACTTGAATTGTAAGAATACTATCGCAACCAAATGTATTGCTAATGGTGTCCAGGATGCTCGTATCTGCTGTTACGGTTGCGCTTCCGCTAGGAGTTGTAAAACTGCCGCATACGGCTGTGGAGTAGCTGTAAAAGGAGCTTTGCTGCACAGTTAGGTCGAATACCACTAAGCTATCACAACCAGCAGTGCTTGAAACGGTATCTAAATAAATACCCGACTGCGTAAAGGTTTTTGCACTTCCAACCGGGGTATATGATGTACAACGATTCAATTTTGCAGTGTCAACAGCACTATTTGCTATGGTTAAGTCTACGACTAAAATACTGTCGCAGTTTTGGGTAGAATAGAGGGTGTCAATATAAATTCCACTCTGAGTCCAAACTGTCGTTTTGCTTGGGGCCACATAGGAATAACAATTTGTGGCATAAATGGTATCGATAGTGCTGGTGCAGTTTAGCTTCAGCTGCTGCACAAATATATCTTCCGCACCGTTGTTTTGTTGAAAGTCAATTCGCTTGGTAGGGTCAATGTCTAATGCCCGCTTAAAAATACCTGTACTGAGTATCTTATCCTTCGAACTAATCGCAGCACCCCTTATTTCTACGTCCCCAATACCACCGTATTGCTGAAAAGCAAGGAAGTTTCCAGTGCCATCGAACTTCGAAATAAACGCGTCTACACCAAGACCAGATTTACCGATATTAATACCAATTCCTGGGTTAAAATCCAAGCTATCAAAAAACTGCCCTAGGCAGAATATTTCGTTCATGGAATTAACCACTAGCTTACTTGGCTGTTCAACGCCTTTTCCTCCCCAAGAACGCCCCCAGCGGTAATTGCCTAGAGCGTCCAAAGCAACTAGAAAAACATCTTTTCCACCTTTACTATTTATTTGCTTTGAAAATGAATTTAGATCAAGCTCAATCTGCTGTTCAAAGGTGCCTGAGAGAATAGGCATATTGTTTTTGTCTAAGGAAATAGTCCTTCCTTTATCCACTCCAACTCCTCCAAATTGTTTTAGGAAAAGCAACTTTCCATTTGGGTCTAATTTGAGCATGAAAGCATCTTCTTTTCCGTTAGAAATCAATTTTTTAGAGGATATACTTAAAGTATCACTAAAGTACCCAGTAACCCATGAATTCCCGAATTTATCAACTGCAATATCGCTTGCAATATCAAATCCTTTACTCCCGAAGGCGAATGTCCAAAGGTGATTACCGTTACTGTCTAGCTTTTGCACAAAACCATCATATAATCCTTTGGACTCAATAACGGTGGAACCCGATTTAGGGCTGAAATTGCAAGTATCGGTGAAGCTCCCACATAAATAAAGATTAGAGGTGTTGTCCAAAACCATTGCGTCAACTTCTTCAACGCCATCTCCACCCATAATTGTTACCCAACTAAAAGCACCTTGAGGGCTTAGTTTTAAAAGAAAGAGGTCGCTTCCTCCATTGGCATGTTCAATGTGTTTTGCCGTCTCGGGATTAAAATCAGCAGAATCCACGAAGGTACCTGCGGTATATACACATCCCGTTTTACTCACTGCTATTGCTGTACCCTCATTGTGAAAAGGACCAGAAATTTGACGTACCCAAACCAAGTTCCCAAGACTATCTAATTTCTGTATAAAAGCATCGGTGCCAAAACCCGTTGAATAAAGATTGAGTGAATCGGTGCTAGGGTCGAAGTCACATTTTATCCAAAAATCACCAGCTATATAAACGTTATGCTCTGCATCAGTTGCAATACCGTTGCTTACTTCATAACCGTTTCCTCCAAAAGTTTTTCCCCAGTCTAGGAAGGTCTGCGCCATTGCCGACTGCAGTCCCAGAAGTAAAATACTAACCACAAAGCAGTGTCTTAAGGTAAATGTTATGCGATGAGTGTTTTGCAAATAGCGGGTTTTAGAGCAATTAAAGTTAAGCTGAATATTCGGCTTCCCAACAAATTATTTTTTTATCGTCTCCTACAGAAATCAGTTGGCGCTGATTGAGCAAAGCAATCCGATTGACAGAATTCGTATGTCCATCTGCTTTTTCCCGCACAATTTTTTGAATAAAGGATCGGCTTTCTAAATCCCAGATTTTTATGCTTTTATCTCGGCTACAGGAGAATAGAGTAGTCCCTTGTTGGTTTATTGCAAAATCGTACAGGGCGTAATTATGAGCGGGAACCTTCTCAATGCAATCAAAGGTGTCTTGATTCCAATAATTGATATGACCGTCTTTTCCACCAGAAATTATTGCTTTATTCCTGGTATCGTGAATAAGGCAATTCACACCAAACCCAACTTTATGTGAATCGAATTGATGAACGATTTTCCAGTTAGTCCTTTCAACCACAACAATTTCTCCGTTGCCTGTTCCTATAAATAAATGATTGTCAAGCTCACATATTCCGCGGAGTTTTTGATCGGAAATTGTTGTGGCTTTTATAATGGCTCCACTTGCTGTATCCCAAATGATGAGCTTACCGCTTTCATGCACTGTAGCAAATGATATTGGAGATAAAGCATAAATATTGTAACATATTGAGGTGTCAAATTGAACGTTTCTCGGAGCGCTTTTTAGCGTCAAGTCAATGATATAGATACCTCCTGAACTTGTTCCAGCCACCAGTATATCTTTTGACACTTGCTTTAAGCAGAAAACCTTATGTGGCAATTTTGCAATAGCCGTGGCATTTTCATTGTTGGTTTTCCATTCTGCAATTATTCCATCGGCACCAGCTGAATAGAAGCTCGATTCAGAAGACTGCTCCAATGCATAAATCGACCCAGTATGCCCAAGGAAGTTTGTTTTGAATTTAAATTGAGTCTGCTTCATTCCCTTGCATTTCGTTTTGAACTTCCCATTCCTGTCAAATGCGGAGTATTAATTACCGAGTAGTTGTAAGCTGGAATAAGGCGCTCGCCAATAGGGTCAATTAGTTTTCTGTTGTTATTTTGAACAGATTTAACGTCTTTACTAACCGGATAAGCATTTTGCAGTTCGTTTATATTGTTTTTTAAACAGTCTGTGTATTTAAATAAGTCTTGATTTGGTGTCAACCAATCGTTGTAATCGGAAGGATTAAGAACAACAGGGGAGCGGTGATGTCCAATTAGCCCCATAACCTTTGACGGTGTTGTAGTAATTATTGCGAAAGACCGCATAGTTTCACCGTTTTTTTCTAAGTCATTATAGATACCGGCAAAAGCAAATGGTCGCTGTTGATCCTCTAAGTATACCAAAAATGGTTTTGAGAGTTTCTCTTTCTCTGGTCCCTCATAAAAACAGTCAGCAATAACCAAACACCGACGATGTGCTGAGGCAGATTTCCATTCTTTGGAGGTCAATAGTTTGTCTTCTCTTGCGTTTAGAATGAGTTTTTTTGTGTCCCAATTTGGGGAAAAACCAAAAGAACCCAATTGCAATTTATTGGGCGAGTCTGATGAAATGATAGGCGCAAGGGTAGTAGGGCCAACATTAAAATTAGGCAACCAAGCTCCAAAATCAGCCTGTACGTTGAATCTCCGCTCAATCTTCTCAATTTTCTGAACTATTACATAGCGTCCGCACATGAGTCAAATTTAAAAGAACATTAGGGAATTAAATTAAATATTAAGATTGAAAATGAAGGTATTTGAAATTAAACCTTTACATTATCTTTGCAACCGCGAACAATTCGGTTCGTAATATAATATGGGCTGAAATGCCTTCATAAAACGAGTACAATTAATGGGCAGATCGCAAGAAAGCTTTAGCAAAAAAGAAAAAGAAAAGAAAAAACAGAAAAAGCGTGAGGAAAAGTTGCGCAAAAGGGAAGAGCGTAAAGAAAACAATCTTAAAGGTGAAGGATTAGACAACATGATTGGTTATGTTGACGAATTTGGTAACCTAACTGATACTCCTCCAGATCCAACAGTTAAAAAAGAGGTTATAAAAGCGTCATCAATTGTTCTAGGTATTCCTAAAAAAGAGCACATTGAAGAAGATCCTATCCGTAAGGGTAAAGTTGATTTCTATAATGATGAAAAAGGTTTTGGATTTATTATCGATGCTGAAAACAACGAAAAATACTTTGTTCACGTAAGTGGTCTAAAAGAGCCTATTTCTGAAGGTGATAAGGTTACTTATGAGTTAGAACGAGGAATGAAAGGGATGAATGCTGTGCGCGTCTCGCACATCTAATATTACTTCCCTCTTCCTTGCAGTACTATAAGTACTGTGTAAATCAAAATTTTAAAATCGACGAATAGCGACATATTCTCTAAGTAGAGTATGTCGTATTTCATGCGTTGTATCATTTCATCAACATTTTCCGCATAGCCGTATTTTACTTGCCCCCAAGAAGTAATGCCTGGCTTTATGCGCTGTAAATGACTGTAATGGCCCGCACGTTCCATTATTTGATTGATGAAATATTGACGCTCTGGCCGAGGCCCAACAAGGCTCATATCGCCTTTTATTACATTGAAAAACTGTGGGGTTTCATCGATTCTTGTTTTACGCATAAAACGACCAAAAGGAGTAATTCGCGGATCTTCTTTACTGCTTAGTTGAGGGCCATCCTTCTCAGCATCAGAATACATAGACCGAAATTTGTACATGGTAAATGGTTTGCCGTGTATTCCAATACGCTCGTGAGAATAGAATATAGAACCACGTGAGGAGAAGAGTACTAATATTGCAGTAATCAAATAGGCGGGAAGCAACAGGACGATTGCCAAAACACTCACTGTAATATCCAATACACGTTTTACCGACTTTTGCCAAGCCGGCATTATTTCATGATTTATTTGAATAAGTGGTGCGCCGAAAATGGAAGTCATTTTTACCGAGCCACTCAAAATATCGTAAACATCCGGAATGATATTCACATTCACATTTCTATCCTTTAAGGCATTCAGAATACGTCCTAATTTACCGTGCTCTGAACTTTCAGCAGCAATAATGACTTCTTCGATTTCGTTTTCTTCTAAGATTTGATTGAGGTTGTTTACATGGCCCAAATGCGGCAGGTAGGGCTTCATAATGTGACCATCCTTGCCATTTATATGCAAATAGCCTACGAATTTAAATCCACTGGAGTTGTTTTGGGCCTCTAATTCATTGAATAAATCGTGCGCTTTTTCATTACTACCAAGTAATAGCGTGTTAAAGCCTAAAATTCGATTGTGAATCTTGTAAGCAGTTTGCGAAGAGAGGAGGAAACGAAAGGAAAAAGTAGTAATAAAGTGAGCAAAGAAAAGTGCAGAAATAGAAACGTAGTAGTTTTTGTAACTGGATAGTTGATCGTCAAGCAGCAATACGAAGAAAACCACGATAACACCAATTGTGGTTTGCAAAAGCGTTTGTCCCATTTCTTTCAAACGAGATTTTCTATAAATGTTGTAATAGGTGCCTGTTATTCCGTAAAAAAATAACCACCCTAGAGGGATGAGCATTAATCCGAAGTAAAACCTATCGTTAAACTCTATTTCAGCAAACTGTTCAACTTTAGATTCAAGGTAGATTTTACGAAAGGAGAAGAAAAAAACCCAAGTTAAAGCTGCTGAAAACCAGTCAGCTAAAACATACTTAAAAATTTGGATTTTCGAATTCATAATTAATGAACAACTTTCATATTATCTATATAAACGTATCCAACTGGGCTACCGCTGGGTAAAGATGCTTCTAAAAAGAGTCTGTAATCCGCTGCATCAGGTATAGATTCTAGCGTTGGGGCAAGAAATATGTACATTTTTTTCCAGCCATTCTCTTCACTATTATCAGAGGCTTTGATAGAAATTAATTCAACACTTCGAACCACTCCTGTGCGCAAATAAGCCGTAAGTATTACTTTAATTGGCACACTGGATTTATAATCAATTTCAATGTAGGACTCGACAAAATTTGGAATATCAATTTTGTCAACCGTATAGATTTGAGCACTTGGCGTCTCACTATTCAGGTTTATAGCTCCAACATACAGGCCAGTTCTTACTAAATCGGGGTCTTGCAATCGCACTATAGGTGCTAGTGAAGCTGTTGTTGAGTCCAGTAAAGTAGATACGTCCTCAAAATCTTCTTTCCAAGGTACTTCGGTTGCTGCCGTATATGTCAACACCGGATTTATTTGAATGGTTTCTTCTTCTTTAAGCAAGGTGTCTAAAGAGAAAGGGGCGTAAAATAAGTATTGAGACGGTTGATTTATGCGTCCGCTTTGTTTAATTCCGCCAAAAATCTTTATGCTTCTCTGTCCCGTCAACAATACGGGAACTTCGCATGGCAATTCAAACACACCTATTTGTTGATCGTCAACATATACCCAAGCATCAGTAATTTGGTCTGTTCCTTCACCATGCACTAGGTTATTACTTGAAACAGAAATATCATCAATTTTCAAATAAGCTGGTCGATCGGATAGATTGTTATCATCATTCTTTCGACAGCCTACTACTAGCAATGAAATTACAAGGAAACCTAAAAATAAATTAGGGTATTTAATACTCTTTGAGTCTAGCATGTATGCGGATCGAACGAAGCCGCGAATATATTATTGTTGGTACGTTAAAGAAAATTAATCAACATATAAACTCGGAGATAAACGCAACTTTTCAAGAATTTGATGCGCAACATCCATTGCCTTGAAACCATCATGAATAGTTACAGCTGGAGTTCCGTTATTATTAATAACCTGTGCAAACGAGCGCAACTCTTCTTCAATCGCATTGGTTGTAGGAACTTCAGGGCGATCAAAATAAATTTCCTTAAGTGCTTTTCCGTTTCCTGGGTCAACAGTTATGCTCAAAGGATCTGGATCTCCTTCAATTTCTTTTATTCGAACAACTTCAACTTCTTTTTCTAGAAAGTCAACCGAAATGTAAGCGTCTCTTTGCGAAAATCTAGATTTACGCATATTTTTCAAGGATATTCTGCTGGCAGTTAAGTTTGCAACACAGCCATTATCAAATTCTATTCTTGCATTTGCAATGTCTGGCGAATCAGATATAACAGCAACTCCGCTGGCCTGAATGTTCTTAATGTTTGAGTTTACCAAACTCATAACGATATCAATATCGTGAATCATTAAATCCAAAATAACAGGAACATCGGTCCCCCTAGGGTTAAATTGAGCCAAACGATGAGTTTCAATAAACATGGGCTGATTGATATAGTCTCTGCCTGCTAGAAATGCAGGATTAAACCGCTCAACATGACCCACTTGAACTTTTACATTTGCTTCTTCAGATAAGTTAATCAGCGCTTTTGCTTCTTCAATTGTGTTGGTTAAGGGCTTTTCAATAAACACATGTTTTGAGTTTTTAATCGCTTTAGAAGCGCATTCAAAGTGACTCAAAGTAGGCGTTACCACATCAACCACATCAACGGCTTCAATTAAGGAGTCGATAGAATCAAATTTTTGTATACCAAAGTTTTTTTCTGTTTCTAAGGCGTTTCTTAGTAAAGGATCAAAAAAACCTACCAGTTCATACTCCTCAATATTTTTGATACAATTCAAGTGAATTTTACCCAAATGCCCAGCGCCTAAAACTCCAATTTTCAACATAAGTTATGTAATCTAAAAGTTATTTCAAATGTACCGGCTCATTTTGCTGGCATTATTTTTCTGTAGAGTAGTTATAAATACGCATGAGTTAATAATTAGACAAAGTTTAATAATAGCCTTGTTTTACATTTGCAACATGTTGAAATTGGAAGACAACTTTAAACATCAAGGTTTAAGGAGGAAGTTGGTAAACACGCTTCGAGAAAAAGGTATCTCGAATGAGCTAGTACTTACTGCTATAGATCAGCTGCCAAGACATTATTTTCTTGACGAAACTTTTTTGAAACAAGCTTATTCCAATATGGCATTTCAAATAGGTTCGGGACAGACGATTTCACATCCATACACAGTTGCCTTTCAATCGAGTCTGCTTGAAATAAACAAAGGAGATAAAATACTTGAGATCGGAACTGGATGCGGTTATCAAACTGCAGTGCTTATGATTTTGGGTGCAAAGGTTTTTAGTATCGAAAGGCAGCGTTATTTGTACGATAAAACCAAGACATTTTTGCCGAAGATTGGCTATAAACCAAAATTATTTTACGGAGATGGTTATGCTGGAAAAGAAGCCTTTGCTCCGTTCGACAGTATTATTGTAACTTGTGGTGCACCTTATATTCCCGATGCCTTGGTTCAACAGCTTAAAGTGGGAGGGAAGTTAGTTATTCCGGTAGGAGAAGGTTCTGTTCAAGAAATGAAAAGACTTATAAAGCAAGAAGACGGCTCTGTTGTGGAAGAATCGTTTGGTGAGTTTAGCTTTGTGCCTATGCTGCAAGAAAAAGAGTAGAAATATAATAAGGCGGCTAAATAGTCGTTGGACAAAAAAATAATTGACAATGAAGAATTCAATAGTTGCATTTTTTATACTGATATCAATGGGTGTGATAGCTCAGACTAGTGATTCCGAAAAACCTAAACAGTACATTCCTCTTCAGGGGTATGCAGGAGCGAGTATGAATATTACGGGACTGATTAATAACCTAGGCGTCTCTGCTGCTATTGATCCAATTGGAGCTGATGTATTGTTGGGGAAATATTATGTAACTGATAAATGGGTGTTTCGAGCGGGATTGGGAATTAATTCGTTGAACTATAAGGGCAATTCCACAGACTCTATTGGATCAACTCAAGTTAATATGGATTCAACCTATTCGCAAACTGCATTGTACATTTCGCCTGGAGTTGAGTACCACTTTCTAGATGATAAAAGATTAGACCCGTATGTTGGTGGTGCTTTATCTATGGGATTTATCAGCAAACCAAAATACAATACAACGATTTCCATTATCGATACTACTGGAGAAGATAAGACAGAAATTGATTACCAAAGTGAAGGTGGATTTGTTTTTGGAGCGACTGCAATTGTAGGCTTCAATTATTATATAGCTAGAAACTTTGCATTGGGAGCTGAATATCATTTGGGTTTTTACAATAGAAGAGAAGGTGGAGATTGGGAAAGAGTTACTGTTAACACTCCTGTATCTGGCAATTCTACAAGCAACAGAACTTTTGGAGCAGATCGTTCGTCTGTTACCACAGTGGGATTATCTCAGCGATTAAATATAACGTTAAGTTACTTTTTCAATATTAAAGGATAAGCAGTTTGACAAAGACGAGCACATATTTTTTATTGGCCCTTTTTATAGGCCCTATTCTTTTTTCTTGCAAAAAAGGAGAAAATGACCCCGTATTTTCGCTACAAACTCGTAAGGCTCGCATAGCAAGTGAATGGAAGGTGTCCTTCTCTGAAATAAAAAAGGGAGATACTTTAATTGTTTTTGATGGAGAAAAAGAAACCATCTCTTTTGGAGATGTTGAGTTAGCTGCTATTCCATCCACACAATCTTACACCTTCGATAAAAATGGAAAGTATACGATAGAAATTAGCAAAACCTATCCGGCTGGATACCTTGATTCAGCTGCGGGAACTCAAACAATAAACACCTTAGAAACGGGTATTTGGAGTTTTACTGGAGGTAATGGTGACGTTAAAAGCAAAGAGCAGGTTTTATTATTGTCCGATCGTTGGGAGCGAAGAGTTGAAGGTTTCGCTGAAGTTGAAGTTAAGACGTGGGACGGTCAAAATCAGGGTCGAGTCTACAATATAGATATGCTCAAGTCTAAAGAAATGCGCTGGATTTATGACATTAACAGCAATACTCCGCTCGGGGTTGTTGAAGAAAGCGGCACAATAGAGTTTCAGTAGGTGAAATTTTTAGTTTAGAATTATTTGTTTCTGTCAGGTTCAAAAGGCTGTAATGCAAAGTTCCGCTGAGGATCGCCAAGGATATCTCCCGTTGAGCTCTAAGATTGACGCTGATTTAATTTGTACTGACTTTCATACTTACTGTCATTCTGGAAGCGTAAGCGAACCCGAAAAGCATAGCTTAAGGTGTAAGCTAGCTGTTCAGAATCTAAATAGACTTTTTAAGGATTTGGCTGTTGAGTATGCTATACCGAAAAGTTCCACAGATGTGGCGCAAAGGATCGCCAAGAAGAAAGAAACAATTATTAATTACTAGATCATTAATTTTCAATTGTTTGTTTCTGGTAAGTTCATTAGATTGTTCAAAAAACTAACTAGTACAAAATAATTTGCAACCCCAAACGAACCGTAATACGATTTACTTACTCAACATACTCTCCACGATTTGGTTTCAGCGCATCTCTAAACTCAATCATTCTTTCCATTGGAACTTCTGCAAAAGCTGTTGAGTGTAACTCAGATGGTGTTGAGCAATCCACCTTTAATTCCTTTAAGCCTTCTTTTTCAAAGAATTCGCGAAGATGAATTGCATGATGCTCTGCAGTTTTTAGTCCGTCGGGGCCTCTAAAGTCCCAAATTAATCTCACGAAACTATTCTCTTCTTCTTTTTGCATATCCATTAATTTAAATTTGGGTCCTCTGGAAAGTTTGAAACTATTTTGAATGCTTCGCTTTTTAGAGTAAGCAATTCGTTCCAAAGCTCCCTGCTTTTCCCACTAAATACATTCTCCGTACTTATATCTGTGACAATCCAACTGTGTTTGTTCAGTTCGCCCTCTAATTGACCACTTTCCCAACCAGAGTAACCTACCAAGTAAATTATTTCAGTTTCCGAAACCTGTCCTGATGCAACCAATTCTTTTAGTTCTTCAAAATCGCCACCCCAATAAAGGCCTTCTTGAATTTTGATTGAACCCGATAATTTATTGCCCAAAGTGTGCAGGTAAAAAAGACTCTCGTTGCTTACTGGCCCTCCTACATAAACTAAGGAGTTAGTGGAGGGGAAGTCAACTAGAATTTCGTTTAGCTTAGTATCGCTGGGATGATTTATTGTAAACCCCACAGAACCTTCAGTATCGTGACGCACAAGCAGGATTACTGAATGTGTAAAATTTGGATCCGCTAAAAAGGGTTCCGAAAGTAAAATCCTACCGCTAGCTGGTTTTTGATCTTCAATTTTCAATTGTTTGAAGAACCGATTGAATGCTTTTTCTTCGTTATTCATTTCGACTTTTACAAATTTTTGTCCCTTCGAGTGCCGAAATTTCACTTTTTAGAAATTTAGGTGTATCGAGAAGCCTTAGTAGTTCTCGATACGATTCTGCTTTTGCAGAATCACTCCAACTGACATTAAGTATTTGAAGATGATTTATCATTTAATATTAATGCAGCGCAGCTCTATTTGGTAATTTAGAACAGATTGCTGCTTCTTGACTTAAAAACCAATCTAGGCGTTCATTTATTGCATTTTCACTGTAATATCTTTCCGCAAGCCTTAAAAATATATCACTGTGCTTGTATTCTGACTTCCACAGGGTTTCGTAAAACTCTTTGAGTTCAGGATTTTCCAATTCCTCTGCTACTAATCTAAAGCGCTCAGCACCGCGAGCCTCAACAACCGAAGCAACAATCATCCGGTCTAACAAACGGTCTTCTTTTCCAGAACGGCATAAATTAATGAGCTGTTTTATGTATTGATCTTGCTCAATAACTTGTTTGAGAACGACACCGCGGGCTATCATTATTTCATATACCTGCTTAAAGTGCACTAACTCTTCTAGGGCGGTTTCAATAAGGTCTGGAATGATATCGTGTTTATCGGGGCATTTGGCCACAAAACTCATTGCCATTGAAGAAGCTTTTCTCTCACAATCAGCATGATCTTGCAGAAAACCATCAAAGTGTCCGACAATATATTTTGCCCAATCTTTAGATGTGTTAAATCGCAGTTGAATATTGTATTTCACGTGTCTTTCCAGCTTTTTGTGCAGTCAAATTTGGATATATTTGACCACATATTGAAAACAAATTTTATTAAAATATGAGCGAAGAAGTTAGAAACCTAGAACCCAAAGTTTTATGGAATCATTTTGAAGATTTAAATGCAGTTCCAAGACCTTCAAAAAAAGAAGAACGAGTGATTGAGTTTATCATGAACTTCGGAAAAAACCTTGGCTTGCATACCGAAAGAGATGAAATTGGGAACATTTTAATCAAAAAGCCAGCAACTCCTGGTCATGAGCACAAAATGGGTGTAGTACTTCAGTCTCATTTAGATATGGTACATCAAAAAAACTCGGACACCGATTTTGATTTTCTAACACAAGGTATTCAGTCCTTTATTGATGGAGAATGGGTAAAGGCAAAAGGAACCACCCTAGGAGCAGATAATGGAATTGGAGTAGCGGCAGCAATGTCGGTATTGTCAAGTAAAGATATTGAGCACGGCCCAATTGAGTCAATTTTTACAATTGATGAAGAAACAGGAATGACGGGTGCCGAACATTTGACCCCAAACTGGGTAGAGGGCGATATTCTCTTGAATATGGATACCGAAGACGAGGGTGAACTTTGTATAGGCTGTGCAGGTGGTGTGGATACTACGGTAAACTTCCATTACGGTTTGGAGCATCCTTCAGGTACGGCATTTAATATTAATATGACTGGATTGTTTGGTGGACACTCGGGTTGCGATATTCATTTGCAACGCGCAAACAGTAACAAACTTATGGCGCGTTTGCTCTTAAAGCTTATGAACGAATGTGGCATCCAAATTTCGAAATTTGATGGCGGTAGCTTACGAAATGCAATCCCAAGAGAAGCTTTTGCAACGATTACCATTCCTACAGGAAAAATTGATTCCTGTCGCGCTATACTTGTTGATTTTGAAGGAATTGTAAAAAATGAATTTAGTAAAACAGACCCTAATTTAAAAATAGAGTTCGTTGCTACCGACATGCCGAAGTCGGTTGCAAATAAAGCAGACGCATCAAAAATGATCAATGCAATACATGCTGTAAGAAACGGAATGTATAGAATGAGTAACGATTTTGAGGATTTGGTTGAAACATCCACAAACACTAGTAGGGTGTCTATGGACGATGGACATTTGAAAATTGATTTTCTTACGCGTAGTTCTGTTGACGAAGCAAAATGGGATTTAGCTTCTCAAATAGAAAGTACATTTAAACTAATTGGTGCTGAAGCAGAACACGCTGGAAGCTATCCTGGTTGGGAGCCAAATCCAGATTCTGAGATATTGAAAGTTATGCGAGGTATTCATGAGGATTACTTTAAAGAAAAGCCTATTGTTAATGCTGTTCATGCTGGATTGGAATGCGGAATTATTAGCAGAACACAACCGAAATTGGATATGATTTCATTCGGCCCAACGATTAAAAACCCTCATTCACCCGATGAGAAAGTGGACATAGGAACTGTTGATCGTTTTTGGGGTTACTTGAAAAAGGTACTGGTGGAGATTCCGAATAAGAATTAGTTGAGTTAGTAGTCATTTGAAAGCCTCGGTTTATTAAGTTATTCCGGGGTTTTTGTTTTAAGCGTATTACGTCTTACGACTAATGTACAACGTATTACGTAAAACGTACAACGTTTAATATGACTTGTTAATAGAGATCCAGACAGAGAATTAACAATTCCTACTCGACACTTTTTTTCTTAATACGGAGGACGTTTTACGTAATACGTTTTGCGAAAACCGAAATAGTTTATTTATTCAAGCTTACTGAAATCGACCATAATTGCTTTCAATATCTAAAACCTCCCTCAATAGTTTTTTCCTTTCTTTGCTAGGCACTTAATTTGCTTACTTTCTTTTATGCATAAATTATTTTCGGTTTTTCAGTGGGTTCTAATACTTAGCCTTTTTGCTTGTTCATCTAGTTCTCAAGCTCAGTACACAACCAAAAAGAAAAAGGCAATTGCTAATTATGTGGAAGGTATAAAGCATGCCCGATTGTATAACTTTCAATCGGCTATTCTTTCCTTTACAAAAGCACTAGAAATAGAATCTGAATTTATTGAGGCACACTTGAATTTAGGTGATGTTTATATGCAGCAAAAGGATTTTGAAAAAGCGGCACAATCGTATACAAGTGCAATTGCAATTGACCCAACTTTTAAACCAACGACTTACATGCAGTTGGCTTCGGTGGAGCTGCGTTTGGCACAATACGACAAAGCACTTGAGCACTTGAAGTTACTGAAGGAAACAGGTAAGATTCCGCCACCGTGGCAATCAAAGTACGATTTGATGCTCGAAGTGTGCAAATTCGCTAAAGCTGCCATTCAAAACCCAGTTCCATTTGATCCAGTGAATATGGGTCCAGCGGTTAATACCAAACAAGAAGAATACCATCCATCCATTACGGTAGATGGGCAACTATTTGTGTTTACATCTAAGCTGTTTATGGGGACAAGTCCCAGCGGACAACCTTTTTTTCAAGAAGACTTGTACTTCTCGGAATTGGATCAATTCAAGAAATGGAGAGGTGCTAAAAACTTTGGCGGGCCTATAAACTCAAGGAGAAAAAATGAAGGTGCTTCTTCCATTTCGCACGATGGTAAATATTTGTTTTTTACTGCCTGTGGACTTCAAGGAGGTTATGGGAGTTGTGATTTATACGTAACACAATTTGAGGGAGGAAAGTGGTTAACACCGACTAATATGGGTCCTCAAATCAATACTGGTGCTTGGGAAAGTCACCCCAGCTTATCTCCAAATGGGAAAACGCTTTATTTCGCCTCTAGCAGAAAAGGTGGAGCGGGAGGAACCGACATTTGGCAATCCGATAAAAATAGTAACGGAACATGGGGAATTCCAAAACCAGTGAGTTTTAATACAGCCGGTTCAGACTTTACACCCCACATTCATGCCGATGGGCAAACAATGTATTTCAGTTCAGACGGAAGGCCTGGAATGGGTGGGCACGACATCTATTTTGTACGAAAACAACCCAACGGCAATTGGGGCGAGGTAAAAAACATTGGCTATCCAATTAATTCTGAACTGGATGAATTTGGAATGATAGCTGACCCTTCAGGAAGATTGGCTTATTACGCTTCGGAGAAAGAAGGAGGATTGGGGATGCTGGATATTTATCAATTTGACTTATACAAGGATGCACAGCCTATCACGTCTTCTTACATAAAAGGAAGAGTAATCAATGCAGAGACAAAATCTCCGTTAAAAGCAATGATTCAGTTGATTGATTTGGCGAGCGAAGAAATCATTACCAGTACCGAGTCTGATAAACTAAACGGCTCTTTTTTGGCGAGTTTGCCAGCGAATAAGGATTACGCTCTAAACGTCTCTAAAGAAGGTTTTTTGTTTTATTCTGACAATTTTGAATTGAAGGAGCAAACAGCTACAGAGCCTAAGGTTTTGCAAATAGAATTGATTCCAATAAAGAAAGGCGCCAGCATGGTGCTGAAAAATGTATTTTTTGAAACGGGTAGCTTTGAATTGAAGAAATCTTCGAAAGTAGAATTGGATAAATTACTGAGTTTTATGAAGGTAAATCCAAAAGTTGCGGTTGAGATAGGAGGACACACCGATAATGTGGGTAGTGCCGAATTGAACAAAGAACTGTCAAAGAACAGAGCTAATGCAGTTCGAAGTTACTTGATTGAAAATGGAGCATTGGACGGAAGAATTATTGCCGTTGGTTATGGTGATTCAAAACCAATAGCCGATAATGAATCGGAAGAGGGAAGAGCAAAGAATCGTAGAACTGAGTTTGTTGTGAGGTAGCGCTAATTCTTGAACACTTTTAGCCTAATCTTTTTTTGACTATTTGTCAATTCCAAAATATACTGGCCTGTTTGTAAGTGATTTATATTAATAAGTTGATCTTCTATTAAGAATTCTACTTCTCGGCCAATATTATCAAACATTCTAATTGCAAAATGAGCAAGGTTTGATATTCCTTCAACCTCAAATGAGTTATCAGTTGGATTTGGAAAGGTTTTTATTAAAATGGTTTCATTCTGTTCTTCAATCGAGTTTAAAACAGGTTTTTGTGTGTCTTGCGTTGAATCTATAACTTCCGGATAGCTAGCTTTAAACTGTTCAAACTTAATTAGAACAAAACTTGACATTTTTCCATAATAGGAATTGGATTCACCAAAAAGAATAAATGACTCATTTCCAAGCCATATTAGTTCATGCGCAATATCTAAATCATTATTTCCATATGTGGTTCCTCTGATATAAACTCCCTCAGCATTTAGTTTCATAAGATACATGTCCTTCGAAACTTTACTTCCAAAAGATTGAGTATAACCAGAAGTCCAGAATTCATTATTCTCAATATGCGAAATTGCTAAGCCTCGATCATTCTCGTTATCAGACCCAATAAAAATGCCACCATGTCCCTTTTCCCAATTTTTACTACCAAGAGAATCAAATTGAATTGTATTTAGATCCTCGATTGGATCGTTATATTTAGTAGAGTACCCTGTTAAAGTATAATTATCTTTAAGTGATTGTACTAAATCATAACAAACTGTTTCTGCTGTAGAAACATCTACTACATTAAACAATGTATCTCCCTTCCCGTCAAACTTCACCAACCAAGCGTCACCTTTGTTCTCTGGGTTTTTACTTGCGTTTTCACCACAAAAGGCAAAGTTCCCGTCTTTGGTTGCAATTAGGGCATGAGCAATATCCTTTCCAGTACCGCCCATGGTTTTTTCCCAAAGTAAATTACCGTCTTTATCCGTTTTTATAAGGTAGGCATCTGCATTTCCATTGCCAAGACTGTGGGTTTCTCCAACGATTAAGAAACCGCCGTCAGCGGTTATTTCCAAATCGTAAGCAAAGTCCCATTCAAACCCACCAAATGTCTTTTCCCACAGTAACTTTCCTTTATCGTCGGTGCGCACCAGGTAGGCGTCATAACTTCCATTCCCTATGCTATTGGTATAACCACAAATAATGTAACCGTTATCTGCAGTTTGTTTTACTGCATGTCCAAACTCGGTAAACTCATGCCCAATTGCAGCAGACCATTCGTAGTTAATATTTGAGTCTACTTTAACTAAATAGATATCCGAATTTCCAGCGCCAAAGCTACTAGTTGAACCCACCATAATAAATCCGCTATCGGATGTTAGCTCAATGTCACGGCCTTGTTCGTCGTTTTCCCCGCCAAATGTGTAAATATATGCTGTGTCTTTTTGCGCAACAGAAAAAAGAGTGCTGAGGGTAATTAAACAGGTGAGTAGGAGTTGTTTTTTCATTGGGGTAAAAATACGGATTTAGGTTAAATCGTATTGCGTTACGGCTAAAACAATAGATTATTCCTCGTTTAGTTCATATAGATTCCACATAGAAGTTTCCCTAAATCTCCTTCGTCGATAAGTTCAACTATTCTTCTGGAATGACGGTGAAATAAGAAATCTGCGTTCATCAGCGAGATCTGCGGGTTAATTTTCATTAAGGCAATCTGCGTTACAGCTCAACCAATAGATTGTTCCTCGTATATTTCATTTAGATTCCACATAGAAGTTTCCCTAAATCTCCTTCGTCGATAAGTTCAACTATTCTTCTGGAATGACAGTGAAATAAAAAATCTGCGTTTATCTGTGGAATCTGCGGGCTGCTTTTCTTTGCGACACTCTTCGTTTATCTGCGGAATCAGCGGAAGACTACTTTTTAATTAAAAAACCAATAATCCTTTCGAGGTTCTTTTCCCCAACTGTTTAATTGCGCTTCAATGTCCAGTTTATCAGTAGGAGAGGAGACTGCAATGATTATTTGAGGGTTATTCATTGCTGGAATTGCAGTTGTAGATTGCATGATGATACCGTAAATGTCTCTTCCAATCTTACGTTCGTTGTCACAAACCCAAGTTGGTTTATTTGGAGCGAATTCAATAAAAAGTTTAACTAAATCCTTACCATTTTTACCGGCACCCCATATTACCAATTCTCTTGAAGTATCTCTATCTAATTGATTGAAATACTTTACTTTAAGTTCATAAAATCGATTGTCTTTATATTCGGCCCATGTTCTAGAAATACGATTACTGCGATCTCTCCAATAATGAAGGATAACATCAATTCCAATCACCTTTAGTTTTCCAGCATACATTCTAAAACAAACATCATAGTCTTCCGGATAAACCATAGGTTTAAAGTTGTGAATGTCGTCAAAATCATCGCGATGAATAATCCAGCAATGCGACGGAATAACGCACTCCTTATAGATTTCTTGAAAGTGCAAGTTGTTTTTAGCTACTCGATTCAACCAGCGCTCGTATTTCAAAAAACCATCACCTACAACGCCCTTATCTACAAAGTGCTGCGTACCACCAGCAATTACATGGCCTTTGCCGTGTTTTAGCCATTCAGAAACTAGGGTTTCAATCTTGTAAGCGGGCATTTTATCATCCGAATCCATGCGATTAATTAGTGTCCCTGAAGAAAGTGAATAAGCCTTTTGAAGAGTCGGAATGAGTCGATGTCCTTCTCCATCAGCATAAATAATACGCTGGTCGCGCGCGGCATACTCAGCCAAGATTTGTGGGGTTTCGTCGCTAGAGTGATCGTTTACAGCTATCAATTCCCAGTTGAAATAGCTTTGGGCAAGGACTGAGTCCAAGCAAGTTCGCAGATATGGAGCGGTATCCTTAACTGCCATTATTATTGAAACAAGAGTTTGCGAATCAGTCATACCTCAATTTGAACGTTTTTTTCTTTTGTGCTTACGAACAGATGTTTGAGTTGATTTTGCGGATCTTTTACCCGTCGTTTTACTGCTAGAACTTCTATTGATATCAAAAGGAATCATAGTGTCAATAATTCCAATTTGAATAGCAAGCCAAATGGAACGCACAAAAGGCACGGAATGGTCATAAGGATAATAGACCTGTCCTATTTTATATTTTGATTTTCCTTTAATGTTGTTGGTCTTTAACAAAGTATTCGCTAATCCTGAAATCATATTTTTCTTGAGTTTGGATAAAAAGCCAGCATCCTTTTGCTCAAAAGCAATAGTAGCGTTTGAATAGTTCAATTCAGTAGTTCCAGTTATTTGATACTTGTTGCCTTTCAAAGCAATGAGAGCTTCATTCAGCTGACCAGAAGCAATCTCGACGTGTATTGCACTTTTTAATAATGGGTTAAAGAGTTGGAGTGGTGTACTTTTCATCCTGGCATTCAGCGCATAATTTTGATGTTCGTCTATTAGATTAAATGTCCCATTCACACTCAAAAATGCAGTTCCCATTAGTTTTAAATTAAGTTCAAGCCTCATAACTGAATTGGCAATTAATGCTGCAGAATCATTGGCTAGGTTATATAAAGAAACATTCATATCGTTTATTGCTAATATCGAGTTGGCTTCATTTCCAGGCATAATTTGCTCTGAAATCAATGTTGTGTTTTTGATATTTAATTCCTGAATAACCGTTGCTATTGGTGCATTTTGTAGGAGTTCAATTGGATTACTAAATCGTTTCCTGCTCGGCCAGGCTTTAGTATGATCCTTAGAAATATGGGCATTGCCGTCTAAAACATCAACTTTTCCAATTTCAATTTTTTCTTGAAAAAGTAACTTGTCAAAGTTAACCGCACTGCAGATGAGTGAGGAAATATTGACATCCATTCTGTTTTTTTTGTAAGGATATCGTTCAGCGAATTGCTTTACCGTTAGCTTTGGAATTAGTTGGAAATTTTCAGCGTAAAGCGTCGAATCTTGGTAAGAAAAACTGAATTGAGCTAACTTCATATAATATGCTGGCGATAAGTCGAATTCGGCGTTTTCAAAACCTATTTTAACTTCTTCAACTTTAAAAGGATGATCGTGTTGAGAGGAATCTAATTCGAAATTCTGAACTTTCAAGTGAAAGTTTTCAGCATTTCCAACTCGACGTTTGACTCCGCCTAGCTCCGATTCTACGATTAGTATTCCCTTTTCAATGCTGATACTGTTTATTCTAGAGTGGTTAAGGCTTATTAGTAACTCTTTAATTCCACCAGTAGAGGTATTGCTTATGGAATCTATACTGTCTTTAGAATCCGTAAGTAAGAGTTTTACTTCAGGTTGGCTTATGTTTAATGTGTTTACACTTATCACCTGATTGAATTAGATGTCTAAGGCATTAATTCCACTTAGTTTTATTTCATCAACTGTTCCAGAGTATAAGCTTTTTGGATAGTGTTTGCTGGTCTTTAGGCTATCCAAGTAGTTGGTGTCTATGGACATTATAATGTTACTCAATTTTATTTCTCCTTTGAAGACTCCCAGTTTAAGCTTTTCGAAGGAAATATTATAAAGCTTGTTGGGTTGCTCGCTCAGTCGCTCGCGAAGCAAATCTTCGGTAAATGAAGAAAGAAAGCCATTGATAAAAAATAAGCACAGAAATAGGGTTGATGGGAAAAGCCCACCGAACACAGCTATTTTCTTTTGCCTTAAATTCATTTGCTATTATCCTTCAATCTTAATGCGATAACCAGCATGGCTTCTGAGATTGATAACTTGCCCGTTCTCCAGAAGCAAATACTGTCCTCTAATGCCCATGAGTTTTGATTCAATTACTGGATTCGTATCCAGTTTTACCGATTTTACTTTCTCGGGGTAGGATAGAACAGGGTACTTAATTTCTAAAATATCATCAACGGGCAAAACAAATTGTCTCAAATGAATTGGCAACAATTCTTTTAGTCGCGTTCTTTCAGAAGTGAAATTTACTTCGCCTCGCTCATCCGTCAGCATTTTACGCCAATTGGTCTTATCGGAAATATGTGCTTTCAATTCAACTTCAATCGCGCCAGCCTTTTGTCGATAGGGTGTTTCAGCAAATTTCATAACCTTCCATGCTCCTTGATCTATCCATCGGGAAGGAATACTGCTGCCTTTGGTAACCCCAACCTTCATGGCGCTGGTTAATGCCAAATAAACGAAATGCGGTTTGGCATGACGATTTCGCTCCCAATCTAAATCTCTAAGCCCAATTCCTAAATGACTTTGGTCCAATTCGGGATGAATGATACTTTCAACCGCCTCAGCATTATTGCGCCATGCATCATAACTCAACCCTTCTCCAAAAGTTTTATTGATTTTCTTTCCAGTTGCAGCACAGTTTATTGTACCATCAAATTGAATGGCGATTTCCTTTCCTACTAAACTGGTCATATCTACAAGTTCTCCTTTTTCTAAATTCTGATAGAGTGGGAGTTGGTATTGAACTGGATCACCAATTTCTACGTGCATTTTCCGAATGTTACCTTCTGCTTGCATGTATTGCGATTAAAGTTGTTCTAAAATTGTATTCACATCAGGTCTTCTTCTATAATCTTGGTCAAAATGAAACCAGACTATTTTCCCTGCTTTGTTAATCAAATAGGTTGCGGGTATTGGTATCATATCGTCTTTAGAACCTGTGTGCTTCTCATTTAAAGCACTGTACTCCTTGTGTTTTAATGGAACATAATTCGAAGTAATTTTTGTGACTACGCTATAAGAACTCATAGTTTGTAAATCTGGATCTAAACCGATGGGAAACTCGAATTGTATTTCACTTTGAAGTGACTTTAGAAAAACGGCTCTGTCCCTAGTGATCGCGATGATCTCTCCATTTTTAGCCTGAAAATCTGCATAAATGGTCTGCAAATCAGCGAGGTATTTTTTATCGTAACTGTGCCAGCTGCCAATAAAGAAATGCACCAACACATAGTCTTTTTCAATTAATAAGTTATCCAGTGCTATGTTTTCTCCTTCAAGTGTGGGTAGATCAAAGCTTGGTGCCTTTTTGCCAACTTTTAGTTTTGACTTTTGCCCAAATATGGGATTGATACCTATTAAGCTTACTACTGCGATTATAAAGGCGACATTTTTCATGGTACAAGATTATTTGAATCAAACTTAGAACAATAGTTCAACTCAACCCAGCATTGTTAATTATCTCTGAAAACTAAAGTGCAAAATAGGCTCTGATATTCCGTAAATTCGTGGTCCTAAACATATATTTTATGAAAATTATATACGCGTTTTTTCTTTCCGCAATGTCTTTGCTAATTGCAACTTCAACTTTAGCTCAGGACACCACAACCGTTCAATGTTTTGACTTTGATGATATTACAAAAAGAAGGGGAACCTATTCTTTTCCAGACGCCTCAGAAGAATTCAGTAAAATTCTAATGGTTTATACCTTAAAATGCGACCCAAGAACTACCCGTGATGGTCACGATTGTGGCGAATGGGATTATTTGACCTACACCAAACTATACCACCACGACGGATTAATAGATTCAACTTATAAGACGCACCCAACCTTTAAAGTTGGAACCACCACACCAGCGACCTATGCGTATAAAATGACCCCGAGCTATGACTTAACCTTAGATAAGCAGTTCTCAATTCGGCATACAGCAACGCAATCCGTTGTAAGAGATACAGTGGGTTCTGGAACAGTAAATACAGCTTCTGCTTTAAAGACAAGCGAATTAAGCGGTAGATCCCAATACTTGTGGAAAGCAGCTGAATTAACTTCCAACGGAATGTCAGCAGGATCTATTAGTGGGCTTCAAATAGCTATCAATAGCTTGGGAACTGTACTTTCAAACTTTGAAATACGATTGGGACATACGACATTGGATTCACTGTCAGGGGATTTTGTTCAAAATATGACAACGGTATATCGCCATAGCTTTCAATTTACTGCTGTTGGTTATAAAGACATTCAGTTTACCAATAATTTTTCATGGAATGGTAACGATAACCTAATCGTTGAGTTTTTATTTGATAACAACACAAAAGGGTCCGACTTTGGACTAAATGCCACTGCCACCAGTTTTGCAAGTGGGATAGAGCAGTCTGGTAGTGAGTATTATTTAGATTTATCGGGAAATCAGCAATATGTAAATATTGGACAATCTGCGCAGGTATTGGGAAACAACCCCAGAACCATTGAAATGTGGGCTAGGGTGGATGCGTTTAATAACGGCGGGCTTTTTCAGGCAGGAAGAGCTTCAAGCGGTGCTGACTTTTCATTAAGAACACTCGGAACTGACGATCGTTTTAGAATGCAACAGTTTGGCCCTTCTGATTTTGATTTTAATTATGCAGGTGCAAAAGATATTTGGCATCATTATGCAGTCGTAAGAAGTGGCGGTACAACTACTGTCTATATTGACGGGGTTAATGCAGGCAACGAAAGCAGTGCAATTAGTACAATAGCTAACGACATGTTTTTAGGGCGTTGGCAAGGTCGTTATTTAAATGGAGCAATAAAAGAATTTAGAATTTGGGATAAAGCTTTATCATTAACTGAGATTACTGATTGGCACAAGAAAACGGTAACTACTAATCATCCATCATACACCAACTTAGTTGCTTATTACGATTTGAATGAAGCAGCTGGGAATGTTGTACTAGATAAGAGTTCGAAAAACCTTCCTGATGGATCTGTATTAAATTACCCAATCAGAAAAAGAATCCTAGCTGAAGATTTGATGTTAAATGCAACTTCAACTAACATAAGACCAAATATTATTTTTGAACAAGGCGTATATACTTCTGTTTTGGATTCTGTTTTTGTTACGGATACCTTATTCAAGGCGCCTTCAGTGCTTTATACCTTTGGTAATCCAGCTAGTGGTAAAAAGATTGCGGATAATGACCCCAAACACCCCAGCATTGCCTCCGATACAACCTTGGTTTGGGAGGCTAATATTCTATCATACACCTACGATAGAAAAACGGGCGCAGTGCTTTATTCCAGAAATATTACTCCAGATGTAACGCTCAATCAAGAAAACAAAGAATGGTATAGCCCTGAAGTTACATTTGAATTGGCTCGTTTTATTACACCTTACGGAATTCGTTTGGATCTTGGGCCCGAAGGTTTTACCTGGTTCTATGATGTTACAGATTACCGCCATTTATTAGCCGATAGCGTTGATATTAGTGCTGGAAATCAACAAGAATTAATTGACCTTAAATTCTTAATGATTAAAGGAAAGCCTGCACGTAAAGTATTAGCCATGAATAGAGTTTGGGGTACATACAGAAGCTATCGCTACGATCAGTTAAGCGATGATAGAGCACTTCCTCCTGTAAAAGTAAAAGAGCATGCAGACGCAGAATACATGATGTTGAAAACGCGCCTTACTGGGCATGGACACAATAGTAGTGATGGTAACTATCCGCACTGTTGTGAATGGAAGGATAACACGCACTATGTAGCTGCAAACGGTCAGCCAGCAAAAAATTGGCACATTTGGCAAGCAACAGAATGCGCAGAGAACCCCGTTTACCCTCAAGGCGGCACTTGGCCTGGAGCAAGAGAAGGTTGGTGCCCTGGAGACGTTGTTAAAGAAACTGATGTTGATTTAACTGCTTTTATGGGTAACGATTCTATTGAAGTTGATTACAACATTACTCCTGTGCCAACTTCTAACTTAGGAATGGGTTCCGGTAATTACATAGTTGGAATGCATTTATTTCAATACGGGCCAGCTGCGTATAAAAATGATGTAGAAGTTTATGATGTGCTGAATCCAACAAGCAAGCGTATTCATTCAAGAAGAAGTACTACTTGTAAAAATCCATCGGTTATTATTAGAAATGGAGGATCTGAGTCGTTAACTTCTGCAGTTATAAAATACCGTGTATCTGGCGGCTTGGCTCAAGAGTATAAGTGGAATGGGCAATTAGAATTCATGGAAAAACAAGAAATTGAATTACCGGTAGATGCTGAATGGTTTTACAGCGGAGATGGAAGTAACTTATTTGAAGTTTCGGTAGGTTATCCTAACGGTCTTGATGACGAAAACGAGTTAAATAATACCTATCAAACTAAATTTGAATTGCCTGCAATGTATCCCTCTAAAATTGTTGTTCAGTTGCAAACAAACGCTAGGGCTAATGAAAACTCTATGACTATAAAGGATATGGACGGTAGAGTGGTTTTGGATAGGTCATCGCTTACGAACTCAACTCAAACTAAGGATACCTTGGCTTTAGCAGATGGCTGCTATACTTTAGAATTGACCGATTCGGGAAATGATGGTCTTTCGTATTGGGCGAATACTGCGCAAGGAAACGGTCAATTGTTGTTTTTGATTTTGAATGAAGAAGGAAATATTTCTTCGATTACTCCATTTAATGCCGACTTTGGAAGGTCTATTAAATACTCATTTACCATAGGTTCAGAACTTAATGAAATTGTTGATGGAAAGCCAGATTCTGCAGTTACCCAATGGGAATTTGATAAAGTTGGACAAGAAGAGAGTAATTTAGAATGGGGTAGCTTTAACGTTTTTCCAAATCCGGCTCAACACGAAGTTACAATTGAAATGTTAGGTCAGGAAGGCTTGCATCAATTGGAAGTCATCAGTACAAGCGGTCAGGTTGTTTTAAGTCAGGAATTAGATGTGTCAACGTATAAGTTTGAAATCATCAATATTTCAGAATTGCCAAAAGGACTGTATCACGTTCGTATGTCAGGAGAAAACAAAGTATATAACAGTCGATTTGTAAAGGATTAGGGCTTTTGAGCGATCATTTAAAAAAAGCAAATCGACAGCTTAAGTTATTCTCTTGGTTCAAGATTCCTTTGATTGCGTTTTGCAATCCTAGGATAATAGAGCTTACTGACAACAAAATTGTTATTCGAATAAAAGTGAATCCTTTCACTCGAAATCAACTCGGCTCCATGTATTTGGGTGCTTTGACCATTGGTGCGGATTTAGCGGCTGGATTTCATGCTTTTCATTTATCGGAACAAAGCGGAAGGAGGGTATCCTTGGCGTTTAAAAATTTTAAAGCAGAATTTCATTCAAGGCCAACCTCAGCAGTCTACTTCGTTGCAAATTATGGTGACAAAGTTCAAAAAATGTTGGGAAGAATTCAGGTTTCAGGTGAACGCGAGACCATTGATGTCCCGGTAGAGGCATATTGTAATTACCTAGACGAACCCGAACATATTGCTACTTTTTCCTTAGGCTTGTCGTTGAAGGATAAGGGTGCTAATTAAAGCGCTTAAGCTCTTGTGATTTTTGCGAATTCTAAAACCCGCTCAATTACTTGTTCATCGTTCATTATTCTATTGTGCCCTAAGCCAGCAGTTGATACGAATTCTGAATGAGGAAGCAAATCATGCATGCGTTCGGAATTGAACAGGCCCACACGTTTATCGTCTTTATCGTGCATAATTAGCATTGGTACTTTTGGAATTTGAGGAGCTATATACTCAATAGAAACGGTATGGAATTCTTGACTAATTTCTTCAAAAACTAAATCCTCCATAATTTTAGTGGTTGTTCTAGTGCAGTTCACAATTTTAGAAAACTCCTTTAAGATATCTGAGGCAATAGTTGGAGCGCTTAAGGAAACGTATTTCTTAACGCGCAAACCATCTTTGAGTGCGTTGCAGGAGGCAATAGATCCAAACGAATGCCCGATAAGTACATCAATATCACCTATTTTTTCTTGAAGCTGTTGCATTACTTCAACAAATTCAAATACATGGGTCCGGGTTCCTTCTGATGCTCCGTGACCAGGTCCATCAAAAGCAAATACTTTATACCCCTCTGCTGCTAGTGCGTTAATTAGCGCATATGGTTGTGCCGCTTTACCTGCCCAGCCATGCATAAAAACGGCTGTTTTGTTTGAGGATTCATTTCCCCATGAATACCCTATCATCGCTCGAGTATCAATGTTTAGTTTGAATTGTGCGGCACTTTTAAGAAGTGCTTTTTCCTCTTCTTTAAGCGATGTATTCATTGGCCGAAAGAATAAATAGTAACCCAATCGACCAGCAATTTTTGGAGCTACTTTTTCTAGAAATGGAAAAGCCTTTTGGATAATCAAAAAGGGTAGGGGAGTCGATTGAGCCATTATTTTAAGAGTTGGGAAGTTATGTAATTGTTCATCATAGCTGCGGTACTTTTTAGTGCATGATGATTTCCATTTACTCTCGAGACCATTATTGCACCTTCCATTGAGGATACTAATAGCAGAGCAAACTCCGATGCATCGACCGTTGTTTTGAACTCATTTTCAATTTTGCCTTCTTCAACCTTTATCTCAACGTACTTTAATAATGTGTTTACTGAATCTTTTGCTCTCTGCTGAAGTTTTGGATGCACATCTACTGCATCAACTGCAGTATTAAAAATAGGGCAACCTCCCTTTACGATAGGGTCGATTAATAAAGATTGAAATACTTCAATTATAGCGCGTAGTTTTTCTTGACTACTCTCACAAAGCGCTAATTTGTCTTTTAACCTTTTCAGTACCAAATTATAGGATCGGTCAAATGCTGCATAGGCTATCTCGTCTTTGTTTTTGAAATGATTGTAAATACCACCTTTCTTTAAACCAGTAGCTTCCATGATATCACTCATTGAGCTGCCATTGTACCCTCTGGTATTAAATAATTCCGCTGATGTTGTTATGATCAGCTCCCTTGTAGTTTCCCCTTTTTGCATATTGATTTTGTTTAAGACCAATCGGTCGCAAATGTACTAAACAAACTACGCAATACAAACCCTTCGGTCTTTTTTATAATGATTCTTTTCTGATATTGGAATACTTAGAGTCGTATTAAATTGATTTTTAATGCTTTACGACAATAAAAGTTATGAAGAAGTTACTGCGCAAACACGGACCGATTGGTTTTATTGCTTCTGCAAGCCAGCATACAATTTTGCAGTCAAACTATATCTAAGTTTGACACTTAATTAAAAACAAGAAAAAATGAGAATATTATCGATTACCGCTGCTCTATTAATTGCTGTTGGAATTAGCAGCTTAAGTGCACAAGATAAAAAGGCTAAAAAAAGCCCAATGAAAACAACTGAGGCAACTATTGGGAAGTCGGAGGTAACTATTACCTACAGCAGTCCTTCAGTAAAAGGAAGGACTATTTTCGGAGATTTAGTTGCTATGGGTAAGATCTGGAGAACCGGAGCTAACGAAGCTACTACAATCGAAAGCTCAGGAGATATTATGGTTGGCGGAAAAAGCCTGAAAGCTGGTAAATACAGTATTTTCACTATTCCAGCTGAAGGTAAATGGACGGTAATTATTAATTCTGTGTCGGATCAATGGGGCGCCTATAAATACGATGAGTCGAAAGATGTTTTTAGGGTAATGACGGATAAAGTGGAAACTGTGGAAGCGACAGAGCAATTTACAATTGCAATTGAAAATGGAATGCTGTCATTTGCATGGTCAACTACCAAAGCTTCTGTTTCTATTAAGTAAAATAGATTCCCGCTTAGGCGAGAAGCTATCAATAATAAAAATTATGGTTTTTAAGTTTAGATTAAAGGGTTTGCTTGGACTAGCAACCCTTTTTTTATTGATCAGTTGCGCTGATCAGCAGGCAGAATTGCAGGAAGGTGACGAAGTTCAAATCGAGTTAGATTCTGCTGAATGGATAATTAATCAAAGTATTGAGTATCACGGAGGTGATTTTCAAGGCAAGTTAATTGAATTTGATTTTCGAGATATCTACTATAAAGCCAGCTTTCTAGAGCAAGCTAATTACATGACTAGAACTTCATTTAAAGGCGATTCTGTAATTGTGGATAGCACTTCTGGGGAAAATGCCTTACGGACAATAAACAATTTAGAAGTTGAGCTTACTGATAAGAAAAGTAAGGCCATATCCAATAGTATAAATTCAGTGTTTTACTTTGCGCTGTTACCCAGTAAACTCGCTGACCCGGCGGTAATTGCTGGTTACAAAGGAATCGTTAAAACAAAAGCTGGAGACTTTTATCAAGTATCGGTTCAATTCAAGCAAGAAGGTGGCGGTGAAGATTTTCAAGACAAGTTTTTCTATTGGTTCAATGCTGAGACTTTTCAACTTTCATTTTTAGCCTATTCCTACGAAACTAGTGGCGGCGGTATGCGCTTTAGAGCAGTTGAAAAACAAAATGAGCTTAAAAATGGATACGTATTTCAAGATTACGTGAATTACAAAACGGATAGCTTGGCAACTGACCTTCAAGATTTATTGCCTTTGCAATTAGATAGTGGGCTGGTGGAGCTAAGTAGAATTCGACTCGAGAATTTGGTTGTGCGCTAATAATGTGCACAAACTGAATTTTGACGAAAGACTGCATTTATTTCAGGACCTCGCTAATTAGACTAACTGAGATTCTTAAACAAGTTCAGTGTGACCTTTGTTATCAGTAATCTCAACAAAAAAAACGCCCTCAAGGGGCGTTTTTAAAATCTGCGTATGTCTGCGGAATCCGCTAGCTATTTATTTAGCTGCATCATCAGTATCATCCTTTTTCTTAGGCGCTTTTTTAGGTTTTGCAGCAGCTTTAGGCTTTTTGCCTTTTTTTACATTCACAACCACGTTATCCGCTTTTTTGTCATAATCGACAAGTAAAGTATCGCCTTCGCTCATAGTTGCGTTAATGATTTCTTCTGCCATTGGATCTTCCAAGTACTTCTGAATAGCACGTTTGAGCGGTCTAGCGCCGTATTGAGCGTCGTAACCTTTGTCCGCTATAAAATCTTTAGCAGGAACGGTTAACTCAATTTTATAGCCCATTTTCTCGATTCGAGAATACAAGTGAGCTAATTCAATATCAATGATTTGGTGTATATCCTTTTTCTCCAAACTATTGAACAGCACCACATCGTCAATTCGATTTAGAAACTCAGGCGAGAAGGCTTTTTTCAAGGCATTTTGAATTACGCCTTTGTTAAAGTCATTCGAGTTCTCTCTTTTAGTAGCGGTAGTAAAACCTACACCTTGACCAAAGTCTTTAAGTTGACGCGTACCAATATTCGAAGTCATTATAATAATGGTATTTCTAAAGTCGATGCGTCTGCCTAACGAATCGGTAACAATTCCATCATCTAATACTTGCAGCAAAAGATTGAATACATCTGGATGCGCTTTCTCAATTTCATCAAGCAATACCACAGAGTAGGGGCGCCTTCTTACCTTTTCGGTAAGTTGCCCGCCTTCTTCGTACCCAACGTATCCTGGAGGCGCTCCTACCAATCTTGAAATTGCGAATTTCTCCATGTATTCGCTCATATCAATTCTGATAAGGTTTTCATCCTTATCGAATAAGAACTTTGCCAACTCTTTTGCTAACTGTGTTTTACCAACTCCAGTGGGCCCAAGGAAAATAAATGAGCCAATCGGCTTGGCCGGATCCTTTAATCCCGCACGATTTCTCTGAATTGCTTTGGTAACCTTTGTTATCGCATCCTCTTGTCCAATAACAGACCCTTTCAGCTGCTCACTCATACCAGAAAGCTTCGTGCTTTCTTTTTGAGCAATTCGTTGCACAGGCACACCGGTCATCATGGCAACAACTTCAGCTACATTGTCTTCAGAGACTTTTTCCCTTAAGTTCTTAGAGTCTTCTTCCCATTTAGCTTTAGCCGCTTCTAATTCTTCTTGCAGCTTTCGCTCTACATCTCTCAGTTGTGCAGCTTCTTCATATTTCTGTGACCGAACTACTCGATTTTTATCGTCTTTGGCTTGCTCAACTTTCTTTTCTAATTCAATAACTCCTTTCGGAACATTAATGTTGGTAATGTGCACTCTTGAACCAGATTCATCTAACGCATCAATTGCCTTGTCTGGAAGGAATCGGTCTGAAATATAACGTTCCGTTAAATTTACACATGCCTTAATCGCTTCATCGGTATAAGTAACCGAGTGATGGTCTTCATATTTACCCTTAATGTTATTTAGAATTTGAATCGTTTCCTCCACTGTAGTAGGCTCAACTATTACCTTTTGAAATCGACGTTCTAAAGCACCGTCTTTTTCAATATTGGTTCTGTACTCATCAAGCGTAGTAGCTCCAATACATTGAATTTCTCCACGAGCCAAAGCAGGTTTAAACATATTGCTAGCATCTAAGCTACCACTTGCACCTCCAGCTCCAACAATCGTATGTATTTCATCAATAAACAGTATAACATCCCTAGATTTCTCCAGTTCGTTCATTACGGCCTTCATGCGTTCCTCAAATTGACCTCGGTATTTGGTTCCAGCAACTAAAGACGCTAAGTCTAACGTCACCACTCGTTTGTTGAACAATACACGAGAAACTTTTCTTTGTGTAATTCTAAGAGCAAGCCCTTCTGCGATGGCAGATTTACCAACTCCAGGTTCACCAATTAATATGGGGTTGTTTTTCTTTCTTCTACTCAAAATCTGAGAAACACGCTCAATTTCCTTTTCTCGCCCAACAATAGGGTCAAGCTTATCATCTTCGGCCATTCGCGTTAAATCGCGCCCAAAGTTGTCTAAAACGGGTGTTTTTGATTTTGAATTTCCTTTAGCTGAACCACTTGATCCGGAACTTCCTTTAAAGCGCTCTGGTTCATCATCATCTCCATCTGCAGTTCCACCCGGAAAATCAGCCTTAGGTGTACGGCTTTTTTCCGATAAAATCATTTCTAGTTCTTCGTGAGCAACTTGATAATCCACATGATATTCACCTAAGGTTTGAGTTGCTAAGTTGTTCTCATCCTTTAGAATACTCAACAGTAAATGCTCAGTTCCAATAATTGAGCTTTTGAACGTTTTGGCTACCAAATAGGTTATTTTAAGTGTTTTTTCAGCTTGCTTAACCAAAGGAATATTTCCAGTAGCAGTTCCTGATCCTTTGTTGTTAGAAGGTGTAATTGAATCTTCAATAGACTTGCGTAAAGCAGCTAAATCCACATTTAGGTTGTTGAGAATTTTAACTGCAACACCTTCGCCTTCTCTAATTAATCCTAATAAAAAATGCTCTGTTCCTATATAGTCGTTGCCAAGCCGCAGTGCTTCTTCTCGGCTAAAGGTGATAACATCTTTTACTCGGGGTGAAAAATTTGAATCCATATTCTTTATTCTTTCTTATTTGACATGGTACTTCAAAAAAAGTTCCATTGGCCGAAAAGTAGTCATTATTTCAGCTTCTCCAAAGGTACTCTCTGACACATTGGCTACAGTTGTTGAAAAACTCCTTTTTATACACCGATTTTTGTTAATAAAAGCAGCGGCTAAAGTGTCTGAAATGGTGGTTTTGCAGCGTATTTTCGAACGTTCCAATACCTTTGGGTTATTGGCATTAAAAAATTGTAAATAAAGCTTTAAAATATGGCTGAAGGCGAAGGAGAAAAGATAATTAGAGTAAACATTGAGGAAGAAATGAAATCGGCATACATCGATTATTCGATGTCCGTAATTGTTTCAAGAGCATTGCCAGATGTGCGGGATGGACTTAAACCAGTTCACCGTCGTGTGTTATTTGGAATGCAGGAATTAGGTGTTATGTCTAATCGTCCCTACAAAAAGTCTGCAAGAATTGTTGGGGAAGTACTGGGTAAGTATCATCCCCATGGCGATACCTCGGTTTACGATAGTATGGTGCGTATGGCTCAAAACTGGAGTTTGCGTTACCCTCTAGTTGATGGACAGGGTAACTTTGGATCGGTTGATGGCGATAGCCCCGCAGCAATGCGATATACAGAGGCTCGTTTGCGTAAAATTGCTGAAGAAATGCTCGCTGATATCGACAAGGAAACGGTTGACTTGAGCTTAAACTTTGATGATTCGTTAGAAGAGCCTACGGTGCTTCCAACGCGAATTCCAAACCTTCTGTTGAATGGAGCGAGTGGAATTGCTGTAGGTATGGCTACAAATATGGCTCCGCACAACTTGACAGAAGTTTCTGATGGTGTAATTGCTTTTATTGAAAATAAAGATGTAACCGTTGAAGAATTAATGGTGCACGTAAAAGCCCCAGATTTTCCAACAGGCGGCATTATTTATGGCTATGAAGGTGTTCGATCGGCTTTTGAAACTGGTAAAGGGCGAGTTGTAATTCGAGGTAAGGCGATATTTGAAGAGTCTAAAACGGGTCGAGAACAAGTCGTGGTAACAGAGATTCCTTACATGGTGAACAAGGCGGAGATGATTGCTAAAACCGCTGACCTTATTAACGATAAAAAGATTGAAGGAATATCTGATGTAAGAGATGAGTCAGATAGGCAAGGAATGCGTATCGTTTATGAGTTAAAACGCGATTCGATACCGAATGTAGTGCTGAACAACCTATACAAGCACACTGCGTTACAATCCTCATTTTCAGTAAACAACATTGCTTTAGTTAAAGGTAGGCCTGAAGTGCTTAACCTTAAGCAAATGATAGGGTACTTCGTGGAACACCGTCATGATGTTGTGGTTCGAAGAACAAAATTCGAATTAAGAAAAGCAGAAGAAAGAGCACACATATTAGAAGGGCTTATTATCGCTTCTGATAATATTGATGAAGTAATTAAATTGATTAGAGCTTCTAAAAGCCCAGAAGAGGCTCGCGAGAAGTTAATCACAACCTTTGATTTATCTGAGATTCAAGCTCGTGCTATTGTTGAAATGCGTCTGCGTCAGTTAACAGGACTGGAGCAGGATAAATTACGTGCTGAATATGAAGAATTAATGAAAACCATTGAACGCTTAAAATCTATTCTTGAAAACGAGGATATGAGAATGAGTATTATCAAGGATGAAGTTATTGAAATCAAAGAGAAGTATGGAGATGCAAGAAGATCACAAATAGAGTATAGTTCAGCAGATCTAAGTATTGAAGATATGATTCCAAATGAACGAGTGGTAGTTACCATTTCGCATTTGGGTTACATCAAAAGAACCAAGCTTTCAGAATACAAATCGCAAGCTAGAGGTGGTGTAGGTTCTAAAGGAAGTACGACTCGAGATGAAGATTTTTTAGAAGAGATTTTTGTTACAAACACTCACAACTATTTATTGATATTTACTGCAAGCGGTAAATGTTTCTGGATGCGTGTGTATGAAGTTCCAGAGGGCGCTAAGACGGCCAAAGGTAGAGCGATTCAGAATTTAGTAAATATTGAGTTGAATGATAAGGTGTTGGCTTATATCAACGTTCCTGACCTTAAAGATGAAGAATTTGTTCAGAACAACTACATCGTTATGTGTACTGAGAAAGGAATTATCAAAAAGACTTCTCTTGAACAATATTCTCGTCCAAGAACAAACGGAATTATCGCTATCAATGTAAGAGAGGATGATAAATTACTTGAAGCTCGTTTAACCAGTGGTGACAGTCATATTATGATGGCTTTAGAGTCTGGTAAAACAATTCATTTCCCAGAAGAAAAAGTTCGACCAGTTGGAAGAAACTCAATGGGAGTGCGTGGAATTACACTTGGAAGCGAAACTGACAAAGTTGTAGGTATGATAACTGTGAATTCGGAAGAAGAATCTGTTTTAGTTGTTTCTGAAAAAGGATATGGAAAACGTTCAGCAGTAGCAGATTACCGAATTACAAACCGAGGTGGAAAAGGAGTTAAAACCCTGAATATCACCGATAAAACTGGTAAGTTGATTGCCCTAAAAGTAGTAACGGACGATGATGATTTGATGATCATCAACAAGTCTGGAATAGCAATAAGAATGGCATGTGCTAACCTAAGAGTTATGGGTAGAGCAACTCAAGGTGTGCGGTTGATCAACTTGAAAGGAAACGACGAAATTGCTTCTGTAGCCAAAGTAGACAGAGAAGAAGACGTTGAAGTAGAGTACGATGAAGAAGGAAACCCGATTGTTGTAGAAGGGGATAACCTGGAAGAAACAGGGGATGGCACAGACCTTTCTAAGGATGATGCAGATGACAAAACAGAAGAATAATAACAAGGTCTAACAATTAATTAAAGCGAAGTTGCCTCTATTTGGTGGCTTCGCTTTTTATTTGCAAAAAATAAAACACAAGAAGATGAAAAAGATAGTGATAGCTGGATTTATATTTCTAGCAACTGGAGTTTTTGCTCAAAAGAATAAAGTTACAAGCGCTGGTAATTATTTAAAGTATGAAAATTACGCGGAGGCTAAAGAGGCAATTGATCTGGCATTAGAAAATGCAGCATCCTCAGACTGGTGGAAAACGCATTATTACAAAGGAAAGGTATATGCAGCTATAGCTAGGTCAACCGATCCTGCCGTTAAAGGTTTGGATGCGAATGCTGTTGAAAAAGCTGCTGAAGGGTATGAAAAAGCTTTGTCCTATGACGATAAAAAAATGGATAGAGATGAAGTGAAAGCTTCTTTTCGATCCATTGTGAACCTTGCGTTTACAGATGGAGTTGACGCTTATAATGCAAAGGAATTTGATCGTTCTATAAAATCATTTAAGTTGGCTGAAAAAATCAACCTAGCTAATGGTATCGTTGATACTGGCTTAACGTACAACATAGTTTTGGTAGCCATGGATGGTGGAAAGGCCGATGTGGCTATGGAATACTTGAATAAATGTATTGAAGGAGATATTAAAGGGTCTTCTCCTTATGCGAGTAAAGCTAGATTGCAGTCTGAGGCTGGAGATGAAGAAGGATCTATAGCTACACTTCAAGCTGGAAGGGCAAAATATCCGAGCGATCAAGCCTTGTTGACTCAAGAATTGAATTACTATTTGAAAAATGGCAAAATGGATGAGGCACTGGCTAATTTGAATGCTGCCATTGAAAATGAGCCAACAAACTATATGTTTTATTTCGCACGAGGTACTATCTATGACAATAAAAAAGAATTAGACAATGCAGTAACTAATTACCTGAAGTCTGGTGAGTTGAAGCCAGATCATTTTGATAGTTTTTACAACTTAGGTGCCTTGTATTATAACCAAGGAGCAGATTTACTTACCGAAGCTAATATGGTTCCTCCAAATGAGCCTGAACGTTTTGAAAAGCAAAAAGCTGAGGCAATTGCAGTTCTTGAAAAAGGGTTACCACACCTAGAGAAAGCTCATGAATTGAATCCTACTGATGGAAGTACAATGAACTCTCTTAAAACAGTTTACACTTTAGTTGGTGAGAATGAAAAGGCAATAGAAATGAGCAAAAAAATAGAAGGTTCAGCTATTGATGTGCCTATTGATGTTAAATAATTATACAACTTTAAAGAGTGTTCTAAGCTGTACTCAATGTTTTTTTAAAGCTTTAATACTTAATATTTTTCAACTTAATTTAAAAAAAAACACAACTATTATGAAAAATTTTTTTCTAGTAATTCTATTATCCGTATGTGCAAATCTTGTTTTTGCAAAAGAAATAAAATTGTCTGATATTTTTCAACCAGATAAACCGGCTGGTGCCGGCGTTGCCGTATCACCGAGCCATTTGCATTATAATGTTGAGCCTGGCGGGGATAAAACTATGAAAATCACCATCAATAACGATACCGAAAGAAGTTATCAATTTAAGGTAAATCTTTTTGACTTTGATATGGATAAAACGGGGCAACCTACATTTCTTCCTCCAGGTGAAGGAGAGTATAGTTTATCAAAATACATGAGTATAGCGCCGTCCTTTATTGAAATGAATCCAGGAGATAAAAAAGTGTTTTCTGTAAATGTTGCTATTGCAATAGATGATCCTTCTTCAAATAAATCTGCATGGTGTATTATAATGATTGAAGAAGTTGTGGAAAAAACAACACTTACAAAATCTAAAAAAGACGCGATGGCCTTCGGAGTTACAGCAACTCATGCCTTTGGTATTTTTGCTTATCAGAACCCTCCAAATGTTGAAGCTCATGGCGTTGAAGTTGTTGATTTTAAGTCAGAAAGCGCATTAAATGGCACGAAGATGATTCAGTTAGATGCCGAAAACAAGGGAGATGGTACAGCTTATTGCAGAGGATATGTAGAACTTGTAAATTTTAAAAGCGGAACCAGTCGAAAACTTGCAGTAAAGAATTTCACAATCACTCCGGGCTTAAGACGTGAGTTTAAGTTCGAAATACCAGTTGATATGGAGCCAGGTATATACAATGCTATTGGAGTTGTGGATTATGGATCTAGTAAAGAATTACTAACTGCTGAAATGCAAATTAAACTTTGAGATATGAATTCTGCTGGTAATAATTAAACTATAGAACTGATATATATTAGATTCATAAATTAATTTTAATCTAATATGAGCACCGCTAACATAGTCTTTCGAGCAGGCTAATGCAATTGAAAGCATTTTAAATAAGAGGTTAGTGAAGTATCTAGTATTTAGTTTGTAGCAAAATTCATTTAAATATAGTTGGAGGTGTTTTCCTTCAATCTTTTGGTAAACGAGCTTTACGAATCTTATGCATCATAAGCCATATCGGTTTATATCGCTTATGACCAAGCTGCCTTTGCATTTCGCAAGCTGAAATCCCCTTTTTGCTAAAGGTCATGAGCGCCATTGCTAAATACCACTTTCTCAAAGGTAATTTCGAGTTTTCCATTACCGTCCCGCTTCTTAAGGTAGTCCTAAAAGTGCAGATCTGGCATTCCCATTGCCATTTGGACTTAAGCCAATAGTGACGTCCAGAACCGCAGTTTTTACACTTTACTCCCTCAAATTCTCTTTGAATTTTAAAATCAGACTTGCAGCTTTATTCAGTAGAGTACTTCTCAATAAATTCAATAATATTCATAGCTCTTAATTTTATACAAATCAAGAGACTCAGAACGTAATCAATTTACGTTCTGGTAAACATGCGAACTAGCAGAACGGGAATCATAAAATCTGTAATTCAACATATTGTTGAAGCGTATATCCAAAATATATATTATCATTGTGAAAATAAAAAATTATTTGCTAAATAAATATTGATGAAAAAGAAATTATTGAGCCTAATGGCTACTGGATTATTAATTGGAGGTTTCACAGCAAACGCTCAATTAATTGATGAGAAAAATGTAACGGTAACAATGGATTTGCAACCAATTTTACAATTGGATATGAGTACAACCACTCAATTAGATTTCGTTTTCGATGAAATTGACGATTATTATGCTGGTATTACACAATATGGAGCAACAGTTTTAAAAGTTAGTTCATCGGTAAGTTTTGATTTATATGCTGTTGGAAGATCAACTGCGGGAACTCGTTTTTGGGATCAACAAATTGCATACGGAGTCGGGGCTGGAATTGCTAATATCCCATTGAGCTGTGTAGAGCTAAGACAGAATACAGCTAATGCTGCAACTACAGGTGCTACAGGCGGTGTCGCTGCTGATTACAGTGCTGCTTTTGGTGCTGTAGGGACGCCTACAGCCACTAATAGCCTCTATGTAGCCGCTGGTGGTGGATTAGCACTACCAACAGCTGCAGATAAATATATTGCAGGTCATAATGGAGTTGCTGATTTTATCGGAGGCGGCAGCTATTTAACAGCAACTGGTACTCTTGCTGGAACGAATAATTACTATTATTCAATGGATTATAGAATTGTACCAGGATTACCAGCGATTTTTCCAAATGCTTCTACAAATATAGCTTTAGGTTTTGAAGATATAGTATCTGCTAATGCTCCGGGAAATTATGCTGCGCCAGGTGTTTATACTATGTATGTACAGTATATCTTATTGGAAAATCAATAGGTTTTTCATGCGCTGATTTAAGCATTTCACATACTTTAATTCCCCAAAAGCCATCTCGAAAAGTTGGCTTTTGGTGTTTTGTAAATCGATACTCCGATATTTATACAAAGGAAATGAAAACCCTGTTTTTTATTTTACCCTTTCAGCTCTTTTTTTTGGTAGGCTATAGTCAGATTCATTGTGGATCGGTTGACTTTGTGACTAACAGTCCAGTTTCATTGAACTTGCCGTTCACATCTTTTTCTGATTACGCAAGTGGTGTCACTATTATAGGCGCAGCCACTCTAAAATTGAGTGTTTCAGACAAAGCTATCGTAGATCCAGATTGTCGTTGGAGAATGGAAATGCAGATTGAAAATGGTAGCACAATAGGTAACGATTGGGAAACTCTGGTTCAATTTGGTTCAGGTGTAGCTCCCAATCCTACACTTAACATTTTAGAAGTTAGAATTTCTAATAATTGTGCAACGGGTATAGCTAATGGTATTTTCACCAAACCATTCACGAGTACTCTGGATATACAAGATATTATAGCTGCATCGGCTACTACAATTGCTGCAGGCTCATGCACGCCAGGCGTAAATGGTCCAGGAAATTATTTGGAGAATTATGACGAGTATACTTTTCGCGTAGATGTGCGAGTAAAACCAGGTTTGATTTTTTCACCAGGTATTTATCAGATTAATTTAAAGTTTCACATAGAAGAAGTGAATTGAAACGCATAATTAGATATAGCGTTCAATATCAGTTAATTGTCATTTTTATGATTACTTTCTTTTCTGGTATGGCCCAGATAGACCCGACTGATGCTCCGATTATTTCTAATGATAATCCCTTAACTGAAACTGCATCCAAATTAAGTATTCAACTTGAAGAAAGTGATATTAGAGTGAATAAAGTTGAACTGGCAGCTAATTTACTTACCGTTCAAAATAACACAGATAATGAGGTCACCTATTATGTTGAATTGAGCCTCCCTGATAAATGGAAAAGTTTTGGACTTCAGCGTTATTTCACTGCGAATCCTGGCGAAACCATGGTTGTTCCATTAAGAGTATTGCCTCTTTCGTTAAAGGGAAATACTCAATTTTTTATCGGTGTTAACGTATTCGAAGAAAATGGAGACGCACTTGCGAGTAATTATTTTTATATAAGCAGCTATAAGGTAGTTAACTGGGATGTCTCGGTTACTCCTGGGAAAAAAAATTATTTTAAAAACGGAGAAAATACCAGTAGTTTCGACTTAAATGTTGTGAATCAAGGAAACTATCCTCAGGATATCGTTATGCACGTTAAAGGACAAAGAAATGGTCTGAAAATAAAAAATAAAGGAGGTGAAGAAATAAAATCACTCAATTACGATTATAGTCTCAAATCACTAGAAGATACTACCTTCAGTTATGATATTGAAACATGTGGTGAAACTCGTAACGTTAAGATGGTTTCGATGCAAAACCATAGACCAAACATGGTTAATGATGCTAAAAACTATGTCTTATATGTAAATACAAGTGAAGCACTTAGTTCCGGAAAAAATCTTCAAAAGAAATCAACTAAAATTGAATTCACAAAACTTGCCAACGAGAAAAAAGCAAACCAGTTTTCAGGTCCTATTGTGCCTTTAATCGTAGAAACAAATTTTCAAAATATTACTTCTAACAATCCAATGATGATGCTAAATCTCAGAGGATTTCAAATAATGGATGATGGCTCTAATCTTGTTTACTTTGGACAATTATCTTTTACTTCTAACTTTTATTCTGAACGCTACATCAATAATTCAACATGGTATGGTGGATACTTCAATAAAGATTACACAGCTGAAATCGGAAATATAAATGGAGGTGTGATGGGTATACAAAATAACGGAAAAGGCGCTAAAGCAAGCTATCGAGTTATTAGAGATCACTGGGTTGGTGCTTTTTATACACGCCGACCTAACTTTTTGAATAACCCAACAAGCGAATCATTTGGGGCCTTTTATAAATACTTAGGTGATGGAAAACTAACAGGCTCAGCGGCAATATCTCAGTCCAATAATTTTCTTCGAAAAAGAAATGCCACTATTTTTAGTGGTACCGTTTCTTACAACTTAGCTAAAAATCATTTTGTTTCAGCATCTGGCGCATTTAGTAATACAACTTTCGAAAATGCGCAACAGGTTCTTCAAACAAAACAAGGCTTTATATTAAACGCTAATTATGGGGGTGCATTCGTCGGTGGTAAATTACGCACTAGTGTCAATGGCAGTTATCAAAGTCCCACTTTTGGATTATTTTACAATGAGCGCAAAGCAATGAATACTAGGGCGCGATATACATTTAACGATAAAAGTTCCTTGTTATTTAATTCAACAATAAATGAAAACATCTATCCACTCAACCGCATTACGAATGAAAATCTTGTGACCTCTTTTATGATGTTTAACAATCTAGCATATAATAGAATTACTAAGATGGGTTCAGTTCAACCATATACTTATGCTCAGAGCAATGATATAAGAGGAAAAAGGCTTAATTCATTTGGATTAGGAACAAGGTTTAATACTTATATCCTCGATAAAAATGTTCTTTGGTCAAGTAATCTTTTCGGAGGATACAATAAGGGGTTTTTCCTTACAGACTTGCCGTTGTTTTTCAATTTTGGAATTAACTCTATACTCCGTATTAAGACATTTAGTGGAATGGTAAGTTATACTTACGGCTCTAATTCTCCAGACGCTTTATTAAATGAAATATCTTCGGGTCTTACTCCATCATTATTAAGGGTCACTGGAAACTATCAGTATATGTTTAAAAATAGGAGCTTAGTTTTGAACAATTCTTTGAACTATAGTTATCGAAATCAGTCTAGAAATAGTGTTTTTAATTATATCCCAGAAATATTCTATTTTACCAATACTGGTTGGCGATTTAGTTTAAATGCAAATTTATCATATGCTTATGGGAAGTCAAGATCTCAAATATCTGCGCTAGGGACAGAAACGACTGTGCTTGAGGAAAGAGTTTCGAGTAATAGTAACTTGAGATTAGGGGCTTCTATTCGTAAAGAGTTTGGGATTCCAATTCCATTTGCTAAGCAGAGAAACTTTACAAAAACATTTATTGCTTTTTATGACCTGAATGGCAACTCTATTAAGGATAAAGATGAGCCAAGTCTTGAGAACGTTATTGTGAAGGTTGCTAATCACGAGTTGATAACAAATAAAGAAGGCGTTGCTAGATTAATTTATGCAAATGGCGGAACATTTGCGTACACGATTTATTCCTTAGACGAACTTAATGGTTGGTTTCCTAACGTAGAGGATTCATTGACAATTGTTAGTCAAGGCAATGAATTTGTGCCATTTGTAAAGGGAATCAAATTGTACGGAAGTATAGTTGTTGATCGAGAAAGATTAAGCATAGATGCTGAAAAGGCATTGGATTTAACCAATGTTAAATTAACAGCTACTGGTGATGATAACCATCATACGTTGACCGACTTTAAAGGTAATTTTGAGTTTTATCTTCCAAATGGATCCTATACTATATCAATTAATGAAGCTATATTGGGCAACCAATTTAAACTTGCCAAAAACGATATTTCAGTGTACCTAAGTCAAGGCATAGAAGGTGTTTTCATTACTTTTTATATAATCGAAAAAAAGCGTAAAGTTTCTAGAAAGGTATTTGGTAAGCCTCTCATAGATACTTCTATCGAGGATAATACAGATGCAGATAAGAAGGAGATGCTCGAAGATGCTGTATTACCAGAAGATGATAAAAAGATTGATTTAGAAGATACGCCTCCAGTAGACCCGCTCATTGATTCCGACGTAAATTCAGATGAAGAGGCTGATGCAGATTCAGATAACAATTCAATACCAAAAGATGAGCAAGATATTGATTCAGAAGAGATTCCTGAAAGAACTGTCAATCCAACAAGTTTAAAACTCCCAATAGAGTCGCTTATTAATATGGATAACATAGACCCAAATAAGGTTGGCTATGTTATTGATCTAGGTTCTTTTGAGAAATCAGTTCCTATTAATGTTTTGAATAAATTAATAAAAATGGGATATGCAGGCGGTCAAAGTGAAACGGGTAAATTACGTTTCGTTTCTAAAAAGTACAAAACTGAATTAGAGGCAGAGCAATTTAGAAATGAAGCGATGGAAGCTGGATTTGGCGATCCTCCTCCATCGATACTGGGTGATTATGACGGCATCGAGATAAGTGCAGAAAAAGCAGGAGAGCTCTATGAAAAAGGCCTTCAGCAGCAAAATCAATAATTGAATTTACTGAATTTAGATACTAGATAAATTTGGAATCTATTAAATCCAATTAGCTGAGTGTTTTTAGTAAAGTGTCAGTGCAGCAATTAGCATAACTAAAACTACAATTCTGAGATAGAATTTTTTCAAATAGGGCTGAAAGTGGTTTTGGATAGGAGGATAGAATAGGGCTATTGCGCAAACCACCAAACCAATTGCTCCAACATTTAACATTACTGAAGAACCAGGATAATTCATTGCCCTGAAAAACACTCCGAAAACGGCAATAGAGGAGAAGTTACCAAAAAGACTTGGAAACATTCTTAGGTACACTTTTTCATGCGCCAAAGCGAATTGGTCGTAACGTCCTTTTAATAAATAATAAATAGACAATACTCCACTAACAATTAAGAACGCAGGTCCTAGTGGAAACAAATCCTCGAAACTTATTGCTACCAATATCGCCCAGAACAGCAATAGCAATGATTCGTACTTATTTAGATGTAGAACAATTTTTTCCATTTGACTATTGTTTGACGATGCGATGAGTTTGTGGAGATAAGTCTGCATTGGATAAGCGGATAAGATATATTCCATCGCTTAAATCTGTGATATCTATCGAATCGTTACCATCCTCTAATCGTCCTATGATTTTTACAGAACCCGTAATATCATAGATCGTATATTCAATTGAATGGTAAGCGCCGATTATGTTTATGGTATTGTTCGCAGGGTTTGGAGCAATTGCCAATTTGCGATTTAGACCGATTTCTTTTATCGAAACTGCACTGGTATCATTCTTAGTAGTGTCTTGAATAACTGTGTCTTTTTTTGATAACTCAATCACAACAACCGTTTTAGAAAACGAAGACTTAACCCCACATTGTTCAGCTTCTAATTTTAGATTGAATTGGCCAATGGAATTGTATACATGAGTTGGATTTTGGAGGTTAGAACTATTCCCATCGCCAAAAGTCCAAGAGTAGTTCGTAGAATAAGACGAAGCGTTTGAAACCTCAATTGAATCTTTTTTTTGTGTGAACGAGAAATTGGGTTTAGGATCAAATTTTCCAACATTCCAGTTTGAAAGCGAATCAAACACTATCAACTTTGCGGCTTCTCTAATGATTTTAGCATCAGCTGCCTTTACTGTATAATCATAGGTAATTGCTGTTGGGTCTTTATGAAATATAGTGGTGTAAAACGCACACATAGCCACATATGAACCCGTTGCTGATGGATGAGACTCGTCAGCAGTATATAAATCAACTGTTGGATGATTTTTCCTTAGGTAACGCCAAACCCGACCAACGGGGCTAACTAAGCCCTCATTAACGTTTGCCATATGCATGTATCGGGAGTATAAAGAGTCGTCCATACCCTCATAGGTGCAGATCCAAGGCACAAATTGACAGTTGCGCGCATCTCCATTCTCTCGGCCCCATGTCATATAAAATAGTGGCTTTGCGCATGCATTGGTACTTCGAATACTGTCTGCCAAAATTTTCGCATATGGAAATGTTTCAGCTCTCACTTGGTTCAAGCCAAATGCAGGTTCTTGACTTTGAGCCTGAATCGTTACGAAATCCCATGTATTGCTTCTCATTTTAGTGTATAAAGCGTCACCATAGAGCACGGGGAGGTATTGAAACGACAGCGAAATGCTCACCAAAACGGAGAGGAACTGTAATTCAATTATTTTTCGATTGCGTTTACCGAACCTAGCGATTCCGGTTAGAAGTAGCTTTTTTCTTCTTTTTCTTTTTTGTCAATGTAAATCGAATGGGAAGATTGTATTGTATCCTAACCTCCTTGCCGCGTTGTGTTCCTGGAATCCAATCGGGCATGCTGCGAACCACTCTTACGGCTTCTTCGTCGCAGCCGCCACCAATACCTCGTAGCACCTTTACATCAGTTACTTTTCCGGTTTCTATAATCACAAAAGTTACATAGACAAGCCCTTGAATGCCCTCATCTCTCGCCGACTCGGGATAGGACAGGTTTTCACCGATGTATTTAAACATAGCCTCTTCACCGCCTACAAATTCAGCTTTTTTTTCAACGATGGTATATATTTCAGGGCTTGACTCTGTTTGGGCAAAGGAGCTGAGTCCGATGCAGCACAATAGCAGGTATGAAAGTATAAGTTTAGCAGTCATTGTTTTCATGTAATTTTTAAAACTGGATAGTGGCCCATTAAAACGCTGGAGGCAAAGTAGGGTAAGGGATAATGCTCTCAATAAGCAAAGCCACACCGCTTCTGCTCATCATATTTAGGGTAATTACTATAACGCTCAACACAATGGCAACGCCAATGTTGTTTTTCTGAATTTCTTCGAATTCGTTGAGTGGGGTTAAGTAAGTGTATATGGCTACTCCTACAAAAGTGATGAGAATAGATACAATGTAGGTTATGGCTATGTAAAGTCCACCTTGCACAAAAAAAGTACCCGCCAATTCAAAGGCACTGTTTGAAGACTCATTCATGAGCCTAAACGCAGACACTAGGGGCTGAATTACTGAACTCACCGAATATCCAATGGAAAACAAAACGGTTGCCATAAGAATACTGTAGGCCATGTTATTCTCAGCGCGCATACCAAAATATTTATCGCCAAAGCGTTGAAAACCGCGATAGGTAATCCATAAAATGACAATTCCCGTGCTGAGAGAGCTGGCTATTTGTATAAAAGCAATGAGTGCGATACTTGAGTTCATAGTTCTGATTTATAATGTTTTATAGGCATTGTCTGGCGTAAAGTCAGGCGGTAGGGCTATGCGCCAATAATCTTTGTTGGAAAAGGAGGGCGGCAACATACCCGATTGCCAGCCTTTTGCTGTAGTCTCCCAAAAATAGTACAAGCGACCTTTGTACTCGATATACTCTCCGCTCGAAGATATATTAAGGGCTAAAAGGGAGTGCTGGTATTCTTTGCTGATTAATACCATGGGCTGGTAGCCCAAAGTTTTGAGTAAAGAATAGAGCAGTAGTGACTTGCTGTCACAGTCTCCTATTGCAGTGTAGGCAACTTCGGTAGGGGTGAGCAAGCCAAATTGAATACCATCGATACAGGGAAAAGATTTGTCTTTCACGTTTTTACAGCTCCTTTCACCTAAAATATACCAGTAGGGAATATCTTGCACAAAGCTTACCACAGCGCGCGCAAACTGAGTTCTAGTGAGTTGTCGGCGTTCTGCCAATCGTTTCAGCGAATCGGCTATTTGTGATAACGCTGCTGGGTTGCGCTGATATAAGCTTCCGTAAACGGTTTTCCAAACGCCAATGTATCCTGTATTTATAGGTGGCATGGTCTTTTTTAAGGCGTTTTTATAGCGGGTCGATTGATGGGCTTCAGTGTATTCGGCGCTATAACTCAAGCAATATTCTTGATCGGTTCTCAGTTGGGTCCAGCAACGCTTGTGATCGATAACTTGATTCAAATCAATTAGGCGGGGGTTATCCTCGAGCAAGAGGTTTTCTATGCTGGCACGATTGGGCTGAGTATCATTTGTTGGCGGTGCGTCGGAAGACTCAAAGATTTTAATAACACCAAAAAATAAGCAGTAAATCACGACTAAAACACCGCAAACTCTTAGTAGTCGCTTTCCGTTGGTATGAACTGCTTTTCTGCGCATTGATGGGGTAAAAGTAGTGGTACTGGTTTAATTGTGTGGTGGATACTCGAAAATTGATGAACGATTTTCTAACACAGCGTTGCAGTTAATGCGGAAGTATTGCCTCGAATGCAATTAGTTTTCCTCAGGTATGGCCAACTCACTTTTCGTGTTGCGCACTATAAAAGATACTATCCAGTCTTGTACTTGCTGTTTTTGAGCATCTGTAGCCCCAATAAAAGCATGGTTTACCTGAGGCAGAATGTGCAATTCGTTGCTTATGGATAAGGAATCGAGTCGTTTTTTGAGCACAAGCGATTGAATTTGTGGTACCACCTGATCTTCGGCGCCTTGAATAATAAGCACAGGGGCTACCTGGGAGTTTATTAGATAGGAGAGGGGCGAGTATTTTTCCATAAACGCAAAGGCTTTAAGGCTATCGACTTTAGGATCAAAACCAAACAAGTAGCTGGTAATATCATGCGCTGGAAGCAAAGCATCGGGTAATTTATTCATCCAACGGTTTACGCTGTCCAAAACCTCGTTTTGGTAGATCAGGTTCAAATCGGTTGGACCATACACATCTACAATGCAGTTAAATCGGGGACGCTTAAAGTCAATATTGGGGAGCTGGAGCTGAGCGTCAAAGGCTGCCATTAACGCTAAATGCGCTCCGGCAGATTCACCAAACAAGGTCAGGTTGTTCGTATCCAGCTCAAGCGAATCGGCAACGGCATTTACCCAGTTTATGGCCTCATACACATCGTGTATACAGTCTGGAAAAGGCGATTTATCGTCTGTAGCTAGCGTATACGAAGGGCTGATAACCGTGTAACCTTTGTTTCTGAGCCGGTTGACGGCTGGATTAAAGCGATTGAAATTGATGGATGTTTTTCGCCCAAAAATCCAAGCGCCGCCGTGTATAAAGATAACGACCGGACTTTTCTGAAATACACGCTTTGTAGGTTGGTAGATATCTAAGGTTTGTGTATTGCTGTAGGGAATATCGCTCAGAATTTCACCTTTAAATATTGGCGGTTCTGTTTTAAGCAAGGTATAGATTGCAATTCCTGAAGTAATCAGCAGACAAACAATCAAGAATACCAGCGTGCGTTTAAAAATGCGTTTCGTTGTTTTCACTGTGCAAAGATTACAGTAAATGTATCTTCCATTTCTAATCGTTTTTTAACTGTGGGAACTACCGATGAATCTACCAGTCCTTTGTGGTCTTCAATTGCAGCGCCATCTTCATTAATGATTTGGGCATTCAATGTGGTTTCGTTAAGCTGAGCTTGTCCAAATAAAGTTGTTAATCCTAATACGATTCCTGTAAGTGTAAGTGCTAAAGTTTTCATAATGTTTGTTTTTATGTTTCTAATTATTGATAGGTCAAAGGTATGGGGATAGCAGTGTTTAGAAAACACCGTTTACCGTGAAAACATCATGTACCTGAATTCAGGGATATGGAAATTCTTTATGCAAATACTCAACGGATGGTAAATGTTCTAAGGATACCGCAGTGCAAGATAGTTCTGATTTGCTCAAAAAGAGAGTACTGGCTAAAGAATCTGGCGGAGGACGCAGTACGAGTTATCGATTGATAATTCCAAGGGTATAGTAATCGTGCTGTTAAATGAAATTTTCTTGAATCCTTTTAAAGAAGAACATTCATTTAGCATAAGGCTGACTGCCGTCCATATTAAACCCACGGTGTTAGATGAAATTGGTATTAAACCCGATTTGGCAAATACTACAATTTAAATGACTTTAAGCATTGAAGATAATTATCATTAATAGAATGATTAATTCACTTATAAGCCTATAGTGCCGCTATTGGCAATTAATTAGTTCTTTTCCTTATTTTTTTGGATGCCTCGTGGATAAGAAAAAACCGTAACTAAAAATTCCCGTAATGAGTGCTGTAAAATATGGTATAAAATCAATCATTTTTTGTTGCATTAATTAGTTTCAAGTAAATTCCAAATGCTAATATTGAAGGTACCCATAGTCCAATAAAAGTTCCGTCTTCTTTCTCTCCTTGAAAATAGAGTAATTCGGAAAAGACCAACGATAAAATGGCGGCAGCAAATAGGAGTTTGTCTGCCGTTGAAAATTTTTTAAGCATATTTTTTATATTTATTTCGTTGTGAAAGTATTGTTTTTATTTCATATTTCTATTGTAAGCGTACTTTTTATTACAATTCATTTGGGTTAATTGTTTATTGGCTTTAGACTATTTAGAAAGTTTAAAAGCTAATGAGGTAATAGAAGAACAGAAGTATTTACAGTGAGAGTACTCGAAAGCATTATAGAAATGGCTTGGGATGATCGAACACCTTTTAATGCTATTCTTTTTCAATTTGGAATTTCCAAAAAGGAAGTGATTAAGTTGATGCGCGTTAGTCTAAAAGAACTGAGTTTAAACTTTGGCTTAAAAGAGTAAAGTTTAAATTAGAAATCCGCCGTGCAGGGCATAGTACATAAAAACTCTAGTTAACATAATGTTAATTATAGGACAAAAGGGCTGGTTTTAAGATATACGTAGTTATCCAGGATTTGCGTCCACGTGTGGTTAATATATTATCAGATATCAGACAATCGTCAGATTGTTTTATATCGGTCGATAATATGTTAAAGCAAATCCCTTAGCAGATTCTTAAAGTTTAAATCCTTCACACAAATTTGTTTGTCAACTATAATATACATTATGTCTGCGTTCGTTCCTCACTTGCTTGGCTCTCGGCAGCCAAGTAAATAGCTCGCACATTTCCCACGCGCATCCGTCAGGTTTTAATATTCCGTACAATTATCCAAGTTCACGTCAAATATTGAATTCTCGTTATCTTAGATTTCGTCTCCGTAGAATGTTTGTCCTATAATTAGACATTATATTAAGTAGCCCCGCAGCTACTCAATTGTTTTTTCAATTCTTTAGCTTAAAAAGCTATTAAAGAATTTCAACGCTCAATTTCATACGCTTACCAACGCGCTTCAAGGTTTTGGTTTTCAAATTTAAAATCCTGCTAGTTTTTAAGATTAAAAAAATCTCTTTCTCAAATGGCCAACGCTCACAAGAGTATTTGCAAATTCCTTGCAGTCAGTTTGCAATACACTTGCCTTTTCCTACGCACTTTTTTAGATATTGCTAAATATTATGTTAAGTAGAATTATTTAAGATTTCGTTTTTGTCTTTCTACGCTCGTTTTGCCTTGATGCAAAAGAGCCAAAAAATCAAGGCTGAAATTTCTTTCGGTTAAAGCTACGCTCAGAATAATCCAGCGCAGGTAAACTCGCTATGCTCAGACATACCTGCTTGCACAGGCCTGCGCTATTATTCTTCGCTGCTTTGAAACCTCAATAAATTAAGGCCGAACCACTACCCTATAATATTTTACATTAATGAATTTTCTATTACCCTCATCAGAACTAATATTCTTTTGTTTAATTGCCATAGTTATGATATAAACATTGATTATATCTTATTGAATACAAGGCCAGACCGACCTTAGGAATAGTTTTAAGTAAATACTAATTATTTATAAGTATAAACATTATATGTTTGTACTTATAATATACAAACAGATGAACAAGGCTATATTTCTGCTCTTAATAATAACAACAATGTCGAACTCAAATATCTTATTTGGACAATCAGATCAATTAATTAAAACTCTTTCAGTAAGTCATTTGGTGAAATATCCAAAAGGGTACTCGCCTACTGAAAACGATAAAAAATACCCTTTAATAATTGCATTGCATGGGCACGGTAGTAATGAAAAGGACTTAATGGGATTGACTCAACACTTACCCAACAATTTTTTATGGATTAGTGGTCGTGGACCGCATACTTTCGGGCAAAACTCATACGATTGGTATGAAGTAACGCAAATGGGAACTCCAGACCCTGATAGAATTGCAACAGCATTAAAAACCCTAGATTTATTTATTGAAGAACTGATAAAAAATTACCCTGTAGATCCAACTCAAATTTACTTACTAGGCTTTAGCCAAGGAAGCATGATTTCAATGTCTTACCTCTTGGCGTACCCTAACAGAATAGCTGGAGTAATAGCACAGTCAGGGTACATTCCTCCGAACATTGGGGTAGAAATCGATAAAGATGGAGTAACAGGAAAACCCATTATTATAACTCATGGTTTACAGGATCCAAATATGCCTATTTCTTGGGGACAAAAAAACAGAGACACTTTTAGAAAATTAGGGGCGAATGTAGAGTACCATGAGTTTCTTATGGGGCATTCAATAAGCAATGAATCCCTTCAAGCGATTAAGGATTGGTTAGAGAAATTATAGTAACCGATATGAAGAAGGCAACTGGAATATTAACATTATTAATTGTGCTGGCTGTAACAGTCCTTGCTCAAAAAAATAAAAAGCAAAAAATGAATATAGAAAAAGTTAAAATTGAGATTTGGAGTGATGTTGTTTGCCCTTTCTGTTTTATAGGAAAGAAAAAAATGGAACAAGCAATTACTAATTTAAACGCAAATGACAGGGTAGAAGTTATTTGGCATAGCTTTCAATTGGCCCCTGATTTCCCGAAAGACACTTCCCTACCCTCAACAAAATATCTTTCTGAAAAGAAAGGCTACCCTGTGAAACAAATCAAAGCAATGTATGACCAGCTGGCTCATCAAGGAAAAGAATATGGAATAGATTTTCAGTTTGACAACGCTCTTTCGTTTAACACTTTAGGAGTTCACAGACTGATACAATGGGCTAAAACGGTAAATAAATCTACTGAACTTAAAGAAGGATTTATGTTGGCATATTTTACAGATGGAATTGACTTATCTCAACATGAAAATGTTTTGAAAGTAGTTGAAAAGATTGGCTTAGATACTACAAAAGCTAAAGAAATTCTTAACTCCGATGAATATATGCAACAAGTAGAACAAGACATTTATCAGTCACAACAATTAGGAATTAGAGGTGTCCCTTATTTCCTAATCAATGAAAAAGAAGTGATTTCAGGTGCTCAAAATGACGAAGTTTTCGAAACCGTACTGCGTGCTGCTTTAAGTAAAATTGAATCAAAAGAAACTAGTTCTCAACAAGGAATTTGCCTGCCAAACGGAGAATGTAAATGAAAACAGTAAATGAATGCAAAGGTTTAATGATTGGAGACAAAGTGAAGAACTTTAGCTCTATAGACCAGAATGGCAATAAAATTCAATTATCCGATTTACTCAAAAAAGGCAAAGTAGTAATTGTTTTTTACAGAGGACAATGGTGCCCTGTTTGCAAACCACATTTAAAAAAGCTACAAAATAGTCTTGAAGAAATTAAAAATAAGAGGGCAACAGTTTTATTAATAACTCCTGAAAAACAAGAAAATATTCAAAAAACGATTTTAAAAACAAACATCACCATACCTGTATTATATGATAAAGACTATAAAATAATGGAGCAGTTTGATTTGGCATTTTTACCTAGTAAAGGGCTTAGAATTATGTACAATACCTTGTTAATGGCTAATCTTAAAAATGCACAATCGGATGATTCACAAACGCTGCCGGTTCCAGCAACTTATGTAATTGAGCAAAATGGTACTGTAAAATGGCGACACTTCGATCGTAATTACGCTAAGAGAGCAAATACTAGAGATATTTTAAACCAACTATAAATTATTGTTTAATCCGTTCTGATAAATTAGGACACAAAAATGAGAATCATGAGCAAAGCAAAAATTGCACAAAAAATGCCTTACGTTATTGAAGAAAAAGCTGGTAAAAAATACTGGTGTGCCTGTGGAGAAAGTAAGAACCAACCCTATTGCGATGGTTCACATAAAAAAACTGATTTTGTACCTATAGAAGTGGAGTTAACAGAAGATAAAAAAGTAGCCTGGTGTGGCTGTAAACATTCTGCCAATGGAGCTTTTTGCGATGGTACACATTCTAAATTATAAAATTCAATTATTAACAAATAAATTAAAATCATAACATGAAAAAAACAATTATTTTAAGTGCCCTAGCAATTGGATTATTCGCTTGTGGAACGTCAAACAAAAAAGAAGTAAAAGCAGAAGCATCTAATGAAGTAGTAGCTACTGAAACTGTACCAACAAGTTACATTATTGATGTAGAAAAATCTGTTGTAAGTTGGAAAGGAAGTATGATTGGGGTTTATGCCCATGAAGGCGATCTTAAACTTTCCAAAGGATCACTAACAACTGCTGATGGGCTAATTACTGATGGAGAATTTGCAGTAGACATGAATTCTATGGTAACAACCGATGATGATGCACTTTATCAGATGGCTCCAAGAGAAAAATTAATTGGACATCTAAAATCACCTGACTTTTTTGATACAGAACAATTCCCTGTAGGAAATTTTAAAATTAAAAGCGTCAATGGTGATGTAATAACGGGAGATTTAACCATAAAAGGAGTTGTTAAAAAAGCAACTATAAATGCGATTACTCTTACAGAAACAAACGGAAATATTTCTGCAACTGGAGCTCTTGTGTTTAACAGACAAGACTATGGTATTACTTACAAAAACACAATGAACGACATGGTATTGTCTGATGATGTTGAATTAACAATAAGTATTGAAGGAGTATCTAAATAGACGATAAAGCTTTCAATAGTTAGTTAAGAAATGATTCAGATAGTTAAAACTAATTTGAAAAGGAAAACTTTTTAGTCGGAGTATTTACAGCAAATATCAATAAATAGAGAATAATTATGGAAACACAAGAAATGAGTAAAGGAAGAAAAATAACAGGGTGGGTAGTAGCTGGTTTAATTACCGCAATGCTACTGTTTAGTGCTATGGGTAAATTTACGATGCCTGAAATGGCGGATAATTTTGCTAAATGGGGATTGGCCGAATGGATTACTATGATTGCAATTGGAGAGATAATATCTACAATTCTATTCATCATACCCAAAACAAACATATTTGGCGCATTTTTACTAAGTGCCCACATGGGTGGTGCTATTGTTACGCACATGAGTAACGGAGAGCCTTTTATTGCTCAGTCGGTGATTTTGGTTTTGGTTTGGGCGGCTGCTTTTGTTCGCAACCCAGAATTGCTTGCTAAGTTTAATAGTTAGAATGAATAATATCATCAAAGAATTGATATAAAACAAAGCTCTAACATATGTGTAAAAAATGATTGACGAAAATTTTGAATTTATAAAAAGAACAATAGAGGAAAATATTCCAATTCATAAGTTTTTGGGGTTGGAATTATTAGTTCTTGAAAAAGGTTTTGTAAAAGTGAGAGTTCCTTTTAGGGAAGAGGTAGTTGGAGACATTCGTAAAAGAAGATGGCACGGTGGAATTATTGCTACAATAATGGATTCTGTAGGAGGAATTGCCGGAGGAACCCACTTCACCTCAATTGCTGACAAATTAGCAACAATTGATTTAAGAATTGATTATTTAAAGGGAGCCGAAGCATCTTCTATAATCGTAGAAGGTAAAATTGTTCGATTAGGAAATAGAATATTAGTTACTAAAATGGAAGCATATCAAAATGATGAATTAATTGCTGAGGGGAAAGGGGTTTATAACTTCACTAGAGTTGGTAATGAACAAACACAAAATACATAAATATGAAAGCATATTTTATCAAGGGATAAGTAAGATATTATTTATATAGACAAGAAATGGTTAAAGATGGTAAACAACATTGTTACACTTGATTTTGGGAGCTATACTGTACATAAAGTATTAGAATCTGAACAAATCAAGAAGTGAATTTGAGCAACGTGTATTTGATAAATGATTAATTATTATACATATTCGGAAGAACGACTCGTTTTTGCAAGTACTGCGTTAGTATGGGATTTATTAAGTAATTGTGATTATTTGTCTAAATGGATGCCATACATTATAAGTGTCGAACATCTAGGTAGTACCAAACTAAATAAAGGATCCATTCTCTGGGTAGAGTCCTCACATGAAAGAGATAAAAAACAGTCACTTTGCTATATTTCAGAGTGTACAGAAAATGAAATGATTTCCTTTTTGTCTTACCAAAATGAAACAAAAGTTTGCTTCAGATTTCAAATAAGTGCTGAGAACAGAGGCTTGGTCAAAATATTAATGACAGTGGAAATTGAATTGAAATGGTATAGGCACATTTTGTTTAGACGTAATTTCGTTAATTCCATTAAAGACTATGGGTTCACGCAACTTAATGAATTAGATATAGCTATTACAGAGCACAGAAGTCAGCATATTAATGATAGAAAATTTCAAGAATAATGAAACTAGAGGACGAAATAAAAAGCAAATTCAGAAATGAATACCATAAAGCTCTGGTAAACTTATACTACACTAACAATCAATTAGGTCAACAGTTTTTTAAAATGCTAAATGAACATGGTTTGGCAGCTCCTCAATTCAATGTATTGAGAATTTTGAAAGGCCAGCATCCTAAAGCTGTATCCATTGGCTTAATTAAAGAGCGAATGTTGGATGGGAATTCTGATGTTAGCCGAATAGTTGAAAGGCTATTTAAAAAAGGTTTGGTAAAGCGAAAAGAGAGTAAGATGGACAGAAGACAGAAAGATGTTTTAATTTCCCAAGAAGGGCTCACATTACTCAATAAAATGGCACTTTGCGAAAAACAGGAAGATGAGCTTCTTTCTAATTTAAATGAAAAGGAAGTAGAACTTCTAAATATTTTGTTGGACAAGATAAGGAACAAATGAAGCGTTCAAAATTTTTAAAACTTGTAAGTATGGGAGCACTTGGTACTAGTGCGTTTGGTTTATCTGGATTAGCGAAAGCACTAGACAACACAAAACCAACTGGGCAAAAAATGCCAGTTCTTTTTTCGTCGCATGGTAATCCTATGGACATACCTGTACCCCATTATGGGAATCCGTTTAATTCCTATTTAGGTAATCTGGGTATAGAAATAAAATCGAAATATGATATAAAAGCGATACTGGTAGTTTCCGCACATTGGTGCACGAAAGGTTCGTATGTAAATATTTTATCCTCTCCGAAAACCATTTATGATTATTATGGATTTCCCGATAATTATTACACCATTAAATACCCTGCTCCTGGCTCACCCGAATTTGCAAAAAAGGTTGCAAATGGAATAGGTGAAATTGACACGACCACAGAATGGGGCTTTGACCACGGAAATTGGCCCATGTTAATGCACATGTTTCCAGAAGCGGATGTCCCCGTTTTTCAACTAAGTTTAAACTATGATAAACCAGCACAATACCATTATGATTTGGCAATTCAACTAAAAAAGTACCGTGAACAAGGAGTCTTGATTATTGGTAGTGGTGCTTTAGTTCATAATTTAAGATTGGCCATAGCAAAAATGAGAACTGGTGATCAGAGCATTTATGGTTGGGAGACAGAATTTGACGAATGGGTAAAAAACAAGATTGACGATCGAGATGTACAGGCACTAATAAACTATGAAAAATATAAGCTTGGAGAACTAGCAGCCCCTACTCCAGATCATTTTGTTCCAGTAATTTATTCAATGGCTTTGGCAGACGATGAAGATGAAATTCGTCACACATTTACAGAAATGAATCCTGGGTTTAGCAACAGAAGTTTTATTATAGAATCTAAAAAATAAGTTATTCCAATCATGTAAATGCAAAGTCATTGGATCAACCTTATTATTTGTTCGTAAAGAGCAAGGGTAGCTCCTCAGTCACAAATAACTACCTTTTAGAACAATACTATCTCTGGTTATACGCTTCTTAAATTATGAATTTTATGAGTTTAAGAGTACCTCTTTTTAATAGACCATTTTTCTTAACTGATTTTGCACTTCAATTTCTGTTTCATAGAATGGGATTTGCTCATTATGAAAATAGGGTTAAAATAAATTGACAAAAAAATGACTAATTGGAGTTGTCTTTTCTTCAATGAAAAGATAATGGGCCAACATTAAGGGGTATAAAAAGACACTAGCGAAATAGAGCACATAAAAAACTACTGATTTTCTTTTGTGAAAGAATAAAAGCGATGGTAACATAAAAAATAATGGAAAAATGGGATACAAATAATAGACAGTATCCTCCTCTCCTTTTATAAATAGTTTTTCATCTGATGCTTTCTTTATCCGACAACCATAGTATTCATTTAGTATTGGTGAATAATCTAGCACAATAGCATCATCAATCTCAATATTTTCGTAAGCTTCTTTTTCAATTTCAATTTCAGCTCCATCATTATCATAAACATAATACTTGTATATCGCAGGTTGAGATTTCATATCAGTAATATGTTGATAGTTGTCGCTGGTCGGTAATGCATGATCAATTAAAGCCAACAATCCAAAAACTATTGGTGGTATTATTAAAATTCGGACAAATTTCCAAACTTTTCCTTTTGACAAAGATTCAAAAACTTCGTTTTCAATTTCTTTATCACTTTTGTCTTTATTTTTCGTTTTCCTATTAATTTTTGTCTTGCGAACTTCGTTCTTCCTTTCTGGGACTGGACTAGCTTTTCTATCTGTTTTCATTTTATTATTTTGCTTTTTACTTCTTCTGAATATTGAATTCTTATTACTATCAACTAAGTGTTCAATGTGTACTAATTCCTCGAATAATTATCTGAATCAAACGCTTAAATTTAGGGGCTAAATTTTCGTAATTATCCTGTACATAAAAAGGAATTTCAAACCCTTTTAAAACCACAAGAACCAGATCTATAAATTCCTCAACGTCAATTTGCTCCTCAAATTCCTTCTTTCTAATACCATCTACGATGAGCAACTTTAATTTACCCTTCTCCCATTTATCATAATCCTCTCTTATGTCTTCTATAAAGTTGTTCTGGTCAAAAAAATCGGCTTTAAGGGTTTCCAAATAATTAGTAGTACCATTGACTAACTTCATCCTTTCAGTCAAATACATTAATAGTTTTTCTGAGGCGCTAAGTCCCTCCTCTTTTAATATTTTTTTAAGTTCAATTTGAACAATATCTTTTTCAATATTCACCACTTCTCTAAATAGTTCTTCCTTACTATTAAAATGATAATAAAGTGTTCCTTTAGATTTTTTGGAGGCTCTAACTATATCATCCATTGAGGTTTTGTGATAACCAAATCGATCGAATAACTGTTTCGCTGTTTTTACTAAAATTTCTTTTGTTTTTTCCCTCTTCATGTACTTATAGACTAATTTGGTTTAATAGTACAAATATAGAATTTTAATTGCAAAAATTTATATTAAACACACCATCTTACACACAACTCCTTTCGCTTCTCTGCAGTCGTTAAGTGTAACAATGGAATCGAATTTTCGAAAGAGATTTTTTGGCCAAGAATGAAGATTGAAGTTAGGTTCAAGATAAACCTTGAACCCGAAGCTTACTTAGACATAATGCGATCCATTATAGGACATTTTAATATGCTGGGAGCATATTAAAAGAGTTCCAGTATTTGGGCTTATTGGTAATTAATAAAGGTTTACGTTAAATATTAGATTCTCCTGCGCTTAAATTCTTTTGTCAACTATAATATACATTATGTCTGCACTCATTCTTCGTTTGCTTTCGCCTAGATCGCTCAAGTAAATAGTTCGCACTTGCCAACGCTCTTACTAGATTTAAAATTTACGTCCTGTACTACAATTATTTCTAAATATGCGATTCTCGTTAAATCTAGATTTCGTCTCCGTAGAATGTTTGTCCTATAATTAGTCATTATATTAAGTAGCCGCTCATTTTTCGTTTTTGTTCAGAATTCTTCTGTGGGTTTGCTATCATTCTAATAATGGAATTTCCTGCAAGTTTTGCCGACGCGCTTTAAGGTTTTAGTTTTCAATTAAAGATTTCGGTTGGTTTAGAAATTTCGTAAAATTGCGAATGGCATTTTTATCTTTATTGGTATTCGCTTTTACTACGTAATTCTCTCTCTTTTCCAGCCGCACGCATAAGTATTAGCAAATTATTCACGCATTTTTATCTTTTTAAAGGTGTTCATGAACCCTACGGGTTTCGTCATTCTTCCTCAGTTTGCCATACACATGCTTTTCCCGTGCGCTTTTTAGATTTCGTTGTTTCATATTATGTTAAGTAGACTTTTTAAGATTTCGTTATTGTATTCTTTCATTTTGTCTTGAAACAAAACGAAACAAAAATTCAAGAAGAAAATATGCTCCACGCGCTCTTTCCAATTTCACGCCTTTCGCATTACAGCTGCTCAGGCTAAATTGGAAATTCACTCCAACCCTCGCCCGCATTTTCTTCTGGCCTACGCTCGGTTTACGTTAATCAACTACATTTTCTATCCTTAGTAATATTTCCTTCAGACGGCAAAGCTCCTGTGGAGGTTTGAGCGGGAAAGTGCTACTGCGCTACGCTTCCCTCCCACTATCTGGCTCATTCAGGCATAGCCTAAATGCCCTGCCCCGCAAGTAAACTCCGCACTCCTGCGTCGTTTGTCAAACATACTTGCTTTCACTAGGCTCAGCTTAAAAGCTTTCGCTGCTTTTTAACCTTCATGAAATAAGACCGAGTAACTGACCCTGCATTATCGTTATTCAATTATAAATAGTAAGAATCCAAGAAGGCTGAAAGACTTGAAAATGATACTCGAATCTAGCTGCCTAGAATAACAATGAAAAGTTATTTTTAAGTTCTTATGTTTGCAACTAAGTGTCTAGAATTATTAAAATAAAAGCAATTTTGTTACTGTTTGTCCTTCTGGGCATACTACTGCATAATTCTGTACCTCATATTCATCACGAACATTCTGAACTAATTTCAGAGGAGGCTTCAGAAGAAGCTAGCATTCACCACCATGGCCATTCTCATAAATCTCACCAGCATCGTAACAATGGTCTTGATTTTGAGTTTTTATGGCAATTATTAATTGACATTCATGCACACGGAGATCAGGAGAGTGATTTCTACCTTACTCATTATGAGTTAATAAAAAATAATGAGCATCCATCAAAAATTCAATTAGTTGCATTAACCAACAGTCTTACTTGTTTTCCTTCTCCTGTTTATTTTGAAAACCAATTAATACCACTAAACTGCCAATTACTTCCTCCCCCCTATTTCGATTGCATCGATTTACGGGGTCCCCCTTCTTTAGGTTAATTATTGTAGGATTCTTCCTACGAAACGGTGCTTGCCGTTAAAAATCTCTATCGAAGTAATCAAATAATTTTTACATGTATATTTTTAAAGCTATTGCACTATTATGTGCGAGCTTTCTATTCCTTGGGCTGCAAGCTCAAGTATCGAATATAGAAGGTATTCTAGAGGAAATAGAAAAGAACAATTCCGAACTTAAGAGCATAGCTCATTATTATGAAAGCAAAAAGCTTCTTCTGAAATCTGGAAACAATTTACCAGACCCTCAGATTGGCGGTTATTTCCTTCCTTTTGGTGAGTATACAGGCGATGCTTATACAGAATTTCAAATTAGTCAATCGTTTGATTTTCCGACGGTATACAGCGCCAGAAATAAAATGATTAAGCAAAATGGATTAAGTCTGGACATAGAATATCGCAAAAAGCGACAGGGATTATTGTTACAAGCTCAACAGCATTGTATTGCACTGATTAGTATAAATAAGCGCCTTGAAATCGAGAAAAAGAGAGCTACAGATTCCAAAAAAGTGTATCAACATAATGAAGCTTTATTTGAAAAAAAGCAAGTAGGAACGCTTGACCTCAATAAAGCTAAAATTGCTTGGCTGCAAGGTCGGTTTAAGTTAGAACAACTTGAAAAAGAAAGAAGTAATTCAATATTGGTTCTGAAAACACTTAATGGAGGAAAGCCAATTGATTTTAGCGTTACGGACTTTAATGACGTTCCAATTGCGCTTGAAAAGGATAGTCTGTGGAAAGCTAAATTATCAAGTGATCCACGACACGAACAGTTTCAACAACAACGACTAATCGCAGAACAACAACTAAAATTATCCAAGAGCTATGCTTTACCAAAAATTACTGCGGGGTATAATTATCAGGGAAATGCAGCTGAGAATTATTCGGGTTTGTATGCAGGAATTTCCATACCACTTTGGAGCAATCGTAATAAGGTAAACGCTGCTAAATCGAATTTAGAATTTCGAGAAACGTCCATTACTTTTAAAACAGAAATTGCCTATTCTGAATTTGAAAAGCAATTCCAAGAATACGAGGTTCTCCTCAGCGAATTCACCGAATACAAGAAAACGTTGAACGCACTAAATAGCGAAGAACTCTTATTCAAAGCTTACGATTTAGGTGAAATTTCTTTTCTGGAATATTATCTAGAACTACAGTTTTATCGAACTGCTGTTGATTCTTTTTTGGACATAGAAAAAAGACTTTTTCAAGTTCAAGCTCAATTATTAAAACATCAATTATAATCTCTTAAAACACATAAAATGAAAAGTTTACAATTATTATTCGTCGTATTAGCACTAACATTTGGTGCCTGTTCTAACAATGAACAAAACCCCGAATCAGGTCATTCGCACGGTACTGAAGGGGAACATCATAGCCATGATGGTAAAGAACATCAGCACGCTGAAGAATCTAAACCTGTACAAGAAGAGTTTGTTATCACTAGCGATTCTAGTCAAGAAGAGAACTCAACTCAAACGGAAGAAGTGGAAAGTCATGACCACGATCACGGACACGATCACGGAGGTCATGATCATAACTAGAATTATAGAAATAAAAATGATGAGAATATTAATAGTTTTTATAGGATTTCTGGTTGTTTCTTGTCAAACAAGTGACGACCATGGACATGCACACGATGAACATGGCAACCACATGTCAGATGATTCGGAGGTTCCTGCGGTTGACTACACCATTTGGACGGATAACACAGAACTCTTTGTGGAGTTTCCTGCCTTGGTTGTTGGACAACCAAGTCGTTTTGCCGCCCACTTTACCAAGATGGATAAGCACAAGGCCGTAACTGAAGGAAGTTTGACAGTTAGTATTATCAAAGGCAAAAACGGGATTCGCGTTACAGAAGAGGCTCCAGCTCGACCGGGAATATTCACCCCTACCCTTCAGCCTAAGGAAGCTGGAGTGTATGAAGTGGTATTTGATTTAAAGACATCGGAATACTCAGATAGAATTGTCATTAAAAATGTGATGGTGTATGCTTCTATTTCTGAGGCTGTTGAAAGTTTGGGTGATAATGCGGACGATGTAAGTATCTCTTTTTTAAAGGAACAGGCTTGGAAAATGGAATTCCAAACGACACCAGTAATTCAGAAAGAAGTCTATAATGTTATTTCTACTTCTGGGGTTTGGAAGGTAGCGCCATCCGATCATTTAACCTTGGTGGCACCTACAAATGGTAGGATTAGCTTTATGCACACCAATCTCATGGTTGGTAGCAAAGTAAAAAAGGGTCTCGTGCTTCTAACAGTGCAAGGAAAAGGATTAAGCCACGACAACATTGAAGTTGAACTTGAAAAAGCAAAAGTGAACTACGATCAGGCAAAATCCGAATTTGAACGTAAAAAGTCTTTGTTCGAGTCGAAAATTATTCCTGAGTCTGCAATGGAAAAAGCCCAGCAAAAGTTTGACTTGGCGGCATCAGAATATGAGAATCTCAATTCGGACTACAGTTCAAATGGTAAATTGGTTACTATTCCGTTCGACGGTTATATTAAGTCTATTGATGTGGACAATGGCAAGTTCGTAAATCAAGGAGATCCTCTATTTACAATTGCACACCACACCACGAGTCTACTTGAAGTTCAGATTAGTCCTTCATTTGCGGCTGACCTCTCCACTATTCAAGATTTGTGGTATGAACCTAAAAAAGGAATCTGGTCGAGCTTGAATAATAAAGGCGGAAAAATCATATCCATAACGGATGAAGTAGATAGTAAACGCCCCATGTTGTCTGTATTTGCAGAAATATTAGATGATGTAGACATGCCTGAAGGCAGTTTTACAGAAGTTCAAATAAGTACAGGCTCTCCTTTAAAATCTTTAGTGGTACCCACTTCTTCATTACTGGAGAGTTACGGAAATTACTCAGTAATAGTCCAACTTACAGGTGAAAAATATGAACGCCGTCCAATTTCCATTGGCAATAGAAATGGTTCAGAGGTCGCTGTGCTTTCAGGGTTAATGCAAGACGAAATTGTAGTTTCTATTGGCGCTTACCAAGTAAAAATGGCTTCCATGTCTGGAGAAGTTCCTAGTCATGGTCATGCTCACTAATTTTTAGGCGATATGTTGAACAAAATTTTATCATTTTCATTAAACAACAGACTCATTGTATTGTTAGGTGCAACGGTATTGGCTGTAGTTGGAGTAAATGTTACTCGAACAATGAACGTAGATGTTTTTCCAGATTTAACAGCTCCTACAGTTGCTATCTTGACTGAGGCTCATGGAATGGAAACCGAAGAGGTTGAAAAACTGGTGACTTTTCAAATTGAGACAGCAATGAATGGCTCGCCAAATGTTAGGAGAATAAGATCTTCATCCACTGTGGGTTTTTCTATCGTTTGGGTGGAATTTGAATGGGGAACCGATATATATCGAGCTCGTCAAATTGTGAGTGAGCGCATTCCTATGGTTCAAGAAAAGCTCCCAATGGGGGTCCAGACACCAACAATGGCTCCTATATCGTCGATAATGGGTGAAATCATGTTAGTTGCGGTTACTTCCGATAGCTTGAGTCCAATGGAAATTAGAACATTAGCAGATTGGACTATTAGCCCAAGACTAAAATCAGTAGGTGGTGTTGCTAACGTGTCAGCAATTGGAGGCGACTATAAACAATATCAAGTACTTGTCCATCCTGAAAAACTAAAATACTACCACTTAAATATCAAAGATTTGGCGGATAAAGTAGCAGAGAGCAACCTAAATGTCGCTGGTGGACTTTTGAATGAATACGGAAATCAATATGTTATTAAAGGTAGCGGTAGAACTTATCATATCAATGATTTGGAAGAATCGATAGTTAAACAAGTCAATGGACAAAACATAAAAATTAAGGATGTCGCAACAGTTGTCGTTGGGGTGCCAGATAAAATTGGTGAAGGGTCGTTAAATGCCTCCCCTTCGGTCATATTAACGATTACAAAACAACCTGATGTAAATACGCTAGAACTCACGAATCGATTACAAGAGGCTGTTAACGAAATGCAATTATCGCTACCTCCCAGAGTTACCCTTCACAGTGACATTTTTAAGCAAAGTAATTTTATTGAAGCGTCAATTTCAAATCTGAAAACAACCCTATTGGAGGGGGCTTTCTTTGTGGCTTTAGTGCTTTTCATATTTTTAATGAATTGGCGAACAACAATCATCTCCTTAATTGCGATACCAATTTCACTTGTCGTATCCATAATCGTGCTGAAAATTATGGGCTACACTATCAATACTATGAGTCTAGGGGGCATGGCCATAGCTATTGGGGCTTTAGTTGATGATGCTATTATTGATGTGGAAAATGTATTTAAAAGGCTTAGAGAAAACATAAAATTGCCTATTAATGAGAGGTTACCGGCCTTGACCGTAATTTACGACGCCTCCATGGAGATTCGAAGTTCAATTATTATCGCTACACTTATTATTATTGTGTCGTTTGTTCCACTCTTTTTTCTCAGCGGAATGGAAGGACGACTCCTAACTCCCCTTGGAATTTCATTTATTACTTCTGTGCTCACTTCTCTAGTTGTAGCAGTTACCTTAACACCTGTGCTCTGCTCTTACCTGCTCAATAACGCAGGTGTATTGAACAAGCAAGCAGATGGAACATGGGTAGAAAAAATTATTAAAACCTATTATTCAAAATTGCTTAATGAAGCCCTACGTAATTCCAAGTTGATTATTGGAATGACCATTATTTTATTTGTCACTAGTATTGGTTTACTAAGTACATTGGGTCGGAGTTTTTTACCTGAATTCAATGAAGGTTCTTTAGTAATAAACGCTACAGGCATACCAGGTATGTCTCTTGATGAAAGCAATAAGGCAGGCATTCAAATAGAAAAAATACTACTAGATTTTGATGAAATAGATGTAGTCACTCGAAGAACTGGGAGGGCTGAATTGGCAGAACACACTCAAGGAGTTAATTCTTCTGAACTAGAATTACCCTATACTTTGAACGGAAAAAGTAAGGAACAATTTTATGAAGAAATTAGAGAAAAATTAAGCATTGTACCCGGAATCAATATAACCATTGGGCAGCCTATAGGTCATCGTATAGATCACATGCTTTCAGGCACTAGAGCTAACATTGCTGTCAAAATATTAGGTAACGACTTACAAACACTATTTGAAATTGGCAAACGAATTGAAACTCAAATTAAGACTATCGATGGTGCAGTTGACGTAGCTGTAGATCAGCAAATTGAAGTTCCACAAATTCTGATAACTCCTAATCGCCAAATGTTAGCAGCCTACGGTATGACGGCCAATGATATTTTAGAACAAATAGACATAGGACTGGCGGGACATAAAGTAGGGCAGATTTATGAGGGTCAGAAATATTTTGATTTGGTTGTTCGCTATGAAAAAGGTGCTAGAGACAATAAAACTGATATTGAAAACACACTTATCGCACTTCCTAATGGAGGCTATGCCAGTTTATCGATGTTGGCAGAAGTTTCTTCCGTAGGTAGTCCAAATTCGATAAGTAGAGAAAATGTTCAACGCAAAATTGTAGTTGCAGCGAATGTGCAAGGACGTGATTTACGAAGTTCTGTTCAAGAGATTCAAGAACTGGTGAAAAACGAAATTGTACTACCACAAGGATACCGTATTGAATATGGAGGTCAATTTGAAAGTGAAAGCCGTGCTTCACGAATGCTAATGCTCACCGCCTTGTTCGCAATCGGAATAATATTCTTGCTGCTTTATGTTGAGTTTTCATCTGTTAAGTTGGCGTTTATCGTACTTATCAATTTACCTCTTGCGTTAATTGGAGGAATTTTAATAATTTATTTCACCTCAGGTGTCATTAGCATAGCGGCCACCATTGGTTTTATTAGCCTGTTTGGAATAGCCGCTCGCAATGGTATTTTATTGGTCTCAAAATATGAAGATCTAAAAAAGAAAGGCATGAATTCAAAAGAATTACTGAAAACTGGAGCTATGGATCGACTAAATCCAATTCTTATGACTGCATTTACTACAGGTTTGGCTTTAATTCCATTAGCTATAAAAGGTGCAGAAGCAGGAAATGAAATACAAAGTCCAATGGCGATAGTTATTCTTGGAGGATTGTTCACTGCTACCCTATTGAATTTAATTGTAATTCCATGTGTTTATTCTCTGCTTGCGGAAATAAAAAGTTGATTTATTCCTTTGTCTAACAATCCTAGGTTTTTAAGAATAAAAAAAGCCGAAGGTTCGCTTCATTAACCTCCGGCCTCTTCTTTTTTATTCTATGTTCAGATTATTGCTTTACCAATCTTTCTGAATGTTCAACTTTACCTTGTTGATCAATAATATGAACAAAATATAATCCACTTTGAAATTCACTTAAATCGATTTCTGAAGTCATTTGGTCTTTTCTATAGACTTCTGCCCCACTTATATTATAAATTGAAAGCGAATATTCATTTGAGTTTAAGCCAGAAATTGAAAATTTACTAGTAAAAGGATTCGGGTAAAATGAAATATTTAGATCAGACAATTCTTCCATGCCAACGAAAGCACCATCATCTTCTCTTTTCTTTACATTTTCATTATCGATACGGACAACTTTTTTGGCAGTTTTATCTACAAACCAAATTTTACCTTCTTCGTCAAGTTTAACTCCCATAACATCATTAAAACCTGTGAGCTTTAGTCTGCCGATTTCAGGAAAGCCACTTGCTTGACTTAAGTCGTATACAATAATTTCATTTGTTCCATTGTCTGTAACAACAAGTCTATTGTTTGTTACATCCAGCCCGCACGGTTTATCCAAACCAGTACTTGCAACAACTTCCCAAACAACATCTTTCATATCGACATTTTCAGCTAATGTTTCGCTAGCTCTTACGGTAGATGCTCCTTTTACGCTTCCGCTAGTAATATCAATTCGCACGATCCTTTTATTACCTATGTCGTTTACATAAAGCCACTTTCGTTGTGGGTCGATTTCAATATGCCCCGGAATTAATCCTAATCTCTTTAATGGAATTTCTTGGTAACGCCTTAAACGTCCATCATCATGCCATGAATTACCCGGTCCATGATCCGCGGCAAAATCATACATAGCAATATGGCCGTTATGTCCATCAAATACAAAATATTCGTTTTTCTTGTACCAAGCAATTCCAACACTGTACGGACTTCCATGTAACATATCTAAGTGGCTGCCATTTGTTCCAGGACCAGCATTTTGCGCATAAATAGTAAAATCTGACGACCATAAAGAAGGACCCGTGAATGGACTAGTCGTACCCGATCTGTGATTTGCATCCCAAACTCCAGGGGAAGTTGCCCAATTACTATTTTCACCAAAAGCCAGAGCTGTAGGCAATGACATGAAGTGCCAAGAATTGCCATCTTTCTTTAAAAAAGACTGCTGAGATGCAGTACCTACATTTCTAAAAGTAACGGTATTTCCACCGACCGATTCGGTTCTCATACTAACTACCCATAATTCAGTTGGATCTTTTTTATTAAAATCTAAATCCACAGGGCTATCTAAACCGTCTTGGGCCGTTCCTACTTCAGTGTAGTTGTTAGTAGCGTTTTCAGTGATAAAGTCCTCTGGCCAATAGGTCTGACCAACTATTTGTTGAGTAACAGAATATACTCCCATTAACATCAATAGTGTAATTGTTTTTTTCATAATTCTAATTTTTATTGTTCAACTTTTTTTAATTCCATTTTACAAACTGGGCAACTGCCGGGTTTGTCGTACGTTTTATCAACGCCCTCGCATTTCATAGGGCATTGATACGTTTTTGGTTCGTTAGATGATTCACAGCTAATAAACAGTGCTGTTCCTAATAATAGGTATGCTATTGTTTTCATGTTTTAATGTTTAGTTCTTTAAAGAATCTAGTACTTTTTGTATTTCTTCTTCATCGCCCGAATTGAATCCATTAAATGACCATACAACTTCTCGATTTCCATTAAGAATAAATAAGTGCGGAGGTTGATTTACTCCCATTGCTCTTTTGAAGTCAGCATTCGGGTCTAGATAGTGTTCATAATCCCATCCGTTACCATTTACCATAGGAGCAACCTTAGGAATATTGCGAGCATCATCAACGGATATACTCACTACCTTAAGGCCATATTCTTCTACCCAGTCATCAAAATAGTCGTCAGTAATACTTGTCATACCATCAACAGAATGGTGGCACCATGTTGCCCAGACAATTATCAAAATAGGTTTGCCATTATTTTGAATTTCATTTGTGGAAACTTGCTCGCCACTTAGGCTCTTAAGATTTACTTCTGGAAACGATCGAATCGATTGAGAGTAGCTATTAACACTACACAACAGTGTGATCGCAAATGCAACTAGGATAATTTTCATATCATTTTTTTTTAAATAATGGAAATTGTTGGTGGTTTAAAGCTGGTTAGCTAGTTCTATAGTCGGTAAACTTGGATAAGAGCTAGTTGTTCTGAAACTGGTTTTGGCGGTGGCAGGCTGTAGTGGTTGTTTTGCTCTACAAGGTTAATTTTAATTTCATTTGATAAAGCTAGAATGCGAGGGAGACTTTGTAAAACCTGCGTTTTATTCTTAAGTTGAAATTTCCTAACCTGATTATCCGATTTAAAAGCTAAGTCTTTATTCGAACAGCAAGTTTTATCAATCGAATCACGATTTTGTGCAGCTTCACAAGTATTGTCAAACTCTTCCATTCCACAACTTTCTGCTTCCCCAAAGAGTGCGTAGTTAATCAACTCAGTGCCGCAGTAATGTACGTTTACAGTCCAATTTATGGAAGACACTAAAACAAATAGCGACAAAGATAAAGACAGTATCTCAACTAAGTTTTTTTTGGAGATTAAACTTGATGCAAAATTCATAGCAAGGCTGTAAATTTACAAATTTTATCTTGATAAAACTTAAATAACTGAATACTTAGGGATTTTTGTTCTAAACGTCCCAAATATGATTTTTACATTTTAACGTTCCAACTGGAGGTCTTTAATTAATTCTCTCAGCGGATTCTTAAAGTTTAATACCTGTATAAAAGGCTTAAATGATACATAACAAGGGATAATTTTCTATTTTTATAAACTTATTGTACTGCACTATGATTAGATATATAATAGTTTTTTTTATACTCCCGATTGGTTCCTTTGCCCAAAATTCTCCCTTTTCGTATCAACTGCATAAAACTTCAGAATCTTATGTAAAACAGAAAGTATCTAGCCGCTCTCAAAAACAAATACATCTTTTTTTAAAAGGCGACCCACAGTCCATTTCTTCCTTTATAAAGGAGAACTCTGGTACAATTAAATACCATTATGACAATCTTTTTGCCATTCGAATGCCTCTCAACGCATTGTCAAAATTAGCAACACTTGAAGGACTTATTAAAGCAGAAGTTCATAACTCTCCACTTTCTGTACAAGACGCTACTGCCTTGCGTTTTACTTCAACAGATTCTGTACACGTTGGTTCTGGGTTACTTCAACAGGCCTACACAGGGGAAGGAGTTGTAGTTGGTATTATTGATTCCGGAATTGATCCAACTCATCCTGATTTTAAGAATGACGATGGTACAACAAGAATTTTGGCCTTTTGGGATCAAAACAATTTTGATTCGACACTTGCCCCCTACGGTTATGGAAATGAATATACAGCCTCTGAAATTGATGCAGGATTGATGGCCAATTATAAAGATACTACCTACAATGGTCATGGAACTGCTGTTACTGGCATGGCGGCTGGAGGTGGAAAACACAGAAAGGAGATAAAAGGTATGGCTCCTGATGCTGATATAGTTGTCGTTGGTATTCGTCCTTCTGATTTAGATTACGTTAATCGTACGCCATCTATGATGAAGATAGTGGACGGTATTAATTACATATTTAAGGTTGCAGAAGCTGCTGGCAAGCCTGCTGTTATTAATATCAGCCTTGGTGGAATTGAGGGAAGCCATGATGCTAAAGACTTGCCAACCCAATTAATAGAAAAAATGCTGGACGATAAAAATGGACGTGTTTTGGTCGTAAGTGCTGGGAATTCTGGAGCAGTTAGGCATCACGTCGGGTATGAGGTAAATAATGATACAGCTTTTACGTGGTTTAGGCCTATGGTTTCAAATACTTCGGTTTGCAAGCGCGAAACTGGGGCATACATGAGTTTTTATGGTGATGAAAATAAAGTCCAGAATTTGAAAATAAATATTGCGGCTGAAAATCTTAGCCCTTGCTGCACGGCAATAGACGAGACTGGATTTAGGCCTTTTAAGCAACCAATCGGCCAAAAGATTATCGATACCCTCAATAATGGATCAACTATTATTGGTGTGGTAACAACCTTCGTTGAAAAAATAGGATCAACTTATGGCTATTTTGCTGAAATAAAAACTAGTGATTTATCTATGTTTTGGCGTTTTCAATTTTCAGGAACTGGAAAGGTTGACGGATGGGCGGGACCTACTTCCAGGCGGTCTTGTAATTCTGACTTCATCTATAATCCATTAGCATTCGGACCTCCTGAAAAAACAAGAAGATTAGGTAGGTATGTAGAACCCGATTTTTCTCAGAACATTGGTAACGCATACGCATGCTCAGAAAAGGTAATTACAGTTGGAGCCTATTCAGTAAATACCGCAATGTTTGATGTTGATTCTATTCGTCGTACCTTTTCGGTAAAAGCGAAAGAACGAGCAAGTTTTAGCAGTATAGGACCAACCAGAATTGGGATTACAAAACCCGATATTATGGGCCCAGGAAGTAGAGTAATTACCACTCAGGCTGGCCAAGTGTTAGCCACAATGGCTACAAGCAATCGTCCTAACCTATATTTAGGTGGCCAGCATTCGGTTACGGATGGCACCAGTTTCTCCTCACCGGCCGTGGCCGGTATTGTAGCACTGTACTTAGAAAAATATCCAACGGCTAATTATTCTGAAGTAAAGCAAGCTATGATTATGACAGCTGACCAGGATAGCCTTACTGGTAGTGCAATACCAAATAATGAGCATGGATATGGAAGAATTAATGCTTATCAAATGTTATTATATCAAAATCCTGCTAGCGTTGAAGAAATACAAGAGTTAGAAGCACTTATTTATCCTAATCCAAGTTATGGACAGTTTTACATAGAACTTTCTAGAAAGACAAAAAGCCGACAATTCAATTTAAAAATTATTGATTTGCAAGGGCAATTGGTCTACTCCAGTGATTTTAGTGGTAACTCTCATCAATTCAACATCACGAATTCGGGAATTTACTTGGTTGAAATTATTGATCAAGAAGGTATTCAACTGCGTAAGAAAATAATTGTTCAGTAATTTTTAGCAAAGAAGCCGAAGGTTCGCTTCATTAACCTCCAGCCTCTTCTGTTTAATTCTATGTTCAGATTCTTATTTTACAAGGTTTTCTGAATTATCGTTTCCAACCCTTTGATTAATGATAAGCAAATGGCATAACAAAGATTGAAACTCACTTATTTTTTCTCAGTCATTATCATTTTCTATATACTTCTACTTTAGCCAAGTAATAATTTGAAAAGGAGAATTCATTTGCGTTTAAATCATTTACCTAGAAATCACGATTTTCTTGTTATAAACATGACCAACATTCGTTTTCAGCTGAATAAAGTATGAGCCAATTGGAAGTTTATCTACGGATAAATTGATGTTGTTTTTCTTTTTAAGAAAGGACTTTTCGTAAACAATACCCCCCATTATGTTAGTGATCCTTATTTCATGAATGCTTTGGTTGCCAATCAAATTAATGTTCAGTTTAGTTGAAGTAGGATTCGGATATGCAATAACTTGTTTTGATATATCAATATTTTTAATTGATGTAGGAAAGGTCGGCATGGTACCATCGCCTACATAGATATTGTCTAAGTACAGATTGTTACCACCATCGGTAACATTTACAAATTTAAGAAGAACCCTGTTTTCTGTTCTAAATGGTGACAAATCAATATTTATGTTTTTCCATTCGCTTGAATCGGGAACAAATGGTGTTGTTTGAGTCATACCGGTTGCCAAAGCAGATTGAGAGCGATTAAAAATTGGGATGTAGTTTAGGCCACAATCAGTGCTCATTAGCACAAGTAATTGATCTGAAAATGTTGGATCTGATTTTGCGTACGCCCAATCAAATTGAAGATATAGGCTTGAATCTATATGAATGCTGGAAAAATCAACCGGTGGAAGAACTAATTCATCAGCAGAACCATAATTTGTATTTATTAGATTATCGATTTTTATTGAGAACCTACTCTTTCGTCCTACAGTGGAATCAATTTCCCAAGTAATACCACTGTCAAGATTATCAATTCTTAACTGATTCAGGGATTGCGTTTCAATTTCAAATCCTTCAAAAAAAGGCAATTTATTTCCGCTTTCTTTAGGCACCACATTGATATAGTTATTAAAAGTGATTGAATCTTTCCCATTGCTATCGGCAACCGTCAAAGAAACCTCATAACCACCTGGATTCGAATAGAGTATTTCTGGGTTTTGAAGAGTTGATGTTGAAGGGGTTCCACCTTCAAATCTCCATTGCCAAGAGATTACCGTATTTAAAGACTTATCATGAAATTGTGTTTTGCTTCCCAGGCAAATTGTTCGATTGAGCGATACAAAATCTGCAATCACATTACAAAATCTAGGAGCTACATAATTACTGTCACAACCCGTGCTAATTAAATTTGAAGTTTTCCAAATGTTCGTTCTAATATTATCTAAGGTTGAGTGGATTCGGTCGGATTGTCCTTCTGTAAAAGAATTTTGACAATTATCACTGGTGTAATCCATGTAATTCTCTATTTGATCGGGAACATCCGGTAAATCATTGTTACAAGAGTTAGCGCCAATAACACAGTTTCGATTTGGTAACGCAACTGGTGGCGTATCGCACACGTAATCACCATCAGTGCAGGTATCTGTTCCACATCCATTGTTAAAAGTATGGTATAACCCAAGCCAATGCCCCAGCTCATGAGTAGCTGTTCGTCCTTTAGTGGAAGATGTTCCCCTTGTTCCTACTAAATTGTGCCTAACGACAATACCGTCTGCATCATCCGGTGCGCCAGGGAACGAAGCATATCCTCCTACATTACCATTAATTGAGCCTACTATATAAAAGTTTAAATAATTTTTGTTATTCCAGAAGCTTAAGTCTTTTAGCTTGGCTCGTTCGTGGCTCTTATGACTAGATAATTTGGAATTAACCCTAACAATACCGTCAGTGCAATTTCCAGAAGGATCTATTTTCGCTCTACAAAACCTTACCCTTGTATCTACCCCTTTTCCATCTCCATTACTACCTTTCTTTTTCCCAAAGTCCTCATTTAAAACCTTAATTTGACTATCTATTTGTTCTAATGAAATGTTTTCCCTTCCCCCTTGATGTATGACATGAAATACAACGGGAATTACTTTAATAGGCCTAAGGTTCTCCGTCCAATTATTTTCCTGAGAATCAAACTTATTGGTAATGATAATTTGATTTATAGAGTCAAGGCCACCTCTATTATACATCTGATCGAATAAGCAATTATCAAGAATCTGTTGGGACTGTCCGTTTAAAGAAACAATTCCAAACAATGCGATTGCAATTAAGCACCAAATTCGACTTTTCAACATATTTCTTATCATACTTCTTATTATACTTTAATTACTAACAACTTTAATATTTAAGGTTGGCTATCAAAAACTTTGATTCATAACTATTTTTTAAAATGCATTTTAGGAAGATTGGAAAGCGCAAATACGACTATAAAAAAACTAAGTGAAATTTCTAACATGACAACAGTTTTTGCTTCTAAGGAAACGGGCACTAGGTCCCCATAACCCACCGTTGAAAAAGTAATAAAGCTGAAATAGAAAAAGTCAAATAGGTTAGTAAATATACTATTCCCGATAAACCCTTCAACCTTAAACGAATTACTTTGCACTTCAAACAAACAATTAAAATCTAAAGCAAATGAACTTATTGTAAGAAAAATTAATACTGCAAACACCAGTAAAATTTGATTTATTGAATGACACGTTTCAATTAATTGAGTGCTCTTTTTGAGTGTGGTATTTGCAATAAGATATGACTTTATTATAGCCATAAAAACCACAATGAAACTGAAATATTCGCCTTTGTGATCCATAAAAGACATACTGATTGTGTAAATAAGTATACTAGCGATTAGACCAATGATACTGTGTAAATTGAGATTAATTAATTCAATAAAAAATATATGCGGTTTAACCTCTTTCATTTTGATTTTTTTATTTATTTGCTGCAACTATCAATCTAAATTAGAATTAAGTGCATAGTGATTTTTGACCATTCCGTCGTGCTTAGCCGAAATTTCCTATTCAAATTGTAGTAATTCGGATTCCCCACATTCTAACATTTCTGCCCCGAAATATGGGTTTAATATCTTCTCTGAAATACTTAACCAGTAGGCTCCTCTACCCTCATCCGCCATGGGACAGTGCTGAACATATATTGGATCGGTAAGAGAATCAAAAGTTCTGGCTAATGCCAACATGGAATTAGATATAAGAATAAAACTCTTTCTTAGAGCGCTAATGTCACTCATGTGATTAACGTGTTTTAAATGATTCTTTAAAGCAGAAGAATATTCCATCCAAGCAATGTGAGCATCTCCTTTAAACAAATTCATGTTTACTTTTCCCAACTCCGTTTTCATAGTTATTGCTGCCTTTTGAGCCGCTTCAAAATCATCTTCGGTTAAAGCATTTTTCAATTCAAAATAATAGTCAAATATGGGTTCAAAGGCTTTCTTCGCTTCGGTACTCGTCTTCATCACCTCAATCTTGGTTTTTGGTTTTGTTTTTGATGGTGCAGATGCTTTAGAATCGTTAGAACCACCATGGTTATGCCCTGTCATAGAAACTCCGCCTTCCGGATTCATCATGCTGGGCTTGCCCGCCAGTTGGGCAGCTGCATCAATGCTAAATGTACCATTAATGGCAATTTCTTCACCGGCTTCTAGTCCTGATTCTATTACATAGCTCTCACCTAGCTTCGGACCAAGATTTACTTCTCGCATCATAAAACTTGCTCCTTTTGAGTTGTTGGACATGATGTAAACCACGGAGCGTTTACCTGTCCACATAACAGCAGTTTTTGGAACGGTTAAATATTTGTCTTTGCTAGCCACTTTGGCTTTAATCGTGCCACTGGCAAACATTTCAGGTCTTAAAAGTAGATTCGAGTTATTATATTCCAATCGTGCTTTCGCAACCCTGGTTTTAGGATCAATTACGGGATCGAGATAGCTTATTACCCCATTAAAGGTTTTACCTGGAACCGATTGTACCGTAAATTCTACTGACTCACCGCCCTTAATCCAATTTATATCCGATTCATATACATCAAATAAAACCCATACTTTAGATAAATCCGCTATTTCGTATACGGATTGTCCTTGTTTGATGTAATCACCAAGATTGACCAGTTTTTTGGTGACATAACCAGATACGTTTGCAAGAATTGGAAACTGTTCTACTGCCTCTTTTGAGGATATGATTTGTTCAATTTGTTGCTCAGAAAGTTTCCAGTTTTTTAATTTCTCTATCGCTCCCTGATACAGACTGGGCTGGCTTTCTTTCATTTTCCTAGCCTCAAAGAGTTCTTCTTGTGCAGTTACCAACTCTGGTGAATAAATGTAGGCTATAACCTCACCCTCTGAAATAAACTCTCCAGTAAAATTCACTTCAAGCTTTTCAATTCTACCAGGTATGTGCGATGCTTGAGTGAATAACAATCGTTCATCGATTTCCACTTTACCATTTAGTCGTATTGATTTAAGTGCATCGTTTTTACCTACTACCATTGATTGTACTTGAGCCAATTGCATGGCGGTTTGCGACATACTAATTGCCATTGGGCCTTGTTCTTCACCCTGTTCTGAAGCTAACGGTATTAAATCCATTCCGCAAATGGGACAGTCGCCGGGTTCGTTTTGCCGAATTTGAGGATGCATAGAGCAGGTCCAAACGGAAGCTGCATCACTCGTTTCGTGCTTATGTTCTTCTTTGACTTTGTCGTTTGATTTTCCAAATAACATCCAGCCAAGAGCAAGACCAATCGTCAAAGTGCATAGTGCAATGATTACTGTCTTCTTATTTATATTTTTCATCTTATTTTTTTATTTGTTTTTTTAATAATTGAGCGTTTATGGCCACTATTACCGTGCTTAAACTCATTAATACTGCGCCAACTGCTGGGCTCAGAATTATTCCTACACCCGCTAATACTCCGGCAGCTAGAGGAACCGCAATAATGTTATAGCCTGCAGCCCACCAGAGGTTTTGCATCATTTTCTTGTAGGTAGCGGTGCCAAATAGAATCAAATTGCTTATATCTTTAGGATTGCTGTTAACCAAAATGATGTCTGCGGTTTCCGCAGCAACATCGGTACCTGAACCTACTGCAATACCTACATTAGCCTGAGCAAGTGCAGGAGCATCATTAACTCCATCGCCTGTCATTGCCACAAATTCACCTTGGTTCTGTAGCTCTTGAATAATCCGTTGCTTATCCTCTGGAAGAACCTCAGCGTAGTAATCGTCTAATTCCAGTTGCTTGCTAACTGCTTTGGCAACCCGTTGATTATCTCCGGTGGCCATGAGTATTTTTATCCCTCTTGACTTTAGCGTTTGAACCGCTTCTATAGATTCTGGACGAATTTGATCTGCCAAGGCAATAAAACCCGATAGTATTCCTTTTACCAGTACAAATACTACGGTTTCATCATCTGTTTTAAATGCTTCTGATGGTGGTACAATATCCAATTCTTTCAACATACCAGGGCTTGCGATTTTAATTTCCTTACCATTTAAGTTCGCCTGAATGCCTTTACCTGTAATGTTTTGGAAATTTTCCGGTTCTTTCAGCTTGAGCCCTTCCGCTTTTGCTTTTCTAACGATACCTGCCGCAATGGGATGTTCTGAACTGTTTTCTACAGAAGCTGCTATTTGCAACAACTCATTATTCTTTATGGTATCGCTTGTTGATTTATATCGAGTTACACCGAAATCACCTTGAGTTAAGGTTCCCGTTTTATCGAAAATAATAGAAGTAATTTTTCGGGCATTTTCAAATGCAGTACGGTTTCTAATGAGTAATCCGTTTTTTGCAGAAACAGCCGTAGAAATCGCCACAACAAGTGGTACTGCTAATCCCAAGGCGTGTGGGCATGAAATAATCATTACCGTTACCATTCGCTCCAAGGCATATTCAGAATCTGCGCCTAGCCCAAGCCAAACTATCAGTGTAGTTATTCCCGCAGCTAGTGCAATGTAAAACAACCATGCTGCTGCTTTGTTGGCTAAGTTTTGTGTTTTAGATTTAGTTTCTTGTGCTTCTTTAACCAACCCAATAACCTTTGAAAGATAGGAATCGTCGCCAATGTGTTTAACCTCAATTTTTAAAGTGCCCTTGTCATTGACTGAGCCTCCTATCACCTCATCTCCCTTCTTTTTAGATACCGGTTTTGATTCTCCTGTGAGCATTGATTCATTTACATGGCTTTCCCCCTCTACAACTTTGCCATCTGCTGCTATCTTTTCTCCGGGCCTTACCAGTATAATGTCATTGCTTTTTAAGTCTGAAATAGATACATCTTCATGTTCTCCACCTGCACTTATTCTTCTTGCTTTTGAAGGCATCATTTTCGCTAGTTCTTGAAGAGCATTTGAAGCTCCCATTACAGATTTCATTTCAATCCAATGCCCCAAAAGCATGATGACAATCAAACTAGCAAGTTCCCAGAAAAATATTTTTCCATCTATGATAAATACAACGGCAGAACTGTAGAAATAAGCAACTGAGATGGCTAAGGCAATCAACGTCATCATGCCAGGGCTTTTCTTCTTAACTTCATCAACCAATCCATTTAAAAAAGGCCAACCTCCGTAAAAAAATAGGATTGACGAAAGTGCAAATTGAACATATCGATCACCGTTAAAGCGAAGCTCATACCCTATAAATCCTTGAATCATAGGAGCTAGCACCACTATTGGGAGCATAATGAATAACGAAACCCAAAAGCGTTTTTTAAAATCTTCAATCATATGCGCATGATGATCATGGTGAGAGCCATCATTGTGTTTATGCTCTGAATGTTTGTGTTTATGTTCAGCGTGTTCCATGATTACATTGTTTTAGCTGTTATATAATCTAGTTCTGCTATGGCCGTATTGTAATTTGCCTCAGCAGAAGCTCTCAATTTTTGATATTTTAAAATTTGTTGCTGCATCCTTAATACCTCTTCAAAATCTTTCCCTGAGTTGGCGTAAGCCTTATAAAGTAAGCTTAAGGACTGTTTAGACTCTTGAATTTGCAACTCGTATAATTGGATTAGTTCAAGTTGTTTTTGAATTTTAAAGGAAACCATGCTATACGAAGCAATAAGACTATTTGATACTTCTTCTTTTTGCAAAGTGTATGACTCTTGCATAAGGATGGCTTCTTTTTGGGCCGATTTATATTTGCCTCTGAAAATGGGAATACTCATAGTAGCCATAGGCATGATAACATCCTTTCCATTGTCGGGTATTGAAACATCAGTTCGTTTGTCAACCAATACATAATCTAATCCAACACCAAATTTTGGAAGCCCTTGTTTATTTGAAGCTTTTTCCTGAGCCTCGCTTGCTTTTACTTTTAAGTTTAACTCCTCTAACAACGGATTAGAGACCAACAAAGAGTCTTTGCGATAATCTTCAACAATACCCGATACTTCTATTGAATTTTGAATTTGAACTACTTCATTTTCATCTCGATTTAACAGTTTATTGAATTGGGCTGTTAATGGCTTTTTTTTCTGCTTGAGTATAGACAAATTAGTGCTTGCATCTTTCAGCATAATATCCACTCTCAAAACATCCACCATGGACCCCTTATCGTTTCGAAATTGAACGGTAGATATGGCTTTGTACGATTGTAATATTTCTACATTCTCGTTTTCTATCTCAATTAACTGTTGCAATTCATAAAGTGGGTAATACGCAGCAGAAACTTGATAAAACAACTTGTTACGGGCATCCAAAAACACTTGAAATTTTGCTTCAGCAAACAAGGTAGCTGCATCTTCTTGTGCTTTTAGTGTTCCAAACCACGGAAACATTTGAGTTAGGGAAAATCGAGCACGTTGTGGGCCTACTCGTGTTTCAACTGGAGATATAAAATATCCAAAGGACAAGTTTGGGTCTGGTAAGCTGCTCACTTGTGTTACACGCTGCATGGCAGCTTCAAAAGATTTGTACTTAGCCTGCAAACCTGGATTACTATCTGCTGCCATTTTAAAATAGGCATCTAGTGATTGCGCATTTGCTATAAAAGCAAAACCCAAGATTGAAAGTATAATTAAAATATATTTCTTCATGATTGAGCTTTTAAAGTTTTGCGCTCCTCTCTCCAACAATAGATTACAGGAACAATAAAATAGGTTATGGCGGCGAATAACATTCCACCAAATGCTGGAATAGCCATGGGAATCATGATGTCTGAACCACGCCCAGTTGATGTAAGAATAGGTAGTAAAGCAATGATGGTAGTCGCCGAAGTCATAACTGCGGGTTTAATTCTGCGTTGACCCGCCTCTATCGTAGCTGCTCTTATTGTTTTTAAATCATTGGTTTTGTTTCGTTTAAAACTTTGATCTAAGTACGTAGCCATAAGCACACCATCGTCGGTGGCTATGCCAAATAGAGCAATAAACCCAACCCAAACGGCCACGCTCAAGTTGATAGTATGGATTTGAAATAAGTCTCGGAAATTGGTGCCGAACATATTGAAACCAGCAAACCAACTTTGACTATACAGCCAAAGAATGATAAAACCACCACTAAAAGCCATTGCAATACCAGTAAATACCATTAATGAAGTGGAAACCGAACTGAACTGGAAGTAAAGGATGAGAAATACAATACACAATACAAGTGGAACCACGATAGCCAACCTTTTTTCTGCTCGGACTTGATTCTCGTAGCTGCCAGAAAACTTATAACTAACCCCAGAGGGAACAACCAACTCACCAGATTCAATTTTCTCTTCAATCGCCTTTTGTGCTGCATTAACTACAGTTACCTCTGAAAACCCATCACGCCTATCAAACAGTACATACCCCACTAAAAAGGTTTCTTCACTCTTAATGGCCTGTGGGCCTCGAACGTATTCGAACTCCACGATTTGAGAAATTGGTATTTGAGCTCCTGTTAGTGTTGGTATTAATATTTTGCCAATGGTTTCTGGATTATCTCTTAACTCTCTTGGATAGCGTACTCTAACTGGAAATCGTTCTCTTCCCTCTACAGTAGAAGTGATTTTCATACCACCAATAGCCGTTTCAATGGTTTGTTGTACATCTTCTATGTTTAATCCGTAGCGAGAAATCTCATCTCGGTTAATGTTGAGATGTAAATAGGGTTTCCCGACAATTCTATCGGCAAAGACGGCTTCTTCTTTTACCGAAGGCACCCCTTTTAGAATCTCCTCCAATTGCATTCCAAAGTTTTCAATGGTGCTTAAGTCGGGTCCATATACTTTTATTCCCATGGGTGCGCGCATACCTGTTTGCAGCATTACCAGCCGTGTTTCTATAGGTTGTAGTTTTGGCGCAGAGGTAATTCCAGGTATCTTGGTTACTTTGATTATTTCACTCCAAATATCATCAGGTGATTGAATTTTGTTACGCCAGTTCCTATAATACTTTCCATTGTTATCTTCAATTAGGTCTTTGGAAGTAATCCCTTGTTGCAATCCTTCTTCGTTACCCAGAATGTCTCCTGACACAGTTATAAAACGATTGTTTTTATCGACCTTAAATCGTTGACGGTGTCCCTTCTTATTTAGGATGTATTCCGATTTATAATTAATGATGTTTTCATACATAGAAATGGGTGCTGGATCTAATGCTGACTCTACTCGACCTAATTTACCGACCGTTAATTCAACCTCTGGTATATTGGTTAATAACATATCCAGCTGGCCAATTACCTTTCTGTTGTAGGCAACTCCTGAATGAGGCATTGAGGTGGGCATAAGTAGAAAGCTACCTTCATCCAAAGACGGCATAAACTCCTTCCCTATTCCCGGGAAAATTTGCGAAACCTTGTTCCAACCCGAAGTTTCATCTATGCTCCACCCTACTTTATTTAACCCATAAGACACAAAACCAAATACAGTGGAAAAACCCAACCAAATGTTAGCCGCTAATAGAATCAATATGGCTGGTAATAGTAAAAACTTGATTTTGTTTTCAAGGCACCACTTTAGGATTCTTTTGTATTGGTACTCCAACAATGAGAATCCACCAAGAATTAACCCAACCAACATAGCCACGAATAGAAAGTTTAGAAAAAGCGATTGCGATGCACCAAGGGGCAACCAATACTTAGCTAGCAGCCATATTATACCTATCAGAACTATGATTAATTCAGCGTAATTGTATAGAAACATTAAAAAAGGAGGAAAGCTTTCTTTTTTGAACTCGAAAAGACTCTTTAGAATTCCAATGATTCCAAATAGAATAAGCAATATACCTCCCCATACTTGCCCAGCTAAAAGGCCTATGATGCCGATGAGTAATAATGCATAGCTCCCATACTTACTCAAATATTTATTCTTGATCTTAAAACCAAAAAACCAATGGGCAAGCGTTGGCATGATAATTAAACTCACCAATAGCGCGGCCAAAAGGGCAAACGTTTTTGTAAATGCGAGCGGACCAAATAGTTTTCCTTCAGCAGCCTGCATGGTAAATACGGGTATAAAACTGACAATGGTTGTAGAAACAGCAGTCAGAATAGCCGTTGCAACTTCGGAAGCTCCTTTATACACTGTTTCTATCAATTTTTGACCAGTAGGGGCTGTTTCAATGTGTTTAATGATATTTTCTGAAAGGATGACTCCTAAATCTACCATAGTGCCTATTGCGATGGCAATTCCTGAAAGTGCCACGATATTGGCATCGACACCAAAATAGCGCATAGCAATAAATACCATTAGAACTGCAATGGGTAAAATGCTGGATATGAGAAAAGAAGCCCTTAAGTTGTAAACCATTACAATAACTACAAGTATGGTTATTAATACTTGAAGGGAAATCGCTTCTTCCAGAGTACCCAGTGTTTCATAAATCAATTCTGAACGGTCGTAGAAAGGAACAATAGTTAATTGACTGACCCTTCCATCCTTTAATGTTTTCTTGGGCAGACCAGGGGCTATTTCTTTAATTTTTTCCTTGAGGTTATTAATGACTTGAAGGGGGTTTGCGCCATATCGAGCTACAACCACTCCACCAACCACTTCTGCCCCATCTTTGTCAAGAATGCCTCTTCGGGTTGCCGGCCCAAGAGACACTACACCTATGTCTTTTATTCTAATTGGAACATTATCCTGAACAGCAACAACTGCCTTTTCAATGTCTTCTACCTTTTTTATGTAACCCAAGCCCCTTACTAAATATTCTGCCTGATTGATTTCTATGGTTTTTGCGCCGACATCTTTGTTTGATTTTTTAACCGCTAGCATGACCTTATGTAAAGGAACATCATAAGCTTTAAGCGCATCGGGGTTTACGTCGATTTGATATTCCTGAACAAAACCACCTATGGAAGCAACTTCTGAAACCCCCGATGTGGCATTTAGCCCATATTTCACGTAAAAATCTTGTACAGTTCGTATCTCATGCAAATCCCAACCTCCTGTTGGGTTTCCATTTTCATCTCTGCCTTCTATGGTGTACCAATACACCTGCCCTAATGCGGTAGCATCTGGCCCAAGTGCTGGTTGAACATCACTAGGTAGCAATCCAGAAGGTAATGAGTTTAGTTTTTCAAGGATTCTAGAGCGAGACCAATAGAATTCAATATCTTCTGAGAAAATGATATATATGCTAGAAAAACCAAATATGGAGGAACTTCGTATGGACTTAACGCCCGGTATTCCTAGTAAATATGTAGTGAGTGGATAAGATATTTGATCTTCAATATCTTGAGGAGACCGACCTTGCCAAGAGGTAAAAACGATTTGTTGGTTTTCGCCTATATCTGGAATGGCATCTACAGGAACCGGATCTGATGGAAGTCCATCAACTTTCCACCCGAAAGGGGCGGTTACAATACCCCATGTAACGAATGAGATAAGGATAAGTACTGTAACCAGTTTATTATCTAGGAAGTATTTTATTATTTTATTTAGCATATTACAATTGAATTGAATGAACAAGTAAAATGAGTTCATCGGTGAAAATCACCAATAAATAGCACCAGTTGCAAACAGCGCTATCAAATTATAATATGCGGCCTATATTAGAAAAGTCTGGAAAAGGACTTGAACATCCTTCTCGACTGTTGGCGGAGGGTCTATTGAGAATTGAACCTGATTTTTATCGGTAAATACCTCTGGATTTAAGAATACGCTAACAAAGGCAACTATAAAAGTTGAAGAAGCATTGGGGTGTACGTCGTTAATACTGAAGCTTTCATCCAACTGCAATATTGTATGTTCGTTTTGACAGCAAGTTTTTGAAATGTTCCGTTTGTCACGACAAGGAGAATCCGAATCTTCCATTCCGCAACTTAAGTCTTGCAAACCCAGCGTAAATGAAGATTCAATGGCTTCGCCACCACAGTAATGGGTATTTATTGCAAACCCCATGTTGGTGAATAACAAAATAAAAGACAGCGATATGGATACTATTTTTTTCAACGTAACAAAGGTAAGAATATAATATCGGCCAGTATTTTCAACATTTTGTTCTATTGTTATACAATTTAGTGTACGATTAGCATAATCACCGCCATTATAACCAT